>Ga0070734_10002616_pt1 | contig 21085 bp, 16 predicted proteins | sample Coa_R1_8_FD_66444 | JGI IMG/M metagenome (GOLD analysis project Ga0070734, IMG submission 66444) | Surface soil microbial communities from Centralia Pennsylvania, which are recovering from an underground coalmine fire - Coalmine... | ecosystem: Environmental > Terrestrial > Soil > Unclassified ...
CGAGGTGACCGAGCTGCTGGAGTTCGAAGAGGACACCGCCGGCGGCATGATGAATACGGAATATGTGGCATTGCACGAATCCGCCACCGTCGCCGACGCGATCCGGGAGCTCAAGGTAAATGAGGAGCTTCTCGAAATGCTCAACACGATCTTTTTGCTGGATGCCGGTGGCAGCCTCACCGGCGCAGTCCCGCTGGCGCGCCTGTTCCTGCACGAAGGCGCCACGCCCCTTCGCGAACTCGCGGTGGAAACGCTCATCGAAGTACCCGTGGACGAGCAGCAGGATCGCGTGACGGAGCTTTTCGATAAATACAATTTGCTCGCGCTTCCCGTGGTGAACGAGGAGCGTAAGCTGGCAGGCGTGATCACCGCCGACGATATCATCACCGTGCTGAGGCAAAAATAATGACCGCCAAAGGAGACCCCCCCAGGAATGCCGAGCCCGTTGGCGATCTGGAAAAAATTCCGCTATCAAATCGCCCTCTTTCTTGCCGTCCTCGGCCCAGGGTTTATCACGGCCATGGTCGACAACGATGCTGGCGGCATTTATACGTACTCCTCGGCGGGGGCGCGCTGGGGCTACCTGCCGCTTTGGACTCTCATTCCGATCACCGTCCTGTTGATTGTCACGCAAGAAATGTGTTCGCGCATGGGCGCGGTCACGGGCAAGGGTCTCTCCGATCTGATCCGCGAGGAATTCGGTTTGCGCACCACCTTCCTGATGATGATTGCTCTGGTGTTTACGAACCTCGGCAACATCATGGCCGATTTTGCGGGCATCGCGAGTTCGCTTGAGCTCTTCGGCATTTCCCGCTACATCACGGTTCCCTTAGGAGCCCTCGCCGTCTGGCTGTTGGTAGTGAAGGGAAGCTACCGTTCGGTCGAGAAGATTTTTCTCATCGCCTGTGTCGTGTACATCGCGTACATCATCTCTGGCATTCTGGTGCGTCCGAACTGGAAGCAGGCTGCCGTATACAGCGTGCGTCCCGTGCTCATGTTCGACGGCGACTACATCAGCATGGTGATCGCGATGGTGGGCACGTCCATTGCACCCTGGATGCAGTTCTACCAACAAGCCGCAATCGTGGAAAAGGGAGTTTCCGCGAAGGAGATCGTGGCGTCGCGGGTTGAGGTGACTTTGAGTTGCATCGTGACTTCCGTGGTCGCGTTCTTTATTGTTGTGGCGTGCGCTGGAACCATCTATAGCGTGAAGCCCCGCGACATCACCGACGCGACGGAGGCTGCCCTCGGCCTGAAACCTTTCGGCCAATACGCCTATCTTCTGTTTGCCGCAGGCCTATTCAATGCGTCTCTCTTCGCCGCATGCATTCTTCCTCTTTCCACGGCGTATTGTGTTTGCGAAGGCCTGGGGTTTGAGTCCGGCGTCGATAAACGCTTCCGCGAGGCGCCTATATTCTATTGGCTGTTCACGCTGCTGATCGTGTTGGGCGCCGCGGTGGTCTTGTCTCCGCATCTGAATCTGATCAAAGTGATTCTGCTGTCGCAGGTGGTCAACGGGGTGTTGTTACCGTTTGTCTTGATCTTTATGACACTGCTCATCAACAAACCCAAGCTGATGCATGAGTGGACCAACACGCGGATCTACAACACCATCTCGTGGGTCTCGGTGGCGTTGATCATCGGCACCGTCCTGGCCTTGATCGGAATTACGATCAAACAGATTATGGGCGTCGCGTAGCCTTCTTACCGCATTGCTCTTATTGCATCGCTGCGAGTGACTCTCTCACGGTGGGATGTTTCCCCGCTTCCACGTCTCGACGCCGCAGAGTATGGAATTCTGTTAGCACCGAGTTGGCCTTTGACAGTGCGGCGACGCGATCGGCAAACGCTTCGATCCGCGATCCTGGAATCGCGTACAAGGCAACGTCAGGGGTGAGCACGTCCAAATAGGCGCGTGCGCCGCAGCATCCCAAGCTTAGCGCCGTGCGGCCGGAATTAAGCGCCTGTGGTACCACGCCGCAAGCCGGGCGTCCCAGCGCGGGGGGCAATCCGTTCTCCAGTTGCTGAGACGCTTCGGAAAGAATCAACGTCTGGTCCGCTTTTACGAACAACAGAACCACATCCGGCGGCAAAGGCGTAGACGCGAGTGGGCCGTAAACTACAACTTTCCCCGCACGGTCCAGCACCGGAATGAACGGCATGTCTTCCGGGCGAACGTAGCCCAAATCGCCGAATACCTTCAGGGCATCCTGCAAGTCCGTTTGAACGCCCGCGCTCGTGTCCATGTGATGCGTGTACATTCCGATGGAGCAAAGCTCATGATCGGCAGGAACCGTGGCGAACACCTGCGTCGTGGCCTCCTGCCAGAAGCGGCAACCAGCAGGAGCAGAACCTTGATACGCTTTCACGCCTGCGGGAACGGCTTCCGCGAAGGAGACAGCCACGGGCGGTTGAGTCAGTTGGAGCGCGCTGGTGAGCGTGCGCGCGATGGAGTCAAACGGAGTCATGGTCTCATGGTAACGGATTGAGCGAAAATCTTTGCGCCTTGGCGAGGACGCGAGATTAACTGCGGGCCGAGTCTTCTTCCGCCGCCGGGGCCGGGCCCGCTTCCTTGCGCGCCTGCTCGAACAGGAGCGTGAGCGTCTTCTCTGTGCGGATATTCCCTGCAATCCGGGCGATGACGCCGTCCTTTTGGAGCTTGGCGCGAGTCACCGCCACAGCTTCGCGTTGCTGGCGCGCGATGCGCTGGACTTCGCGATCCACTTCCTCCTGCGTCGCGCCGATGGCCTCACGTTCGCCGATCCTGTCGAGGATCAGCGATGCCTTCACATCCCGGGCCGCACGATCCTTTTGCGCCTCGCGAACCTTATGCCAGTCGAGCTTCAGACCCTTCGGGTCCATTCCCTGGGCTGCCAGCGCTCGCAGTTGATTCTGGACGTTGGCCTCGATTTGGCTATCGATGTAGGCGTCCGGCACGGCGAAATCGTGAGCGTCCACCAACTTTTCGATGATCTGGTGTTTGGCCTCTTCCTGGGCGCGCCCTTCGCGTTCGCGCAGAATGTTCCGGCGCAGCATCTCTTTCAACTCTTCTAGCGTCTTGAAGTCGCCCAGATCCTTGGCGAATTCGTCGTTTAGCTCGGGTAATTCCTTCCGGCGAACCGCTTTCACCGTCGCGCGAAACTTTACCGTATGGCCCGCCAGCGTCTTGCGCTCGTAGTCGGCCGGATAGGTGACGTCGAACTCCCGGACGTCGTCGGGCGACGCGCCGCGCAGATTCTCCGTAAACGCCGGCATGGTCGATTCGTCGCCCAGCTTGAGCATCAGCTCATCTTGGGAGACCTTCTCCGCGACGCCCGCAAGGCTCTCCAGCGCGACGACGGCATAATCCCCATCCGCGAGCGGGCGGGGATCTTCATTGACGTACTCTGCCTTCTGATCGCGCACCTGATCCAGCCGTTCGGTGACATCGGCGTCGGTTACTTCGGGCTCTGTGTAGGTGATGGTGATGCCGCGATAGTCGCCCAAATCGAACTCGGGGGCGACCTCAAAGGCAGCCTTGAAACTCAGCGGCTCACCTGCGTGAAGATGGACGTCCGTAATGTCCGGACGCCCGACTACCTTCAGATGTTCCTTCTCCACCGTGTCGTGGAAGAAGCGGGGAACCAGCTTTTCGATGACTTCCTGCCGAATGTCTCCGGCAAAGCGGGTCTTCACCAGGCTCAGTGGGGCCTTGCCGGGCCGAAACCCAGGCAATCTGACCTTTTGCTGAATCGCGGCGACAGCCCGCTCCGTTTCCCTGTCCACCTCCGCTGCCGGAATGGTGATCTCCAGGGAGTGCTTGCAACCTTCGACCAGCGCCACCTTAGTTGTGGGCCGCAGCCACCGGCTGTGCAGCTTCCTTCAGGGCGGCCGCCTTGTCGGTGGCTTCCCAGCTGAACGTGTCTTCGACGCGGCCGAAGTGGCCGAAGGACGCGGTCTTGCGATAAATCGGGCGGCGCAGCTTCAAGGAGTCGATCATGCCCTTGGGAGTCAGGTGGAAGTTCGCGCGGACGATTTCGACCAGCCGTTCTTCCGCAATCTTGCCGGTTCCGAAAGTATTGACCATCACGGAAACGGGCTCCGCCACACCGATGGCGTAGGCGAGCTGAACTTCGCAGCGCTGCGCGAGGCCGGCCGCCACGATGTTCTTCGCCACGTAACGCGCCATGTAGCAGGCCGAGCGATCGACCTTCGTCGGATCCTTGCCCGAGAACGCGCCGCCGCCGTGCCGGCCCATGCCGCCGTAGGTGTCGACGATGATCTTGCGGCCAGTCAGCCCGGTGTCGCCGTGAGGTCCGCCGATGACGAACCGCCCGGTCGGGTTGATGTGGTACTTGGTGTTCGAGTCGACCATTGCCGAAGGAACGATGGGATCGATGATGTGCTTCTTCACTTCGGCGCGTAGCGTCTCGGTGGTGACGTCATCGTCGTGCTGGGTGGAAACCACAACGGCGTCGATGCGCTTCGGCTTGCCGTCGACATACTCTACGCTGACCTGGCTCTTGCCGTCCGGGCGAAGATAACTCAGCTTGCCGAAACGGCGGATTTCGCTCAACTGCTTGCACAGCTTGTGCGCCATCATGATCGGCAGCGGCATTAGCTCTTCCGTCTCATCGCAGGCGTAGCCGAACATCAGGCCCTGGTCGCCGGCGCCGCCCGTGTCCACACCCATCGCGATATCGGGGGATTGGGTCTGTACGGCGTTCAGCACGCCGCAGGTCTTGGCGTCATAACCCATCTTGGCGTCGGTGAAGCCGATGTCGGCGATCACTTCGCGCGCCAGCTTGGGTACATCAAGGATGGTTTTGGTGGTGATTTCACCCGCCACGATGCAAAGTCCCGTCGTGACCAGCGTCTCGCAGGCCACGCGGCCGGTGGGATCGCCCGCCAGGACGGCGTCAAGGACGGCGTCCGAAATCTGGTCCGCCATCTTATCCGGGTGACCCTCGGTCACGGATTCGGACGTAAAAATGTGTCGCATCTTATCTGCCACCAGCTCTATCCTCCAAGGGGAATGTATTTAATGGGTCCAACCGGGTAAACCCAAAACGATCAGCATACCATAATCCCTGCAAAACCCAAGTATCACGATTTCGAATCTCCCGCATCACTAATTCGCGAGTTGCTGCAGCAGGAGCCTTATCGGCCGGACCGCCCCAAGAATGACTTCAGCCCTTGGCTTTTCCATTCGATCCAGCTCGCGAGTCTGCTCCGCCACCCAATTCGCCGGAACGCGTTGTTTCCCGGCCATGCAGTCCAAAATATGAAGTCCTAAGGCTCCGAGCGCCGATAGATCCTGGGATAACGGTTTCAACTCCGTTAAAGCCGGAAAGCTCTCGTCGTTCTCCTCCCATATTGTGAACCGCTCCCGGAGCAGGACCAAGTCCGCTGGAGTCGGCTTCTTCGCGGCTTGCTCCAGCGCGCGAACGCTTTCGCTCTCCGGGGGAATCGCGTCCACGAAACGATTCAGAGGAACCAGGCTGGTGTATTTGGCGGCGCGAGAGCGGCCGCTCAGACCCTGTGCTTCCGAAGCGTCCGCGAGCACGTGCAGAGCCTCGGATCTATGGCCGCCGGTCAGCCGATCCAGCATTGGATCGTAACTGGCGCGATGTTGTACGCCCGTCCACTCCAGCATTCGGCTCACGACTTCGAGGCGTGCATACATCGAATCCACGGCTCTGGTCTCGCGCGGAGACCAGAGCCGTTCCGCGATCGCGGCCGCGCGCGGCCAGATGCGTGAGTCGACCGTTTCCGCACTGACGTACTCCGCCCACATGCACGCTTCGCCGCCCAGCACGTTTGAGACGTCGGGAGGATCGATACCATAGTGGTAGCTCGCCGGCCGCAGGTGGTCCAGATAATATCCCCATGACAGAATGCCGCGCCGGCCTTGGTTCGCGGCGTCGGTCAGTGAGTCTACCCCGCGCCAGGATTGAATGACGATCGAAGGAGGAAGGCCGGGATTCAGGATCTCATCCCATCCGATCATGATCTTTCCGTGTGCTTCCAGAATCTTCTCGATGCGCTGATTGAAGTAGGCCTGAAGCGCGGGCGCGTCTTTTAACTGGTGTTGTTTCGCGAACGCCTGAATGCGCGCCGATGCGTTCCACTGTTTCGGGCTCACTTCGTCGCCGCCGATGTGGAAATAGGCATCGGGAAATAGCGCCGCCATCTCGCCCAGAAAAGCATCCAGGAATTGATACACCTCTTCGCGGGTCGGATCCATTACCGGATCGAATGCGCCCCAAGTGCGTCCGATTTCAAAAGGCCCGGGCGCGCTTCCCAATTCCGGATACGCAGCCAGCCAGCTTAGCGTGTGGCCGGGGATATCGAACTCAGGAACCACCCGGATCCCTCGATCGTGGGCGTACGCGACCACCTCCCGAATCTGATCCTGCGTATAGAAGTAGCCGTCCGATCCAAGCTCCTGGAGGTGTGGGAACCGTTTGCTTTCCGCTCGGAAGCCTTGATCGTCGGACAGGTGCCAATGAAAGACATTCAGCTTCACGGCCGCCATCGCGTTGATGTTGCGCTCGACCACCTCAAGCGGCATCCAGTGCCGTGAAACATCCAACATCAGCCCGCGCCAAGGAAAACGAGGCCGGTCCTCAATGTGAATCGCTCCGGCGAAGAAGCCGTTTGGGCCGGGCTCGATCAATTGAACAAAGGTTTCCAAGCCGCGCAGCGCGCCGGTTCCCGTCGTCGCTTTCAGTCGCGCACCACCGGGCGAGACGTCAAGTTGATAGGATTCATCGTCGCCGTCCGGACCGCATTCCACTTGGAGAACGGCCTTGCCGCCGCGAATCGGAATGCCGGTCTGGCGGCCAATCCGATCCTGGGTTCGCTTCGCCGCGCGCGACATCCGGGCGTCAGAACAACGCGCGGTCGAGATTGAGAAAGTCTCGTCGATTGTAAGCGACCCGCTGCCCGCCACCACCTTAGCGGGCATCGGCATGAGGGCCGGAGCTGCGGAAAGAGCGCCCGAAACCGCCAAACACCACAAGCGAACCATGTCATAAAAGTGTAGCTTGGGCGCTCGCTGTGGGGCGGACGTTACAATAAGAACTCGATGCGCATCGCTTTGGCGCAGATCAATCCAACCGTCGGGGATCTTCCCGGAAACGTGGACATTATGGCTCGAGCCGCGCGAGACGCGGCTGGCCGCGGGGCGGATGTGGTGGTGTTCCCCGAACTTTCGCTCACGGGTTATCCGCCGCGGGATCTGGTGGAAAAACCGAGCTTTCTTGATCGCAGCGAAAGCGAGCTCCAGCGTCTCGCTCGTGAGACGGCTGGCCTAAATCTCGCCGTGGTCTGCGGCTACGTTGCCCGTTCCCGTGCCCAGACCGGCAAGCAGGCGCTGAATTGCGCGGCGGTTCTCGAACACGGCCGTGTCTTGTTTCAACAGACCAAGATGCTGCTGCCGAACTACGACGTTTTCGATGAAGCGCGGTACTTCCGTCCCTCCGAGCGCGAGGAATTGGTGACTCTGCGCGAACATCCCGTAGCGCTGACCATCTGTGAGGACTCCTGGAACGACCGCAAATTCTGGAAGCAGCGCTTGTATCAACGCGATCCGGTGGAGGAACTCTTCGCCGCGGGCGCGGAGCTCTTAATCTGCATCAATGCCTCGCCATTCAACATGGGCAAGCGCGAAATGCGGCGCGGCATCTACCGCGCGGTCGCGCGACGCTACGGCAAACCGGTGGTCTATGTGAATCAGGTGGGCGGTAACGATCAGCTTGTCTTCGACGGGTCCAGTTTCGCGATGAGCGGCGCGGGCGACCTTATCGCCACGGCCCGATCCTTTGAAGAAGATTTGGTGATCGCGGACCTCGACGCCGGGACCGGCGATCGTCACGAAAACTTAAAAGACGAGTGCGAAGCTGTCTATCAGGCGCTGGTGATGGGCACGCGGGATTATATCCGAAAGTGCGGCTTTTCGAAGGTGCTGATCGGATTGAGCGGGGGCATCGATTCCGCGCTGACGGCGGCGATTGCCGTGGAAGCAGTGGGCAGGGAGAACGTCACCGGCGTCGGCATGCCCGGGCCATATTCGTCCGAACATAGCCTTACAGACGCCCGCGAGATGGCCGCGAAGCTCGGAATCCGGTTTGAAGTCGTCGCGATTTCCGGCGTCTATGAGCGCTTCTTGGCCGAGCTGGAGCCCTTATTTGAGGGCCGTCCTGCCGGGGTCACCGAAGAGAATCTGCAATCCAGGTTGCGCGGCGTAACCCTGATGGCGTTATCCAACAAGACCGGGGCGCTGGTGCTCACGACCGGCAACAAGAGCGAACTCGCTGTCGGTTACTGCACTTTGTATGGCGATATGTGCGGCGGACTCGCGGTCATCAGCGACGTTCCCAAGACTATGGTCTATTCGCTGTCGCGCATCGCGAACCGGCGCCTCGCGGGCGCGATCCCGGAAAACGTCTTCACCAAGCCGCCTTCGGCCGAGCTGAAGCCGAACCAGAAAGATACTGACTCCCTGCCTGAGTACGAGATCCTCGACCGGATCCTTGAAGCCTACATCGAGCAGGTCCGCACCCCTCGCCAGATCGCGGATACGCAAGGGCTTCCGCTCGCTCTCGTTCAGGACATCGTGAACAAGGTGGACCGCAATGAGTACAAACGCCAGCAGGCGGCTCCCGGCCTCAAAGTGACCACCAAAGCATTCGGCATCGGTCGCCGAATCCCGATCGCCCAGAGGTTTTCAGAATGAAACAAGCGCGCGTTTACCTTCTGATCCTGTTCGTCTCCGTCCTGGCCTCCCAACCCTCCGGCCGCGAGCAGGTGGGCAAACTTCCCGATGGCAGCTTTCTGCTCTCGACCGGTTGGAGGATTCAGCCGGTAGGAACGCAAGTTCCCGTGGACACTTTGCCGATGTCGTCGGCCTTGTCGCGCGATGGCAAGTACCTGCTGGTCCTCAACGGGGGTTACCACCCGCCGTCCATCAGCGTGATAACGGCAGGCGATATGAAAGAGGCCGCTCGGGTCCCCGTGCCCGACGGCTGGCTGGGCTTGACCTTCTCGCCCGATGGGACGCGAGTCTACGTTGGCGGCGGGTCGAAATTCGCGGTTTACGAGTTTTCCTTCTCCTCCGACGGCCAGTTGAAACCGACCCGCACCATTGAAATTGCGCCAGGAGTCAAACCCGGCGAAACGGATTTTATCGGTGATGTTGCCGTGTCTCCGGACGGCAAGACCATGTACGCGGCTGACCTCTATCACGATTCGGTTGCCGTCGTGGACTTGCAGTCGGCCCGCGTCACAGGACATTTCAAAACGGGCCGCCGCCCGTATAGGATTCTGCTTCACCCGGACGGAAAATCCTACTTCGTCTCAAGCTGGGCGGACGGAACCGTGTACTGGCACGACGCTCGCTCCGGATCCGAAATCACCCGTCTGCGCCTGGGGCCGCATACCACGGACATGGTCGTGAGTGATCGCAAGAATCCCGATTCCAAAGAGTGGCCCTACCGGCTCTTTGTAACCGCCGCGAACACCAACTCCGTGTATGTCGCGGGTGTGAGCGCCTCGAACACGATGCAAGTTCTCGAAACGCTGAACGTCGGAATGACTGCGCGGCAACCCGCGGGCATGACCCCGAGCGGCGTCGCTCTGAACGCGGACCAGACTCGTTTACTCGTGGCGTGCTCGGATGCCAACGTCGTAGCCGTCGCTGATATTTCCGATGAGCGCAGCCGGTTGGAAGGATTTATTCCCTCCGGCTGGTACCCCACGGGCACGCGGCCGCTTCCGGATGGACGCCTGGTGATTCTGAACGGCCGCGGACTCGCCAGTTACCCGAGCCGTCTGCCCGGTCCGGCCGGAGCCTCGGTTCCCCAGCAGGGAGACCCCCGGCGGGATTACGTCGCCAACATGCAGACCGGCACTTTGTCGGTCGTCGATCCCCTCACCGACGAAACTCTCGACACCTACACGAAATCCGCACTCAGCCTAAGCCCCTATCGCGATACGCAACTGGACCTCGAAAGTCTTCAGGGCAACAGCGTGCTTTACTCGAAGCCGGGCCAGCCGTCGCCCATCGAACACGTGATCTACATCATCAAGGAGAACCGGACCTACGATCAGGTCTTCGGCAAGATCGGTAAAGGAAATGGCGATCCGTCGCTCACGCTGTTCGACGAGTCGTCCGCGCCCAACCATTACAAACTGGCCCGCGAGTTTGTGCTATTCGACAACTTCTACGCCAACGCCGATGTCAGCGCTGACGGACACAACTGGGCCACCGCCGGAATCGCTCCCGATTACACGCAGAAGATGTGGCCGAATCAATACGCGCATCGTTCGCCCTACTACCGCTTTGAGGGTGGCGAGCCGGCCAACACGCCGCCCGCCGGTTACCTCTGGTCGAATGCCCTCACTGCGGGATTATCGGTGCGTAACTATGGAGAGTTTGTCGAAAACAAGAAACAGGCTGGCACTGACGGAATTCAAGTCGACCATGTGAACGATCCCTCTCTGCGTGGCATTACGAACATGCGCTACCGCGGGTTCGATCTGGATTACCCGGATGTGCAGCGCGCGAGCGTATTTTTGAGCGACCTGAAAGAGTTCGAACAAAGCGGAAACATGCCGAGGTTGATGATCGTCAGGCTTGGTAACGATCACACGAGCGGCGCCACGGCCGGCAAGCTAAGTCCCCTCTCTTCGTTCGCCGACAACGATTACGCCTTGGGACAGATTGTTCAGGGTGTTTCGAAGAGCCGCTTCTGGGCCAAGACAGCGATCTTCGCAATTGAGGACGATGCGCAAAATGGCCCCGATCATGTCGATTCTCACAGGTCGGTGATGCTGGCCATCTCTCCATATACGCACCGCGGAATTGTGGATAGCAGCATGTATAACCAGTCCTCCATCATGCGGACTATGGAGTTGATCCTGGGCCTCAGGCCGATGACGCAATTCGACGCCGCCGCCCGGCCTCTGACCGCAGCGTTCGACGCAACGGCCTCGACGGCGACCTACACCGCCGAGAAGCCGCGAGTATCCCTCACGGACCGCAACCCCGGGGGATCGACCGCGGCGCTGCGTTCCGGCAAGCTCGATTTCCGCGACGCCGATGAGAACGACGACGACGAACTGAACGATATTCTGTGGGCGGCCATCAAAGGAACGTCAGCCCCTCCGCCGGTCCGGAGTTACTTCTCCCGTCCGTGACCACCCTCTGTTTTCTCTGGCACATGCACCAGCCGTTCTACAAAAACCTGTGGACCGGCGAATACCACCTCCCTTGGACCCGTCTTCATGCGCTTAAGGACTACGCGGGCATGGTCGAGATTTTGGCGGAGTTTCCAAACATTCGCCAGACCTTCAACCTGGTGCCATCCATGGTCGTGCAGATCGACGAGTACGCCACCGGAAAGGCGTCCGACCCCTTTTTCGACTGCGCTGTGCTGCCGGCGGAAAATTTGACGGCCGCGCAACGCGGCTTTGTGCTTAAGTATTTCTTCCAGGCTAATGTGCCGCGCATGATCCATCGGTATGCGCGCTATCGGGAGTTGTACGACCGCCGCGGGGATTTTTCCAACCAGGACATTCGAGATTTGCAGGTCCTCAGTCAATTGGTCTGGTTCGACGAGGATCTCCTGTCGCGTGATCCGGAGATAAACGCGCTAGCGGAAAAGGGCCGCGATTTTTCCCTTGCCGATCAGGCGACGTTGGCGGGTAAGCAGCGCGCGGCGCTCGCTCGCGTCCTTCCCGTGTATCGCGATTTCGCCACGCGCGGCCAAATCGAGATCTCCACCACGCCGTTTTACCACCCTATTTTGCCCCTGATCTGCGACTCCGATATCGCCGCTGCCTCGCATCCCGGCGTGACGTTGCCCGCCCGTTTTCGCTATCCCGATGACGCCCGCGAACAGTTAAAGCGCGCGCATTCTTATATGGAGGAGAAACTGGGAGCCGCGCCTGCGGGCCTGTGGCCCTCGGAGGGATCGGTTTCCGACGAGGCGCTGGCGCTGTCGGCTGAGTGCGGATTCAAGTGGGCGGCCACCGACAACGGCGTCCTGGCACGCACACTGAAGCGTGACGCGGGTGCCGACCTCACCTACCAGGCGTACCTTTGGCAGCACTCCGGCCGCCGGTTGCATCTGCTGTTTCGGGATCATTATCTGAGCGATTTGATCGGCTTCGAGTACTCCCAGATGAGTGCGCCGGACGCCGCCAGTCATTTTCTCCGCCGGATTCGCGAAAACACAGGCGGCCGGGACGCTTTGGTTCCTATCATTCTCGACGGCGAAAACGCATGGGAATGGTATCCGGCGAATGGACGCCCGTTTCTGCGGGAACTCTACCGGCGCATTTCCGAGGACCATACTCTTGAAGCGGTGACGGTTTCCGAGGCCCTCGCCCGTTATCCCGCGCGTCCCCTGGATGGAATTTTCCCCGGCTCATGGATTAATGCAAATTTCGACATTTGGATCGGCGCCGAAGAAGACAACCAGGCCTGGAAGCGCCTCCTCGAAGCCCGCACGTTTTTTGACTCAAAACAAGCTGCTGCTCCCGAAGCCGCGCGCAAGCTGGCGTATGAGGAACTCCTCATTGCCGAAGGCAGCGATTGGTGCTGGTGGTACGGGCCAGAGCACGGCTCCGACAACCGGCCCGAATTCGATCAGCTCTTCCGAGATCACGTCGCGAATGTCTATCGCGCATTGGGCGAAGAGCCGCCGGCGATTTTGAGCCAACCGATTCTGCAAGGGCAAGCGGGCGAGCTCCACACGCCTCCGTCGAACACGCTGGACGTGACGCTGGACGGAGAGGTGACCTCGGCGTTTGAGTGGATGGGAGCCGGCTATTACCGGCCCGATCCCCGCTCCGGAGCGATGCACGCGGATGCGCCGCCCATCCACCAGATCTACTATGGCTGCAACGGAACCCGGCTGTTCGTGCGCGTGGATGGCGCGGGCAGCGCGAAATTGGGCATTGAGTTTGAGACCGGCCCCGTCGAATCGAAGCTGGTTCGCGGCCATATCGCGGAAATAGAAGCGCCACGCGCGGGAACCCGTTTCCGTGTGACCGTCGCACGCGAAGGACTCCCACGCATTACCGTGCCGGCAGAGTGGTGGCTCGAACTGCCAGAGTAGTAGGACGCGAAGTTTTTCTTTGCGATGCTTAGCGCGTTAGCGAGATGATTCCGTCAGATCCCCTCGCGGATGGTCATCGGGCTGTTTAGTGCAAACTTGGCGATCTCGTCCTTCCTCATGAAGACCACGCCCGGATGCCGCTGCGCGTACACGATGAAATCTTCGATCACGCGCATGCGCGAGGCGCGCCCCGCGACGCGGTCATGCGCGCTCACCGAAATCATCCGGCGCTTATGCTCCGATTCCGCATAGAGCGCATCGAATTCGCTCTTCAGTTCGCCGGCGAAATCCGCACAAGTCCGCCATCGGTTTTCAAAATTCTGAAAGTCGTTCAGGATGAAGGTGTAGGGCACCACCACGAACGGTTTGTTCTTCACCGCAATCACGAACGGCTCGTCGCGGCTCAAATCGTCGGTGTGATACAGAAACCCAAGATCCTGAAGAATCCCGAACGTCTCCGGACTCGCCCGCATCCCCGGCGCGTTGAACCCGATCGGCCGCGACCCAGTGGCCCGCTCGATTGCCTTGACATTCGCTTCGTAGGATGTTTGTTCTTCCGCGGGCGTTTTGGTGTACTGCGGTTCCCAGGTGAATCCATGCGCCGCCGGCTCATGACCGCGCTGCACGATCTCTTTGGCCAAGTCGGGATGCTTTTCGACCGCCAAGCCCACCATGTGTGAAGTGACCTTGACCTTCCGCCGGTCGTACATCTCGAGCAAACGCGGAATTCCTTCCTTAATTCCGTACTCGTACCATTTCTCCGTCGGCAAATCCGGATACTTCGTGTCGAGTGCGCCCCAGGGTCCTTGTGCCCCGCGCTCGGGCTGAGAACCCGCTTCCATTTGCAGCGACAACGAAACCACAAGGCGCGCGCCGTTGGGCCAAAAAGAGCCGCGCGCCGTGTCGGCTTTGGACGTGCTCATCGCGAACCCGAGCGCCCCGCTCCCCTTCATGAAAAGCCGTCTATCCATTTGCCCTCCCGTTAGGCCTTCAACTTTGGCAACAGCCGCATCGCGTTGTTTCGTTCGATAGCGGCCAGATCCTTGGCGGCAAACCGCTGCGCGCTGAGCCCGCCGGTTTCCTCCGCGGCGGTGCGAAAGGGGTAGTCCGTTCCATACAGGATCTGCGATGTGGGCGCCAGCTTTAGCAATGCGGCGAGCGCGCCCGGATGGTTTGCCTGCGCGGTATCGTAATAAAACTTCTTCAGCTCATACATCAGGCCCTTGGGCAGGACGGTCTCTTTTCCCTTCATGGTGGCTTCCTGATATACGAACCGGCTGAGCAGGAAGGGAGTGGTTCCGCCGCCATGCGAAAAAATCCAGCGGATATCGGGATAGCGGGCGGCCGTGCCGCTGAACAGAAGGCTCGCGACCGTCCGCGTCGTATCGTGGGCCCATTCGATGGTCACCGCGGGGACATCGTCGGCGATGTTTCCGCAGCAGCCTGGCGTGATCGGGTGCGTGTAGACGACCGTTTTGCGCCGGTCGAGTTCCGCCCACACCGGAGCGAACGCGGCATGGCCCAGCCACTTGTCTCCATAGCTGGTCATCAACCCGATTCCCTCCGCCTGGAGCGTGTCGAGCGCATACTCGATTTCGCGCAAACTGCCGTCGACGTCAGGCAGCGGCAGCGTGGCGAACAATCCGAAGCGCCCCGGATGATCGCGGACCATTCCCGCTCCATAGTCGTTCACCATACGAGCCAGCCTGCGTCCCAGGGCGGCGTCCCCAAATGAAACGCCGGGGGAACTGAGCGAAAGCACGGAAGTTGCGATGCCGCCTTTGTCCATTTCTTCGATCGATTGGGCAGGCGACCAAGCCGGTATGGCTGCTCCCAGCGAGCCGGTTGCGGTGCGATATTCCGGCGGAAACAAATGATGATGGACGTCGATTCGATGAGGTTTGCCTTGCGCGGGAGCAAGAGCGCTCGCGGCTAGCCCGGTAAGCAGCGCTCGCCGCGAAAGATCGCGGGAAGTCGTCATGTGCTAACGATTCTACTCCGGCGAGAGAACTCGATCCACCTTGGCTGCCAGAATGAAGTCGCTCTCGGTCAGGCCCTTGATCTTGTGCGTGAAGAGCGTGACTTTCACGTGGCCCCAGCCGAAGCAGATGTCAGGATGGTGCCCCTGCTCTTCGGCCACCACGCCGATCCGATTGACGAACTCGAGCGCGGTCTTGAAATCGCGGAACGCGAAGTTCTTCTCGATGTGGTGCTCCGCGATCGTCCGCCAGCTGGGGAGCTGGCGCTCGAGCGCCGCTAGTTCCTGACCCTTCAGGGGAGCCACTCCGCCACGGCAGGGAACGCACTGCCGGGAGGCAAGATCGTTTCCATCCATGACCTCATTTTAGGCGTTGCTTACGCCAGCGCTAGAATTTGCTTCGCCATGCTCTCAGCCTTGGCGCGATCGATGAAGCGGCAAGCCGCGATCTCTACACTCATGGCGAGGTCCTTGATGTGAGCCTTGGTGATTTTTGCCGGTTCCGTCTTAAGCGCCACCTGGCATTGCTTCAACAGAAACGACTCAGCGGCTGGCCCCAGGAAGACTTTCGCAATGGCTAAAACCGAATCGTAAGGTGTCATAACGTCCGCTCCGGCGCGCTCTTCTCCATGGCTTCCATCTGGAAATACTTCACCGCGGCCAGCATGCGTGAGAAGGAATCCGCCAGGTCGCCAATCTCATCCTCCGAATATCGCTGTACACTCACATCCAGATTGCCCAGGCTCACGTTTTCGGCCACGCCTTTAAGATGGTCGACGGGCGTCAAGATCGCGCGAGCCAAACCGTAGCTCATCCCGATACCCAATAGCATTCCCAGGAGCGAGACACCGATCGAAAACCATACGGCGAGCCGGCTGGTACTGACGATATCTTCCTGCGAAGTCTGCGCTGCGTCTTTCCCCGCTGCTTCGCCGTCTTCGGCGTTCTCGTGCAGATGCTCGGCGGATTCGTCGTACGCTGCGTTGGCGGCCGCCTGCGCTTCGGAAGTTCCTTGCTCCGCCGCTTCCACCGCATGCTTCAGGGCGGTCTCGTAGACGCCCACGCCCGAAGCGATTTTTTCAAATTTCACGCGTTTCTCCTCGTCTGGCGCGATGCGAACAGCACGATCCGCCAAAACCTCGATTTCATGGAGCTCGAAGTCGGCTTCATCCAGGTACTTGTCGTGCGCGGCTTGCGAGCCGATGGTCTTGACATCCGCCAGATAACCCTTGATGCGCCGCTGCGCTTCCAGATTGTGCACCTGAATCTCGAGCGCCACCGCATTCAACTGCCCGCCAATACGGGTTGCATCGCGAGCACTCTTCTCCAGGCGGAAGACCGAATAGATTCCGATCCCGGCGACGATCGCCATCAGGATCAGCACGCCGCCAAACCCGGCCAGCAGTTTGTTACGAATGGTTGGTTTCATGATCTGGGATCCTAAAACGGATACCCCGCCTCTCCCGGCTCCTTGCCGTTGACCTTGACGACTCGTACGGTGCCCGCAATCGCCGGCAGATCGCTGGCTTGAATTACGGCGATGGATCCAGCCGCCCCCGACACGATCTTGGCCGCTCCCGCGCCCGAGTTCACCGCCTGCACCGCCAGGGGGTCGCCTCCGCGAAACTCCGCGTTCACGATATACCGCCGGTATTCCGCCTCGCTCATACGAACGACCGAGGACAGCACGCACTTGAAGACGTCGCTCGAAGCTTCCCGGCTGATGAGCGTGACGGCCTTCTTGTCGGGCCAAGTGCGCACATCCCCGAGAAGCAACCTGCGCAACTGAGCGACCGAAAGACTCTCCGTGAGATTGGATTTGTTCACCACCACCGCCAGTCCGCCCGATACGCACTCCGCGTTGGCGGAGTGGGCAGCTGCTACCGAAATTGCGAACAAAAGAGCCATGCGCATGTCGATGTCTCCTTTCTAGAATGAAAACGCCATCTGCAAGTCCAGCCCGTTTCCGGGTTGAATCATCGGCCCCTGGTAGAGCCGGTTGTACTGAAGTTTCAGGGCCGCGTAGTCCGCCACATCCATGCGGACGCCAAAGGAAGGTCCGCTGTAGCGTCCCACGAAGATATTCACCGGATCGCTCGGGGGCGAGTTCACATACTGATAGCGAGCATAGGGATGATATCTGCCAAACTTATGCGCTAATTGCGTGTAACCGAGGGGCGTGACGTGGGGATTGACGAATCCAATCTGGCGATCCGAAAGCATCACGGCTTCGTTCAGCCATTCCCAATCCGAGGTGGTGTACACACCGTAAATGCTGCCGATCCACTGCATGACGCCCGGCGCCCCAGGAGGGTACAGATGGTCGCGATAATATGACCCTCCGACCTGCAGCCCTTGAATCCATTGCGGCCGGCTAAAGGCGGCGACATTGAAGGCCTTGCCGTTCCGGTCGGAAAGGAAGTTCTGCACCGGCTGGCCGAACTCGAGGGAACTTCTCCCGTTGCTCATCTCAGCGACCCAATGCAGATCGAATTTCCCCGAGCCCGGGATCAGCCCCGTAGCTGTGGCTCCCACCCCGTGAACGGGAAGAATGCCGCCGGAATCCTCGAAGAAGTACATGAACGGCCGTCCCGTCGCGGTCTGAAACCAGGTTCCGTGGTGAAAGGCCGTGTTGTAGTAACCGATCGATACGTGATACCGGCCCCCGCTGAGTTCGAAGTATTCGCTGGGCCGGTAGGTAAGTTCCGCGCGTTCGATGTCCAGCCCCCAGTAGTTGGTGGCATCCGCGCCTAGAACCACTTCGCTCAAGAAACTCAGTTCTTTTGAGAGATGGGACGAAATGAATAGATCGAATTCGCCCAGCTCAAAGGTGGTGTGAGTCGGCGCGCCCAAGGGAAAGATCAGCGGGTTCGCATCCGAGCCCACGCCGAAGTTGATATCGAAAAAACCTCGGATCTTCAGCGCCGGACCGCCTCCCGGCAGTTCCATGGTGTGTCCGCCCATGTCCATAGGAGAGCTTGATGTCGCATCCGTTGTCGGTTGTGACGCGCTGAGCTGCTCCACTTTTGACTCCAGTTGCTGGATGCGGTCAAGGAGCGTCTGCGAATCCGTCTGCGCAGCGGCAGGAAAGTCGACGACGAGCAGCATGACAGCCGCGCAGGCGGAAATTGTTTTCATTCTGGAAAGTGTCCCCGGGAATGTTTTCGGCAGCAGTTTGCAGATATTGAGCGAATGGGTCTTTAAGGGAATTCAGTCCATCAGACTAGGGCAATCCACGCGTAGAACGTCCAGCCCCTGTCTGTTACGATCCTGTCGGAGGTACTATATGGGGCGGTTTTTCCTAGGACTTGCGTTTGTCGGCGTTCTGAGCGCGCAGACCCTCACGGAGGTTGGCGCGGCAGCCGCTGGCGGGGCCACGGGAGGAGCCGCGGGCAAGCAGGTCAGCTCCGGACTCAGCACGATTTTCGGCAAAGTGGACCAGCAAACCTCCGCTGCGGCGAAAACCGCGCCGGAGCGGGATACCAAGGGAACCGCCGCGAAGACCCCTGCCGCGACGCCCACAGCAGTCGCTCCCGGCGAAGCCGGATCAAGCGATGTCCCCAAAACCACCAAAGTCCTTCGCAAGCGCCCCGAGAAAACCGCCGACGAGACCGCCAAGGCCGAGAAAACCAGTACCAAGAGTCAGGACTACTACAGCCTGGTCCCCCCTCCTCCACCCATCCCACACGCCGTTGTAAGGCGCCCGGTGGAGGCCCCCGTGAAGGTGGAACCTGATCCAGAACCGGTCCCCACGCCGGCGGTCATTCCTCCGCCCCCTCCTGTAACGATTGAGGATTTACGTGCCGTTACGGCGGGAACGCCTCGGGAGGATGTCCTCAAAATCGGGCAGCCCGCTTCCCGTATCACCATGTATGACGAGGGTCATCTGTCGGAAACCTACCGCTATAGCGCCGGTACTGCCATGCTGGGCGTGGTGCGCCTGAGCGACGGAGTGGTTACCGCTGTCGAACTGCGCTAACGCCGTTACCCTTCCAGCCATGTGAACGGTTATCGTGTTAGTAACGGCAATAGCCGGTCACAGCCTATGAGATTCGCCTTCATTTTTATGGCTAGCCTTTTTACGGCTAGCGCAGGCCTCGCGCAGCAGCCCTTTGTACCCATCGTCACGAACGTACCTGGCTCCCCAAGCCAGATTCTGTACGGGACCTATCACGGGCTCCTAGTCCGGAGCAGCAATCTGGGCCTAAACTGGCTACCGGTCTATATTACGCAGGCCGGGCTTCCGCAGCCGCCCAACCATGGCTTTCAGGTTGACGCGACCGACCCGAACACTCTTTATTTCGCCACTACCATCGCGGCCGGGGCGCTCTGGAAGAGCACGGATGGGGGTATGACCTGGGCTACGTCAAATACCGGCCTGCCCACCTCCGGCGCGGGCATCGACTACTTGAAATACGTACTCGACACCACACCCTACCTCTACATCAAGGCGGGCAATATTTTGTACAAATCCGTGGACCAAGGTGCGCACTGGATGCAACAAGGCACGCTTCCCGGAAGCGCCGGCCGTCTGGAAGTCGCGGAGGCTCGCCGCGCCTGGATGTATTACGTGGAACCCAGCACGTTAGCCGTTTGGGCTAGCACGGACGAAGGCTACACCTGGCACAACCTGAGTACGATTCCGGCCAACCTCCAGGGCGTGACCATCACGGGCATGTCAGTCTTATATTTCGCCCCCAGCAATCTTTATGTGGACCTAGCCGGACTCGGCTCAGGCCAGGGACCCTACGTCAGCATCGATGGCGGAGCTGTGATGATGGATGCCACCGCTGCCGGGCTTGGAGACTTCACCAGTATGTCTTCCTATTCAACCGGACCCACCTACGCGATCACGCCCAACTACATCGGAACCTTCCGCAGCACCGATAATGCGACCACCTGGCAGTCTTTTGGGGCCACGGGAGACCGCTACGGAATCACTGCCGTGGATCCCAATCTTCGAACCCTCGTTTACGGAGTGAAAACAGCCTTTGGATCGACCACTCAAACGGCGCTGGTAACATCCAACAACGCGGACATGGGGCTGACCTGGACGGTGATTCAGTCCAGCATTACCCCGACGATTGCCAAGCCCGCGTCATCCTATAACGTCACGTTGGAGCAGGGCGCTCCGTATTCCGTCTCTTTCACGGTTCAGACCGCGGAGGATTCCACTTGGCAGCTTCCCGTTACTATCTCCACGACGGGAGAACCATGGATTCAAGTTGCCAGCGCTTCGGGAACCACGCCGCTCTCAAATTCGCTGACCATTAACACGACAGGGCTTGCACCCGGAAACTACACCTCAACGCTGCTCATCAGCGCGCCGAAATCCTACAACCAAACCGTGAGCGTGCCGGTGATGCTGACCGTCCGGCCCCTCGGCAGTCTGGGTCCGGGATACGTGGTTTCCACCGTGGCCGGCAACGGAACCGCGGGCGGCTCCGTCACTACTGGAAAGGCCACCACTCTTGGGATTGGGGCGCCGAAGGCTTTCGCGTTCGACCAATCCAACAATCTTCTGATTTCGGCCGGAAGCCGCTTGTGGCAGTTGAACTCGGGGAATCTGAACGCGCTCGCCGGAAATGGCACCAACGCCTCGAGCGGAGACGGTTCTGCCCCCTTGTCGGCATCCATCGCGGATCCGGATGCGATCGCGCTCGACGCCCAAGGCAATATTTATTTGAGCGAATACGCCCCGGAGCATATCCGCAAGCTTTCAGGTAGCATCATTAACACCTACCTGGACATGTCCAAGCCTCCGTTTAACCAGACGACGCCGGTAGGCTCGCACAGCTTGTACTTCGATTCGACCAACGGCGCCCTTATGACCGGCCCACCCGGCCTCTTGCGCTTCGACGGCGCGCGACTCTTGGTCAAGACCCCCTATACTTTTTCCGATCCCTACGGCACGGCTGTAGATAGCTCTGGGAACACCTACGTGAGCGACCGTGTTCTGAACCAGATTTTTAAGATCACTCCGGCGGGGGTGGTGACCTTG
>Ga0070734_10002618_pt1 | contig 21068 bp, 16 predicted proteins | sample Coa_R1_8_FD_66444 | JGI IMG/M metagenome (GOLD analysis project Ga0070734, IMG submission 66444) | Surface soil microbial communities from Centralia Pennsylvania, which are recovering from an underground coalmine fire - Coalmine... | ecosystem: Environmental > Terrestrial > Soil > Unclassified ...
GAGCATATGGTTTCAGCGTTCCCCGACCTGCGCACCTTGAGCGCAGGACTCACGAGTGTGCTCAGCGGCAACGGACCGGTCACGGTGCTGGACCGCGCGCCGAACCATTATCTCAGTTCGTATGCCAGCGAGATCGTGACCTGCCGTTGCGGCACGGAGGAGTTGCGCCTGTTCTGCAAGTATTCCGACGGCGGCCATGGCGCGAGTGGGCATGGTCACTGGGGCGGTCTTGACTACGAAGCCGAAGTTTATCGCCAAGTGCTGAGTCCCGCCGCGGTCGCCACGCCGCGCTTCTACGGCACCTATACGGATGCGAAGACCGGGTTCCTCTGGCTGTTTCTCCAGTACCTGGAGGAGAGCTTGCGAATCAGCAAATCTCCGGAGCGGATGCCACACGCCGCCCGTTGGCTCGGGCAATTTCATGCCGACCAGGAGCGGCGCCTTGCCCGAGCCCCTCTGGCCTGGCTGCGCTGCTACGATGCCGCATCTTATGCGGGCTGGGCACAAAGGACCTTGGAGTTTGCCGGGCCTCTGCGAGACCGTTTCCCCTGGCTCAGACCGTTATGCGGCCGGTTCATGGAATCCTTGACGGGGCTGCTGGCGGCGCCGCAAACCGTCGTGCACGGGGAGTTTTACCCGCAGAATGTGCTCTGCCAGGACGGGAAGGTCTATCCGGTCGATTGGGAGTCTGCGGCCATCGCGGCCGGCGAGGTGGATGTGGCGTGCCTGACCGATGACTGGGGGCCGGAAATCGCTCGTCTGTGTGAGCGGGAATATGAACAAACCCGCTGGCCGGCAGGGGCACCGGCGCGATGGCGCGAAACCATTGCCTTGGCGCGCGTGTACGTCCATCTCCGCTGGCTCGGTGATCTGCCCGATTTGGCCGTCGAGGAGAGTGGCTGGTGGCGTTTTGACGAACTGCGTGCCGCCGGCGAGCAAGCAGGATTGATTTAGGATAGCATGCAATGGTCGGCTATCCTTCGCGGAAAGAGGGGCTGGGAAGTCCGTGGCTCGTTGGGATTCGTGCTGGGTATGAGAACCGCATACCGACTGCTGCCTTACGTTTGGCCTCACTGGCGTGGTCTTACTGTCGTGCTGGTGACGACGGCGCTGACCATTGGTTTGGATGTACTCCGCCCGTGGCCGCTGAAGATTCTTGTGGACCAGATCTTGGGCCAGGAGCCGATGCCGGATCCGCTCGAGGGGCTGGTTCGCGTTCTGCCTGGCCCCGGCGGCACGGCAGGGTTGCTCCTCTGGGTCTGCCTGGGAACCGTCCTGATTTCTCTGGGCCGGACACTGACGACGATGGCGAGCACCGCCAGCTCCGTGACATTTGGGCAGCGAATGGTCTACGATTTAGGAGCCGATCTCTTCCGTCACTTACAGCGGTTATCGCTCATCTTCCACAGCCGGCGGCCGGTGGGCGACCTGGTGGGTCGCGTCACCGGCGACGCCTATTGCGTGCAGCTGCTGGTCAGCAGTGCCCTTCTACCCTTGCTGCAAGCGCTGCTCACGCTGGTCATCATGTTTGGCATCATGTGGCGGCTGGAGCCAACCATGACGCTCCTGTCATTGAGCGTGACTCCCTTCCTCATGCTCATCATCCGCTTCTTTGGCCGGCCCATGAAAAAGCGGGGCCGGATGCGCCGCGACCTCGAAGGCCGGCTCATGTCCGTGGTGGAAGAAACCTTGACAGCTCTGCCCGTCGTGCAGGCCTTCACCCGGGAAGAACGCGAACACGACCGCTTCCGCGACACGGCGGCCGAAACCGTGGCCGCATACCGCCGGACCGTCGTCGCCGATCTGTGGTTCAAACTTCTCACCGGGTTGGTGACGGCTCTGGGCACGGCCGGCCTGATGTGGCTCGGTGCTCGCTATGCCCTGGAGGGAAAGGTAACCGTCGGGACGGTCCTCGTTTTCCTCACCTACCTGGCATCGCTCTATGAGCCGCTGAACGCGGTTGTCTTCACGGCTCCCACACTGCACTATGCCATGGCCAATGCGGACCGGGTCCTAGAAATTCTCGACACGGCACCGGATGTACATGACTTGCCCGACGCCCGTGAAGTTTCCCTGCGTGGCCACGTCGGCTATGAGAACGTAACTTTCGCCTATGAGGCTGGCCGGCCGGTACTCCACAACATCTCGTTCGAAGTGCGGCCGGGCGAAGTGGTGGCTCTGGTCGGCCCTAGCGGCGCCGGCAAGACGACGGCGGTCAATTTACTGGTGCGTTTTTTCGACCCGGTCGGCGGTTGCGTCCGCGCAGATGGCCATGATTTGCGCCAGCTGGCAGTCCGCTCGCTACGGCAGCAGGTGGCGTTGGTGCTTCAGGAGCCGTTCCTGTTCCCGCTGAGCGTCGCGGAAAACATTGCTTACGGCCGGCCAGGGGCGACACGTACCGAGATCGAGGCAGCCGCGATGGCGGCCAGCGCAGATTCGTTCATCCGGCAACTGCCCGATGGCTACGACACCATCTTGGGCGAGCGCGGCACTACCCTGTCGGGCGGAGAGAAACAGCGCATGTCCATCGCTCGGGCCTTCCTCAAGAATGCCCCGATCCTCATCCTGGATGAGCCGACCGCCGCTCTGGACGCCCGTACCGAGGCTCAGTTGCTCCAAGTGCTGGAGTCGTTGATGAAGGGCCGGACCACGTTCATCATTGCCCATCGCCTGTCGACCATCCGCAAGGCCGACCGTATCCTGGTCCTGGACCAAGGCGCGATTGTCGAACAGGGCACGCACCCAGAATTGCTGGCACGGGGCGGATTGTATGCCAGTCTGTACGGCAAACAGATGGGTTTGGCCCAGCACCACATCCCTGTGAGCGTTTGACATGAGGGCACGTCGTTTCGCCGTCGTCGGTACGCTGGCCTCCAACCCGTACGCGGGGATGGCCTGGATGCACATGCAGATTGTGGCCGGCCTCCGCCGCCTGGGCCACGATGCCTACTACGTTGAAACGACCTCGAACTGGCCTTACGATCCAATCCGCCGGACCAAGGTGAACGATTCCGACTATGCCCTTCCCTATCTGGCACGGGTGGCCGAAAGCTTTGGGCTGGAGGACGCCTGGGCCTACCGGCGCAGCTATTCCGACGGAGAGTGGTTTGGGTTAGAACGCACGAAAGCGGAGGATTTGCTGGCGCATGCCGACGCGGTCTTCAATGTCGCCGGGGCCACGCGCCTGGCGAAAGAAGGCCTGCGCGTAGGCCGCCCCATTTACTTCGGCACCGACCCCGTTTTCCACGAGCTTGCCTTTGCCCAGGCAGACGAGGAAGTTCGGGCCATTTTGGCGGAGCATTCGGAGGCGGTCACCTATGGCGAGAATATTGGAACGCCCCATTGCCCCATCCCGCCCTTGCCGGGGCTACGGGCCAGGACGCGCCAGCCGGTGTTGCTCGATCTTTGGCAGAACGGTCCGCCGTCCAACGAAGCCTTTACTACCGTCGGCAATTGGAAGCAAGAGGGACGCGATATCGAATATCAAGGCGAAGTCTATTACTGGAGTAAGGATCGCGAGTTCTTGAAGTTCCTGGAGCTTCCTCGGCGCGTCAAGCAACCGATCGAATTGGCGATGAATTTGGCTGATCCCAAAACCATTCGGCACGGTCAGGGTGAGGCCGTGCGCGCCATGGGCGTGGCCACGGATGTACGTGGTCTGCTCCAAGAAAACGGTTGGAAATTGGCGGACACGCATGCCATGACGACCGATCCTTGGCCGTATCGGGATTATGTGCAGGCATCGCGAGGCGAATTCACGGTGGCCAGGGATCTCAATGTGCGGCTGCGGAGCGGTTGGTTCAGCGAACGCAGCGCCTGTTACCTGGCCGCCGGCCGTCCGGTCATTACCCAGGACACGGGTTTCGGCACGGTACTCCCTACCGGCGAGGGGCTTTTTGCTTTCCACACCCTCGACGAAATCGTTGCTGCCTTCGATCGGATTAACTCGGATTACCCGCGGCATAGCCGTGCTGCACGGGACATTGCAGAGCAGTTTTTCAAAGCGGAGACCGTGCTGGCGAAGCTCCTCGACGACCTGGGGATTTGACCGATGTCCGCTCGCAAATTCTTGATTGTCAATGCGGACGACTTTGGTCAGAGCTTGGGCGTCAACCGCGGCATCGTCCAGGCCCACGAAGCGGGCATCGTAACCAGTGCCAGCCTGATGGTACGGTGGCCTGCCGCCGCCGAGGCGGCCGAGTACAGCCGAACAAATCCGCGCCTCAGTCTCGGGCTTCATCTGGATCTTGGCGAATGGATTTGCCGTGACGAGACCTGGGTACCGGTGTACGAGGTGGCTCCGACCGACAATCTCCCGGCGGTGGCCGACGAGATGCTTCGCCAGCTTGCCGCCTTTCGTCGCCTGGTCGGGAGGGATCCGACCCATCTTGATTCACACCAGCATGTGCATCGCCGAGAACCGGCGCGCTCCCTCGCCGTCACAATGGCTCGCGAGCTTCGAGTTCCCCTTCGCCATTGCCATCCTGCCATCCGGTATTGTGGCGACTTCTACGGCCAGACCGAGACGGGCGAACCGTTGGAACATGCGATCGGTGTGGATCACCTTCTCGCCATCCTGGCGGCCGTGCAGCCAGGCTCAACGGAACTGGCGTGTCATCCAGGCACGGGGGAGGATCTCGAGACGATGTATCGAAGGGAACGTGCACGAGAAGTGAGGACTCTGTGCGACCGCCGTATTCGAGCGGCTATCATGACACTGGGAATCGAACTTTGCTCGTTCGCGCAGTTCGCTGCGATCAAGAACGCTGCCTGTTTCTGAACGGGGTACTTCAGGGGAGTGGACCAGCTCCGTATTATCGTGCTCGGCTACATGGTGCGCGGGCCGCTGGGTGGCCTGGCTTGGCATCATTTGCAATTCGTCATGGGCCTCGCCCGCCTGGGTCATTGCGTCCACTTCTTGGAGGACAGCGATGATTATCCATCGTGTTATGACCCGATTCACGATGTCACCGACAAGGACCCTGCTTACGGATTGCAGTTTGCCGGCAACGTGTTTGAACGTGCCGGGCTGGCCGATTGCTGGGCCTACCATGACGCGCACTCGGGGCAATGGCTGGGCCCTTCCGCCGTGGCTGCCCTCGACCGTTGTGCCGACGCCGATCTCCTGCTCAACCTCTCCGGCATTAATCCCTTGCGCCCCTGGTTCCTGGAAATTCCCGTCCGTGTCTTGGTGGACACGGACCCCGTGTTTACGCAACTGCGTCACCTCACCAACCCCTGCGCTCACGAGATTGCGCGGCTACACACGGCGTTTTTTTCTTTCGGTGAAAATGTCCAGCGCGATGGCTGTGGGATTCCCGTGGATGGCCTGCCGTGGCTGCCGACGCGCCAGCCGGTAGTGCTCGATGCCTGGCCGGTTACGCCGCCCCGTCCCCACGGCCGATTTACGACCATCATGCAGTGGGATAGTTACCCGGCGCGCGAATACAACGGTGTTCGCTACGGCATGAAATCGGAGTCCTTTCGGCCATATACCGACCTGCCGAGCCGAGCGGGGCGTTGTCTGGAATTGGCCCTGGGAAGTCCCACGGCACCGCTTTCCCGGCTACGCCGCAGGGGTTGGCATATTCGCGATCCGCGCCGGCCGTCCCGCGATCCGTGGAGTTATCAACGCTACATCCAGCGCTCGAAGGCGGAGTTCAGCGTGGCCAAGCACGGCTACGTGATCAGTCGCAGTGGCTGGTTTAGCGAACGGAGCGCCGGGTACCTGGCAAGTGGCCGACCGATTGTAGTCGAGGATACCGGCTTTACGGATTGGCTGCCCAGCGGCGCCGGCGTGCTTTCCTTCCACACGCCCGACGAAGCCCTGGCCGGGATCGAGGCGGTCAACGGTCGGTATGCGTTTCACTGTCGGGCGGCACGGGAAATTGCTGAAGCGCATTTTGATGCGCGGACGGTGCTCACCCGGCTCCTGGAGTCCGCCATGAGCTCAACCAGCGTCGCAAGAGCCAAGCCTGCCGTGGAGGCCTGACCGATGCCCACCGAACCACGCCGTGCGGGGCAGCAGCCAGGCAGGAACAGGCCCCGGATTGCGTTTTTTGACTATCCGGATGTCTTCGAAGACTTCTACCCGCATTACGGAGTTGACCAGCAAGCGTTCGCCACGCAGTGGGCTGCCACCGGAAATCACGCCTTTGTAACCCTCCTCCAGAAGGAGATCGGAGATGTCCGCTGGTACGTGTTTTCGTTAGCTCCGGAGCTTACCGAAGCGCATCATGCGATCACGGGTTGCCGGATGATATTTCTTCCTTCCTCCTGGCTTCATCGCCATTTGTGGCGGTGGTTCTACTTATCGAGGGCCGCTTGGCGGTGGCGCCGTGCTTATCCAGCGTACGCCGTGATCGCTTCCTACCTCGTATTGGCATCCTGGCCGTTTGTCCGGAGGCTGCGCCGCGAGCGGCCGGATTTCCTGTTCGTTCAGGACTACGCCAGCGGGCGCTTCGATGTGCTCCTCCTGCTGGCGCGCATGCTCAGTGTGCCTCTGATCGCCTACCATACGGGAAGCCAGCCCGAGCGGTATGTCGGTCGTTTGGCCAAGCGGTGGACAATCCCTCGCGCTGACCTGCTCATCGCATCCAGTCACGCTGAGCTGGAGATGCTGGCGACGCGGTACCGTGTCCCACGCAAAAGCCTGGTCGTGATCCTCACACCGATTGATACGGATACCTTTCGGCCGCGCGATCGTTTGGAAGCTTGCCGCATGGCTGGATTGGACCCCGCACGGCGGTACCTGCTGTTCGTGGGCAGACTCGACGATCCGGTCAAGCGCGTCGGCGCGCTGATCCGGGTTTTCGCCACCTTGGCGGCCGAACACCCGCATGTCGAGTTGCTCCTCGCCGGGGAAGGACCAGATGGAGAAGCCTTGCGGCGGCTGGTGGAACAGCGCGTCCCGAAACAGGTCCGCTTTCTCGGTTGGGTATCCAGCCCCGAAGCCAAGGCACAGCTCTACAACGCTGCCGATTGCCTGGTTCTGAACTCGCGGAGCGAAGGGTTTCCCACAGTAATCGGTGAAGCCATGGCCTGTGGTACGCCTGTGTTGAGCTCGCGGGTTGGCGGTGTCGGCGAGCTGGTCGTCGAAGGACAGACCGGATGGCTGTTTCCGCCCGGCGATGAGGAAATGCTCCGGGCCAAGTTGGCCTACGTATTGACCCATCCGAAAGTCATCGCGTCGATGCGGCCACAGGTCCGGAGTCTAGCTGAGAGCCGGGTATCTCCTGCCGCGGTCGCGGCCGCGCTGCGGCGGAACTTTGAGAAAGTTCGATGCCATGGCTGATGCAACGCGCGACTCCATGCTGCTGGTGGCTTCGGACGCCGAACTCCCGGCAAGCCAGCGGGTCTGGGGCACCGGCGGCTGGCTTCCTCCCGAACAGCGCGAAGCGCTGGACTGGCTAACCTTGGCAGCGCTGTCCGGCTGGAGTGTAGCGGTAACCCGCCCGAGCGGCCCGGACCGTGAGAAGCATCTGCCGAATGGAAGCCACTGGATCGTGCTCGGCTGCGATCCCGATCGCTTGGAAGCCGATTGGGTCCACGGGCTTGCCTCCCGGCTTAGCGCGGAACCTCTCCTCGTTGTGGCTCGGGCAGGCACCCCGGAGTCGCCTTGGGCGCGTTTGGCCGGTGTCGCAGGCAACTCTGAACGATTCGAAGGCCGTGCTCTCGCTTGGTCCGGACCGGGGCCGGAACACCATTGGCACGCGCGCCGACCGCTGGAAGCCAGGGCTCTGTGTCCACATGATGCAACGGCCATCTGGGCGACGTTGGAAGGCTCACCGGTGATTGTTGCCCGACGAGTCGGCTTGGGCAGGATCGCGACCGTGGGCTTCCACCCCAGCCAGGCGCGTGATGCGGATGGTGTTGCGACCGCTCTTTTCAAGCATTTGCTGATCTGGGGCTCGGAGTTGCCCCTGGCGTGGTTTGACTGGGACGGGTGCTTGATCCTGCGCATGGATGACCCGGGCGGTGCTCAAAACGTCTATTCCCGTAATTGGTCCTACCCCAAGCTCGGCAAGGCCCAGTGGACGGCTCTGGCTGATGACCTGAGCCGGCGGAATGCTCGACTGAGCATTGGTTATGTTTCGGGTTGGGTTGACGATGGCGACGCGAAACGCGGGATGCTGCAAGTCGCCGGCGAGTGGCCAAACCGTGTGGCGGGTCGGGTCCACGATTCCTCTCGGGTGAAATATCAGGATCTTGCCGGGCATGCACCCGGAAGCATTCACGACTATGAAGCCGAGTTCCAGGGGATCCAGACACTGCGCGCCGCCGGCTTGGGCGAGGTCGAACTGCACGGCTGCACCCATCTCCATCCCGATACGGTTGCCTGGGCTCGGGCGCCGGATCGATATGATGCGGTGAATTGGTATCGTGAGCTCGGCAACCGCGCGGCAACCACGATCGCCGCCCGGCCGCCACAGGATCATCCGTTGGCTCTCGGCATGGCTGGGCTGCGACGCTCCTTCGGAGTGATTCCCACCACGCTCATCTGCCCCGGGGACGATTGGACCAATGCCGTCCTGGAACGCGCTCTGGAACTGGGACTCCGGTTAGTGAGCAGCTACTACCAGGCGCTGCGCATCGACAATCGGTTCTGCTGGTGCACCCATTGCTGTGCGCCCTATCTCGATCAACCGGACCGTGCCTGGTTTGACGCTGGCCTTCCTGTCGTGGGATACTTCCACGATCGCGAACCCGCGCTCCTGGGAATCCAGTGGGTCTGTAACTGGCTGGATCAGTGGCAGGCAGCCGGAGCGCAGCGGCTGATGGATTTTCGCGAATGGTCGGCCGCAGTGGGTCGCGGCCTGCGCTTGCAGGAGCGGCCGAACGGTGTTTGTCTGCACGTGATAAATGCAGGCGCCCCATCCCTGGTGCGTCCCTTGCCGGTCACCATCCGCGTGCCGAAGGGCCACTTGCCTTCCCGCCTATCCGTTCAGATGGACGAACGGGATTCCTTCCTGGAAGTGCAACGGGTCAGCGACTCGGTGGGCCAGGTTACGATATTCCCTTAAGAGCGTTCGGAAGAAATGAAGCGAAATCCCGAAAAACCGGCCATTTCTGTCATTCTTTCCGAACGCTCTAAGGATTTGGGCCTCGCACCCGCTTCAGGGCGGAGGCAGCCGCAAGACGGACTTTTCGATCCGGGTCTTTCGCACACTTCTCCAGGGCTGGAATTGCGGCCGCGGCCTCCGGGCCGATTGCCTCCAAGGCATAGGCGGCCCCCATGCGGACGTTTTTGTCCCTGTCCTTGAGGGCTTCGGCAAGGGCCGGCACTGCAGGTTTGGCCTCCGTACGGAGTTTTGCGAGCGACTTCACCACCGTGTAACGGATTTTGGGATCCTTATCCTTGAGGGCTTCGATCAGGGCTGGGATTGTGGGCGCGGCCTTCGCCCCGAGCTGTCCTAATGCACCCGCTGCATTCAGGCGCACCTCCGCGTCGGGGTCCTTGAGGGCAATGCGGAGTGCTGGAACGCCGGCCTCATCGGCTGGCTCGATACTCCAGAGCGCATGGGCAGCTAACTGACGAACCTTGGGATCTTTGTCCTGCAACGCCTCAATCCAGTAGCTGGCAGGCTTCCCCTTGTAGAGTGCCTCCTTCTTACCGCATCCCATCACCATGCAACCGATCACACCAAGCGTAACTAGCTTCTTCATCACATGTGGTTCCTATTCGACGATCCCGCTGTCGCAAAGTGGACAGGGGAATCTTGGCCATGAATTCTGTATTTTCCTTCTTCTTGGCCAAGCGAGCCAGAGGAAGTCGCGATAATTCGCGTCGGCTGGGGGCTGGGTCTGCACCGACCTCGACCATTTCTTCCGCTATATCCCATACGTCCCACGTCTGACGACCTCACCCCACGCCGGTCTGGGCCAATTGCATTGACAACCTCACCGCATCCTTTACACTTTATTATTGCAGCTTTCTCAACGGACCCGACAGCACATCACAACGATCTTGTCTGTTCTGTCGGCTGTAGGAAATTTTCCAACGGCAACGTTCGCTCTTCGACCCACGAGGATTTCCCATGCCAGCCAATAAGGGCGGTGAATCGAAACAGGGCTTGGTGATTTTTCTGGTAGTGTTCGTGTTGTTGACTCTCATCTTGGGGGTGACGACGTACTACGGTTACGCCGGTCAGGCGGAGCTACAAAAAGCGGCGGCCGACTCCAAGAAGGATGCAGAATCGGCCAAGAAGGACCGGGAGTGGTACAAATTCGTGGCCCTTCAGCTCAAGGGCTATACCGGGGACTTGACCAAGCAAGAGAATGAGGAACTGGCGGTCTCCCGCGAACGCTATCTCGCCAAGCAACTTACCGGCGGGGATGACCAGGCGGCGATCGATAATCTGTTCAAGGACTTGCAAGCCCGGCTTGCCAAGGATGCGACCACCATCGAGCCGTACCGGCAAAGGGTTGCCCGGCTGGAGGAAGAGCTGAAGAATACTCGGGCCAGCCTCCAGGCGGAAAAGAACACCCTGGCCAAGGAGCGCGCCGAGCACGCCACGCTCATTGCGGTCAAGGAGGCCGAACTGCAAGAGGCCAAGACCAATTATCAGAAAGCCCAGTCGGATTACGTGGCCCTCCAGCAAAAGATGGCTCAGGAACTCTCCACGCGTTTGCAAGAGTTCGGCAATATCAGCGACGAATTGGCCAAGTCGCAAAAGAAAGCCTCTACAGACGTGGGCAATCTCGAGAAGGAGAAGAACCGCCTCCTGAGCGATATTAAAGATCAAAATGAAGCCCGGGAAAAGCTCGAACGCAAGCTGACCCCACCCGATTTGCAAAAGTTCAGTGCTCCCAAGGGCAAGGTGGTCGATGTCGATTTGCGCGGGCAGCTCGCCTGGATCAACTTGGGCTCGGCCGACAATATTCGGACCCAGCAGGGGCTCACCTTCAGCATTTTCGGCTCTGGTGTAGCGGGTCGGGGAAGCAACGAACCCAAGGGCGCCCTGGAAGTGGTGGAAGTGCGGGGCCCGCACCTGTCCATGGCCAAGATCACGAGTACGGCCGATCCGCGGAACAATCCCATCCAACCGGGAGATCTTCTGGTAAATCCGGCCTGGAGTCCGACGATGCAACAGCACGTCGCGATTGCCGGACTGATTGACATCACCGGCGACGGTCGAGATCAACTCGATGAGTTCATGCGGGCCTTGGCGCGGCAAAACATCATCGTCGATGCCTATCTCGACCTGAAAGAAGCCGCGGTAAAGGGAAAAATAGACCTCAAGACGGATTACCTCATCCTCGGTGATCAGCCCGAATTTACGGCCAACACGCCGATTCGGGAAGGAGATCCCCGGTTTGAGCGGAAGATCGAAATCCGGGACAAGATCGCGGCGATGCAAACCGATGCGCAGCGGCTGGGAGTGACGATTGTTCCGCTGAGGCGCTTTGTGGCTCTGATCGGCTACCAGCTACCGCGGGGCGCCCGCTCGACGAGTGGCTTCGGCTATGATAGCCAAATTCCTTCGCGTGCTGCCAACGGCGAGGCGAAGGAAGGGGGCAAGAAGGAAAAGGCCAAGGAAGAGAAGAAGGACGAAGGTAAGTAGCCAGCGGATTCGCTTCGAGGAGAGCCGGAAGGTGCCGGGGGCGCCTTCCGGCTCTTTTTGCCTGGGGACAGGAACCTGTCCATTGCCCGATCGATAGAGTCCGGCAATGGAGGGCTGCTCCGGCCGAACGACTCGCCCAGACGGTGCCAGGAGGCGCCATGTTGGATCCGTGCCCGGCCTTCGGTCCCATTATTCGGCTGCCAAAAGGCTCGGATGGGATGGGCTCTCTATCCATATCGAAGCCTCGTCCGCCGCTCCGCCAACTCTTCCCTTTTGTGAGTCTTTACCTTATCATAGCGCACTGAACCCCCCTGATCGGCGCATTGACTTGTGACGGCGTTGGTTAGCCCTGCGGCAGGCTGCCTCGGCTCGCTGGCCCCCACGGTCCACCATCCGCAAGGTGACGTGGCTTCGGCGCCGAGTGAGCTGGCGCCCCCGCCATCCAGCACCCGGACCACCGTCGGGCAGAGGTCGGTGCGAACCCCCTTGCATATCCCCTTGCAGGGGACATCAACCCCTTCTATTCGGAGGTGAACCACTCGTGCCGCATCCAAGACTCGCCTGCGTGCTCCGGGGGCTCCTAACCACGGCCACGATCCTGGCCCTGGCGACGCCCACCCTCGCCCAACCGATCCTGTCCCTCGACTTCGGCGACCGAGACGGGGCGGGCGGTCCCGGTCTGCCACTGCAGTCCGGCTTCCAGCCGTTCGTGCTCGATAATTCCCAGGGAAATACGGCGATCATATCGAATACCACCCGGACCTTTGGCGCTCTGTCCGTCACGGTGTCCGCTACGGGTACGAACACTGCGGGGCTCGACGACCGTGTCCGGACGATGCCCACCGATTCGGGACTGTTCACCAATTCCGCCCTGCTGCAAGACTTTATCTTTGCCGTCCACACCGGCGGCACTACGGTCGGGACGGACGAAGGTCTGAACGTGCTGGTCCGGGGGCTGACGCCGAACATGGCCTATAGCCTTCGGCTGTGGTCGTATGACAACAGCAGCAATCCTGCCCGTGTCTCCGACTGGTTCGTCAACAACGGCGCTGCGCCCGTGGTCGCGGGCTACTCCTTCACCGGGTCGGTGCTGCCGACCGACAACAACTCGGACACGTTCTCCTTCCAGGCCTCGGCGGATGCCTCGGGCCAACTGTTGATCTCGGGCCGGGCCGCGGCGTCCGTCTCCGGGCCGGCGGGAAACGGCACCCACAACGTCTTTCTCAACGGCTTGCAGGTCTCACCGGCCGCGGCGCCGGTACCGGAGCCGTCCACGCTGGCCCTAGTTGGAATCGCTCTGTCCGCCGCACTGGCTTGGCGGCGGCGACCGGTTGTGTGCGCACGGTTGTCGTGACCTCGATCTGACCACGGTCGGCTCCCCTGCGGCCGAACCGTCGGCGGCGGATCGCCGGACCTATGGAGAGGCCGTGCGCCAAGCGCTCATCGTGCTGTGGGAAGCTGTCGATCGTTCGTCACCGAGGGCTTGGCGGTGATGCGTTGCCAATTCCCCATGCCGATTCTCGGCATCGACTCGGATAATGACGGCGTCTTCATCAATGAGGCTGTGATCGCCTACTGCCAGCAGCAGAAGTTGGAATTCACCCGCTCCCGCGCCTACCAGAGAAATGACCAAGCCTGGATCGAACAGAAGAATGGCCCCGTGGTCCGGCGCTTCGTGGGTTATAAATGCTTCTCGGGGATGGTGGCCGGGCAATGTTCGACGGGTCATCTTGTTCCGGAGCGCAGCAAAGTCGTCAGGCCCAAGGTCAGCAATCAACCGGGGTTTGCCGAAATGTCCGATGAGCAGATCGCACGCTTGCTGGTACTTGAGCCATGTACGAGGACTCAATTCCCTGCTATTCACGAGGGCCTGCGCGTGATTCAGAAAGGCATGGCCCGCATCCTTGATCGTCAGGCCCTCCGGGTCAGGACGGGGCTTCCGCCCCGCGTGCAAGGCATCCTTTTGCTCCAGATACCGCTTGAGGGCGCCGTCGGGATCTTCCCAAGGTCCAAAGTAAGATAACCGGCCCCGGATCCGCCGGGCCCATTGTCCGCTCGCGTGAGAGTCCAAGGGGAATTCCGGGTAGGGTTTACCCGACTTGCTTCGGGTAGTAGCGGTAGTAGAATCTACTTGAGAGATGGCGACGCTCCTTACCCGTGGGTTATTGTGTACTCGGCCGAAACGATACCAGCGTTTCGGCCCTTCTTGATCCGGCGCTAGTAGTCACAGTAGTAAACAGGAAAGTGAGCTTTGCGGCAGTGTCCTAATATACTGATGTAAAACAATTTGCGCCGATGTAGCTCAACGGCAGAGCACCGCTTTCGTAAAGCGGGGGTTGTGGGTTCAAATCCCACCATCGGCTTTGGATTAAAAGGTCACAAGCCAGAGACTTGTGGCCTTTCTTTGTCTTCCCACCGATCCGCTTCTACATTCGGGTCGTCGAGCCGCCGCATTAAGCAACGCAATTGCTGATGTGGAAGTCATCTTGCCACCCTGGACATGCCTCTGCCAGGTGATGTCCTTGCACGTTGCAAGACGTCACCAATCCGTAACCTGGATGATTGCCCTCATCCGGTGTTGCTGACCGGGCGCAACATTGATAGCAAAAGGCGACACGTTACAGGTCTCGACACAGACCATCTGTTTCCATTCCGCATCTTCCAAATCGGACATGGCCCGCGCCTTCTGCACCCACGGATTCCAGACAACCGTCGTCAGGGAATTCTCTTTGGCAACGCGGACGCGTCGGTGAAGGGACTCGTCGTCCGCCTCGACTGCCTGCTGCGTGTTCAGGTAAACCCGATCAGTCTCCGACCCGATCACGAGCGCACCGTCTTGTATTTTCTCCCGATTCGAGTCCGTCTTGTCGAGATAATGAACCGTATCCAGACCCTGCAAGCGTACCTTCTCGATATCTCCTACTTTGAGGTACGTATGCAGAGCTTCTTCGAAGCGCAACGCCTTTGTCCCCGTATTCGTCAGTACCAGCTCCAGACTTAGCTCGGAACCGAACGTGGCGTGATAGACCAAACGAAAGTCGAAGGGCCACCATTTTTTTGTGCTGTCGCCGCTTTCTGTGGATAGGCTCACTTCAACAGCCCCGGCATCCTGCACGATCGACTCCAGCTGCCAGGCCTTCGCGCGTACGAACCCGTGCGCCGGTGCCCCGTGATCATCGGCCTTGTTTGCAAACCAGGGGAAGCAGATCGGTACGCCCCCCCGAATGGCTGCTCCAGCCTTCCATTGCGATTGGGAGCTGACGAACAGCACCTCCTTTCCAGCTCGTGGGGCCCAGGACGTGACATGGGCTCCGTGTAAATAAATCTCTCCCGTCGCGTCGGCGGCGGTGACCTGCACCTTGGCCAATCCGCCGTTGCCTTCAACGACTTGGGCAACGCCCGGGATTCCCAGACGGCGATTCAGGTCTGCAACGGCGCCTGGATGACCCATCGGCGAACCTCCGTGGGAGAAGAGTGCTTGTTTGATCCGGACCTGATGATTTCCCTTGCTCTCCTACATGGTCGGGTTGGTTGTGTCGGTTTAGCGGCGGTGCGCAGAACCGCGCGGGGCGCATCCGCACACGGTTCTGCGCACCGCCGCTCAACAATAACGGACACATTCAGCCGGACCGTGTATGAGTCAATTTCGGCACGGGTGCTCACAGGAGCTGCACCGGCCGCAGTTTCGCAAAGGAGTCATTCTGCCTCGCTGTCCAGGCTAATCTTCACGATGTCTGGCCGAAACAACTATCTGGAGCAAATCATACGAGTGCCGCACGAACCAGGCCAGGACGCCATAAATCCGCAGCTTGAGGGGTTGTCCAAATGTCTCTGGTGCGGGCGCGAGACTATGGCGTGCAATCTCTATCTGTAGGGGCACTTCGAGCCGTAGCCGGGCGAGGGCCGACTCTTGCCGTCTCGGCTCCGCCTCGGTACCCAGGACCTTGCTACGAGCCCGTTCCAAAGGAATCACGGTTGATTTGGGTGGCTGCCGGTGGTTTTCGGTTGAGCTTTCTCAGTTGCCCGGCGCCGCATTTCGCGGCGCAGGTCCGCCATCTCGCGTAGAAGTTGGTCCATCTTCATCTCCAGTTCGCGCGAACTCCGTGCCATCGGGTCCACTCCGGGAGAAGTTCCGTGGAACCTTCGGACTCCTTCTTCCGCTTCGTGCAGCTTGCGGAGCGCTCTTTCCCGTTGGGTGGCCTGGAGCCGCTCCAGCAGCCGAAGCTCTTCTTCCGCCTCCACGAATTCTTGACGGGCGCTGGTCATGGGCAGCTTCTGCTTATCCAGGATGGCCTTCCATTCTACTTCCAACCAGCGGAGTTCGTCCCGCATGTCGTTGAGCCTCGGGTTATCCTTCGGAAGAACCTTCTCTCGCTGTGCGAGTGCTTTCCGCGCAGCGTTCAATCGGGCGAATATTTCGGAGTTTGCAGGATTTGCCTCCTGCTCGACCATCCGCAGTTTATCTTCCCTCTGCATCAGCTCCAGGCGCGCTCTGATCAGCTCCTTGGTCCATTGGCGTTCTTGTTCTTCATAGAGATCGATGGCCATCGCCAGCTCTGCTTTGGCTTGATCTGCGGAACGTTTGCCGTCCGCTTGAACCACCGCGTTGGGCTGGCCAGCCGACACTGTGATTGTTGGCTTTGATAGATCCGGTGCTGGCAGAGGGATGGCGTTGGCTGATTGCGGGATCGCTTGTTCCCCCGCCATGCCACGGTACGTCAGGATTCCCGTACCGGTGCCAGTCACCCCGATAAGCAGCACCAACGCTGCGGCCATTTTGAGCTTGGTCATGAACATAGATTTCAATGCTCCTTCGGCCAAGGCCACACTACGGGCGGAGAGAACCCCGGCCACTGTCTCCCCCGCCGCGAACAACTGGGCACTCTGAACTGTACCTTTCACGAGTGCTTGGGAAACCACCGCGGCCGTCGCGTAGTCTGACAACAAGGCCGTCAACATGCCGCCCGACAGCGTCAGCCCCCGGCGCGCTAACCGGGGGCGCAACAGCTCGCGCGCTCGCGAGAGCCGGATCGCGACTGTGCCCTTGGGACAGCCGAGATCGCGAGCGATCTCCTCGTGCGTCTTGCCCTGGAAATAACACAGAATCACGGGCAGACGATACTTGGCGGGTAACCGATGAACCTCTTCATCCAGTACGGCGCGTAGCTCATGCCAGGCTGCGAGATCGGGAGTCGCCTGGCTGGGCTGTGGCAACTGGGTCACCTGACTCTCCCGCAGCTTCCGCTCAGACGCGGCTGCCTTGGCTTCGAGAGCGATCCGATAGGCGACCTTGTACAACCAGCTCGCTACGGCGTGCCGTTTGCTGATGGCGGGAGCTTTGCGGACGAGCGTGAGGAAGGTGGCCTGAAAGGCATCTTCGGCATCTTGTTCCTGGTGCAGCAGCCGGCGACAGACATTCAAGACCATCGGCCCATGACGCCAAACCAACACCTCGAAGGCAGCTCCATCGTGGTCGTTCACGAAGCGTTCGAGTAGCTGGGCATCTGCCAAACCACCCGCTGGAACGCCGGCGATCCGGCGCAATTGATGGAGCAGCGCGCGTAGGGATGTCGTAGCCATGCTCCCCGCCTCGGGCGAGAACCAGCGTCTACCCTAATAGAGGGCGATTCCGGCTGCTTGCTTTCGTGATTTTGGATTTCACACTACAGCCCTTTCGATCGTGTGCGAAGGATCGTCCGCTTGCAGTCGATTGGCCGGCTGCCGCCACGAAGAGAAAACACCACGGCGGCGCCGGCCAATCCGAAGGCATCATGGTGCCAGGGAAAGACCTGGCCGGGGATGAGAAGAACCCGCTTGACGCCGCCGAAGGTGTCGCCATCCGAATAGGCCGAGGACAACGCCGATGGCCCCCAAGAGCAGCACGACCAGCAGCATCGACGCGCGGCTATCGGACGTGCCCGGATCGGTGGCCGCGAGGTCGGCAAGCTGCTGTGGATCCAGCCACTCCTTCTGTTGGAGCGCCACGGCGGCCGCGGGGAGCGTGAGCGGCACGGGAGAACGGTCCCGGACCACTTCGTTCAAGACGCGCTGGACTTCTGCCGCAATTTTCGCACCATTGGCGCCGGGCCGCAGAGAAACTCGAATAAGGGTCCCTTCCGGGTTCCCAACGCTCGCGGAACTGCTCTCCACACCATCCAACCCATTCAATTGCGCCAACACGGGCGCGAGTCGTTGCGCTCAGCCCGCTCGGGTCGGCGCTAGCCGCCGTACCCGAAAGATTTGGTCTCGGCCGCGACTAGCAATGATCCTGCCGGCTACGCCGGCTAAGCTGCCTTCCGCGAGGCTGGCTGCCACCAGGACCGCCGCCAGCCAGGCAACCCGGCGTGCGCGCAGATACCTGATGCGGGCGGGCGACCACACGTTCAAGTCGATCGCTGCTGTTCTTCGCCGCATGGGGATGTCTCCTCATTGTGTGCACCTGCCCTTCCCGTAGGTTCAATCCCCAGTTCGTGAATCGCACTACTCCCCTGTTCAACCAACCGTCAGTGTAACGCGGAACCGGTTCCTTGCAATCATTCTTCTCCACCAGGTGGGTGCCAGCAAGGTGGTCCCGACATGACCTGGCTGTCTGGCGGCTCCGCTACCATGTCCGTTGCCTGTCCAGACGCGGATCAGCGTCAACAGGGGCGATTGTCCTTGTAATCGAGTCGGCGCGCCTGCCGCAGGCCAAGGGCGTCGATCGAGACGGACTTGACCGAAGTTGGCTGCCCGATCACAATTGCCCTCTGGAGGACGCCCGCAAGGCTAGACATGGAGGTTTGCCATGCAGTGGATTGTCGTGTCCGCGCTCATGCTCGCCGCAGCGGCACCGCAGGAGCCAGCGCAGGAGAAACAGTTTGAAGTAAACCTGACCCTGGTTGGCTCCCGTGATGGAGCCATCTTGGCGGCGCCAAGAGTATCGATGTCAGAGAACCAGACAGCGCGTGTAAACATCGTTTCCGAACACTCCGGAGCGGCCCTGCGGGGGATGTTGACCACGCCGAGCACGCTTCCCCCCCAGGTGGCCACGATTGGTGAGAATCCGCAAACGGGCATTGCCTTCGCCGTGAAGGTCGAGGGCCTCGATGGCAAGCGTGTCCTGCTCCACCTGGACGTGCAGTTCAATGAGGTTCAGAAAGCCACGAAATACGACACGCAGATTGTCGGAAGCACACTGCGGGCGGTCAAACAGGTCGAGCTCGGAAAGACCGTCAAGTTTGTCTTGTCCTCGGATAGCAAGGGCAGAACGCAGCGGTTTGTCTGGGCCACCGTAAAGCAGCGACTCGACGGCGACGCTGGGCAGCAAGCTTCTCCCCTGCTGGGGACTCCCGAACCGCCGAAACCGATTCCCGAGTTGGTGCCCGCTCCCCGAGCGGACGGGAGGTGATCCGAGGAAAAAGAGAGACGAGAGCAGTGGGTGGCTGCTGAACTTCATACTCTCCGCCATTGCCCTTTTTAGTTGGCGTGCGGAAACTCGATCCTGGCATGTTCCGTTGACCTTTCCCAGTTTGTGCTATATGTCAAGATCGGGGAGGGTATCACTATGCGCATCCAGCAAGGTTTCCTGTCGCTATCCGTTTTGCTGTTCGGTGTGGGCTGGGCTTATCCGCAGGAGGTCACTCATCGAGAAGCTTGGTCTTCGTTCACTCCTGCGGAGCGGTATATTCTCGGGTCCCCGACCATGACCTACCGCTATGGCGGTGTATCTGCCACGAGCCAAATTGTCGCCGAGAGACGAGCCGCCATGCAGGCTCAACGCGATGCACTCCCCTATGCCGCGTTCGGGGCGGTTCAGGCGGTTATCGCAGAAGCAAATGCTGCCGCCGAGGAACGTGCCGCGGCCATTGCGTCCACGCAGAATGCCGGTGAGTTCTGGCAGCGGTATAATTCAGTTCTTCGTGGATGGCTGCTGCAACCGTAGGAAGTTACCCGCGTTCCCGCACATCGTCCGCATCGAGCAAGAGCTGGGAGAAGAATCTTCCTACCTGATGCCTTGCTGCTCGGGGATGGCCGAATTGGGTGAAAACCTGATGACGGACCCATTATCGTCACCAGGTTCGTTCGGTAGGATTGGGCATGACCTGGGAACAGCGTTGGCATCCATTGCGCGAGGAGTGGGTGATCCTGGCCGCCCATCGCAATCAACGCCCCTGGATTGGGGAGACCCTTCCGGACCGCGCACTCGCGGTGCCGCCGTATGCGGCCGACTGCTCTTTTTGCCCGGGCAATCGACGCGTGAGCGGCGACTGCAATCCTGCGTACACCGGCATTTTCGTTTTCGACAATGACATGCCGTGCGTCGGTCCCGCGGCACCGACCAATCTGGAAACGCCGGCCGGAATCTATCGCAATCGGCCGGCACAAGGCCTCTCCCGTGTGGTTTGCTACACACCGCGCCATGATCAAACGCTGGCGGAGCTGGACTTGTCGCGCCTCCTCGCACTGCTAAAGACATGGCAGGAGCAATACCGCGACCTGGGCAGCCGGCCCGAAGTCAACCATGTGTTGATCTTCGAGAACAAAGGCGACGTGGTCGGCGTCTCAAACCCACACCCGCACGGCCAGATTTATGCTACCAACTTCATCTTCAAGACGATCGAGAACGAGGCCGCAGTCTGCCGCCGTCACTGGCAAGAGCGGCGCCGTATCTTGATGGACGACATCCTCGCCGCCGAGCAGGCGGATGGCCGGCGCATCCTGGCCGAGCGCGATTCGGCCCTTGCTTTCGTCCCCTATTTCGCCCGCTATGCCTACGAAACGTTTGTGGTGCCGAAGCAGGCGCACGCCAGCCTCGCGGATCTCTCCGCCGAGGAACTCCGGGATTTGGCCAGCGTCCTGCAAGAGGTGCTCATCCGTTTCGATAACTTGTGGCAGATATCGTTTCCCTACGTAATGGCCCTGCATCAGGCGCCGACCGACGGCCGACCACACGACGGCTTTCACTTCCACATCGAGTTCCACCCTCCCTTACGCAAGCCACATTTGCTCAAGTACCTGGCCGGGCCGGAGGTGGGCGGCGGTAGTTTCCTCAGCGATACCTCGCCCGAGGAGAAAGCGGCGGAGCTGCGAGGCCTGCCCGCAGTCCACTACAAGCACCGCACCGCGACCGAGCCAGACCCAGGCCGCAATCGGCACTCGACGGCTATCTCCGCGGACGTTTCCTCCGAGCCGAGCGACGTCCGTGAGTTTCGCGCGCTGCTTGGTGCCCCGCCGCCGCCTCTGCGCGGCTTCTTTACCCCTGGGAGACCGATTGTCATTGCCCGTGCGCCGGGCCGACTCGATGTGATGGGCGGGATCGCGGATTATTCCGGTTCCTTGGTGCTACAGCTTCCGCTCCGCGAGGCGGCCCTCGCCGCGGTACAGCCGGCCGCGGATGGCGAGATACATGTCGTGAGTCAGGCCACCCAAGCCGTGCCGAAAACGCGCACCCTGCGTCTGTGCCGTGCGGAATTCGAGGAATTGCTGGACCAGGGATACGACGCCGCCCGGCAATGGTTCGGCCGT
>Ga0070734_10002619_pt1 | contig 21068 bp, 13 predicted proteins | sample Coa_R1_8_FD_66444 | JGI IMG/M metagenome (GOLD analysis project Ga0070734, IMG submission 66444) | Surface soil microbial communities from Centralia Pennsylvania, which are recovering from an underground coalmine fire - Coalmine... | ecosystem: Environmental > Terrestrial > Soil > Unclassified ...
TCGGCGTGGCCGGGCGTATCGACGATGTTGATGCGCGTCCCCTTCCACTCCACGCTCGTGCATTTGGCGAGGATGGTGATACCGCGCTCGCGTTCCAGGTCGTTCGAGTCGAGCGCGCGCTCCTGGAGCTGCTGATTTTCGCGCACCGCACCTGACTGCCGGAGCAGCTGGTCGACCAGCGTGGTCTTGCCATGGTCGACATGGGCGATGATCGCGATGTTGCGGATATCCATGAACGTTGCGGGGCGCCTTTCCGGAGCGGCGGCTTATAGGGCGGGACGGCGAAGACCGGAAGGGTGTGGGTACCCTCCAGTTCACATTGTGTCATCCCGGGCGAGCGCAACGAGACCCGGGACCATCGGCGAGCGATAGCGAGCCAGTGACCTTTATATCGGCTCGCGGACGCTCGCCGGATGGGTCCCGGATCACGCGCTCCCGCGCGTGTCCGGGATGACATCATGGTGAATGTCGCAAATTGTACGGCGCTCTCGCATTTCGGCGGGAAGGTGCTAGGAAAACTTGGGGGGCGTTTCCGTTCGCGCCCTTATCCGAACCAAAGGAAATATCCCGCGGGTCGCGAGCGCCCGCCGCCTTGAAGATGGATACCAGAACGCCCGGAACGTTCGAGGGGACGCGCGGCACGCCCGGCGGCATTCGCGACGTGTCTCCGCGCGCGCGCCTCGTTGGCGGGATTGTCATCGCGCTGCTCGCCGTCTTCCTCGTCTGCAAATACGTCCTCGCCCCTGCTCCGGAGCGGCGCACGCCGCCCGTTGCTCCCGTTCATGTCGCGAAGGTGATTCAGGAACCCATGGCAATCACCGAGCACGCGCTCGGGACGGTCATCGCCAATGCGATCGTGCAGGTGACCGCGCGCGTCAGCGGCGAACTGGTTGCCGCACCTTTCACCGAAGGCCAGATCGTGCAGGAAGGCCAGCTCCTCTTCGCGCTTGACCCGCGCCCCTTCGAAGCCGCCGTCGCGCAGGCCGAAGGCCAACTCGGCAAGGATCGCGCGACACTGCAGAGTGCCGAGGCCGACCGGCGTCGCTATGACGAATTGTGGAAGGAAAACGCGACCTCGGCCTCGCAGCGCGACACGGCCGACGCCACGGCGAAGAGTCTCGAAGCGACGCTCAGATCCGATGAAGCTGCGGTCGAAATAGCGAAGCTCAATCTTGCCTATTCGAAAATCCGCGCACCTTTTACCGGCAAGACGGGCCCTATCCTGATCCAGCCGGGAAACCTGGTGACCGCCAATGGCGGCACGCCGCTGGTGACGCTCACACAGATTCAGCCGGTCAAGGTCTCCTTCGCGCTCCCGCAGAGCGACTTGCCGCGCATCCAGAGCCGCATGCAAAGCGGTTCTCTCGCCGCGATCGTGGACGCCCATGGTTCCGGCGGCGCGCATGTGACCGCGCCCGTCGATTTCGTCAGCAATGCGGTCAGCGACCAGACGGGCACGATTGAACTCCGCGCCACGTTTCCGAATACCGATGGCCGGCTCGTGCCGGGGCAATTGGTCGACGTCACCATCGTCATCGATACACTCGAAAAGGCGCTGATCGTTCCCCGCGATGCCGTCAATACGGGGCCTGAAAGGGATTTTGTCTACATCGTCGACAAGGACTCGCGCGCCGAAATGGTGCCGGTCGATGTTCTGTTCGACAGCGGCATGAACGACGCGATCAGGGGCCGGATCAGGCCGGGCGATCTGGTCGTGACGGAAGGCCAGCTGCGGCTTGCGCCCGGATCGAAGCTCGACATCGCGAACGGGAGGCCCGGCCTCAAATCCCCGGCGGAGGCAGCGCCCGGCGCGCAATGAACATATCCGAGCCTTTCATCCGCCTTCCGGTAATGACGACGCTCCTCATGGTCGCGGTCGTCGCCTTCGGCCTGTTCGGATATTCCACTCTGCCCGTCAGCGAGCTTCCGACCGTCGACTTTCCCACTATCCAGGTCTCCGCGAGTCTGCCCGGTGCCGATCCGCAGACCGTTGCCGCCGCAGTCGCGACCCCGCTCGAAAGCCAGTTCTCGACCATTCCGGGCGTCGCGAGCATGACGTCGCAAAGTGGTCAGGGAACGACAAGCATCACGATCCAGTTCGACCTCGATCGCAATCTCGATGGCGCCGCCGAGGATGTGCAGGCGGCGATCCAGGCGGCCTCGCGGCAATTGCCTTCGAACATGCCGAGCCCGCCGACCTTGAGGAAGGTCAATCCGGCGGACGCGCCGATCTTTTACGTGGCCCTCCGTTCGGATGCGATGCCAGCCTACGAGCTGGACAAATATGCCGAAAACCTGCTCGCGCGACAGCTATCGACGGTCAACGGCGTGGCCCTCGTCAACGTGTACGGATCGGCACTTTATGCCGTACGCGTGCAGATCGATCCTTACGCGCTGGCTGCACGGCAAATCGGGATCGACCAGGTCGCATCCGCTATCCAAAGTGCAAACGTCAATGCCCCCACGGGCACACTCAACGGCCCTTCGCAGGCGACGCTCATCCACACCAGGGGCCAGATGCAAAGCGCGGCCGAGTTCAACCGCCAGATCATTGCCTGGCGGAACGGCGCAGCGGTCCGGATCAGCGACATCGGGCGCGCCGTAGACAGCGTGCAGAATCCGAGGGTCGCCAACTGGTTTCAGGACAAGCGCGCGATCGTGCTCGCGATCCAGCGGCAGCCCGGCTCGAACACCATCCAGATTGTCGACGACATCAAGCGCATCCTGCCGAAGTTCCAGTCCACACTTCCGGCGTCCGTGTCGCTCGCGGTGATGTACGACCGCAGTCAGACCATCCGCGCTTCGGTCTCCGACGTTCAAAGAACCCTGATCATCGCCGCCATTCTCGTGGTGCTGGTTATTTTCGTCTTTCTCCGGACAGCGTCCGCAACCATCATTCCTTCGCTCGCCCTTCCCATCGCGATCATCGGCACTTTCGCGGGCATGGCGTTCCTCGGTTACAGCCTCGACAATCTCTCGCTGATGGCGCTCACGCTCTCGGTCGGTTTCGTCGTCGACGACGCGATCGTCATGCTCGAGAACATCGTGCGTCACGTCGAGGCCGGCGAGCGGCCCTATCAGGCCGCCTTGAAGGGCTCCGCCGAGATCGGTTTCACGATTCTCTCGATGACGGTCTCGCTCGCCGCCGTGTTCATTCCGCTGGTGTTCATGGGCGGGCTCATCGGCCGTTTGCTGCACGAATTCGCGGTGACAATCGTGCTGGCCATCGCTGTGTCCGGCCTTGTCTCTGTCACCCTGACCCCGATGCTCTGCAGCCGGTTCATGAAGCCCGGTCGAAGTTCCGAGCATGGACGTTTCTATCGAATCGCGGAGCGCGGTTTCGATCGCATGCAAGCGGGCTACGAGCGCTCGCTGCACTGGAGCATGGCGAACAGGCCACTCGTGCTTGGCATCTTCGTTTTCAGCCTCGCGGCCACGATCGGTCTTTTCATGATCATGAAGGAAGACTTCCTGCCCTCGCAGGACACAGGCCAGATCCGGATCTCGACGGAAGCCGCCGACCGGACCTCCTTCGACCGCATGGTCGCTTATCAGAAGGAGGCCGCGCGAATCGTCGAAGCCGATCCGAATGTGGAGAGCGTCATGTCCGTGGTCGGCGCCGGCGGTTCGCGCGTCGGCAGCAACACGGGAACGATGATCGCCAAGCTCAAGCCGTTCAACGAGCGCGCGCTCGGCGCCGACAAGATCATCGGCGAGCTGCGTCCGAAGCTGGCGCGCGTGGTTGGACTCAATGCCTATCCGCAGAATCCGCCGGCCATCAATGTCGGCGGGGTCTATTCAAAGTCGCAATACCAATACACGCTCGAAGATCTCGATCAGAGCGAACTCGAGATCTACGCCCAAAAGCTGGTCGACACGCTTTCGAGGCAACCCGGTTTCGCCGATGTCACCTCCGACATGGATCTCTCGAGCCCGGCCATCAATGTCGCTATCGATCGCGACCGGGCTGCGGCACTCGGCGTCACACCGCAGCAGATTGAGACCGCGCTGGGAGCGTCCTTCGGCGGCGTGCAGGTCTCGACGATTTACGGCGCTTCGAACCAATACTGGGTCATGCTCGAATTGCTGCCGCACCACCAGAACGGCGCACAGGACCTGAACCTTCTTTATCTCACGCCGAACCAGGGCGGACCGTCAGGCACACGCGGCGGTGCCGGCACAGCATCGCCTTCGGTTTCCGGGTCGCAAACCTCACCCGCCGATACGATCTCGCCCACCACGCCCGATGTCGGCCTCTCGCCGACACTTCCTGCGACTCCTGTTCTCGTGCCCTTGAGCGCCGTCACGAAAATCGTGCCCGGTACGATGCCCTTGAGCGTGAACCATCTGGGCCAACTGCCCGCCGTCACCGTCTCGTTCAACCTGAAATCAGGCTTTGCGCTTTCCGATGCGGTAAGCACCATTGACCGCGTGAAGAGCGACCTCGGTTTCCCTCAAGGCCTTCAGGGCGCGTTTCAGGGAACGGCACAGGCCTTCAAAAGCGCGACCGGAAATCTCAGCCTGCTGCTCTCGATCGCGCTGCTGACGGTCTACATCATCCTCGGAATTCTCTATGAGAGCTTCATTCACCCGCTAACGATCTTATCGGGTCTTCCTTCCGCTGCCGTAGGCGCGCTGCTCACGCTTTTCCTCTTTGGCGTGCCGCTCAGTCTCTATGCCTTCGTCGGCATGATCATGCTGGTCGGAATCGTGAAGAAGAACGCGATCATGATGATCGATTTCGCGCTTGCCCGGGAGCGAAGCGAGGGCGTCGATGCAGAGGTCGCGATCGTCGAGGCGGCGCTGATCCGCTTCCGCCCGATCATGATGACCACCATGGCGGCCCTGTTCGGCACGCTCCCGGTCGCAATCGGCCTGGGCCAGGGGGCAGAGGCGCGGCGGCCGCTCGGACTCGCCGTCGTCGGCGGCCTCCTGCTGTCGCAGTTGCTCACGCTTTACATTACGCCGGTGATCTACACCTATCTCGATCACCTCGCGGTCCGCTTCTCGCGCGGCCGCGGCCGGCAGTCACCGCAGGGCGCGCCAGCGGAATAGAAGTGGTTCGCGCGGAGCCGCGGAGGACCGCGAAGAGCCGGAGGCTTTCGTGTCCCACGAGAAGACAGGAGACACTCTCTGTCGGCGCGCGTCGCGCGCCAACCACTCCATCACCGGAGTGTCCATGCAATCACCGGATCCTCGGATGCTTCGCGCCTTCGCGTGAATCTTCTTCTCTGCGGCTCCGCGCGAATCAAAGCAAGGGTTCAACAAAGAAAGCGCCTGCAGTTAACGCGCCGGGGCCGTGATGCGGTCGACTTCGGCGAGTTCGTCCTTGCTGAGCTTCCACGACACCGCCTTCACGTTTGCCTCGATCTGTTCGGGCCGTGTCGCGCCCGCGATAATGCTCGCAAGATTGGGCCGCGACAGGAGCCATGAAAACGCGAGTTCGAGCATGGTGCGTCCGCGGGCGGATACGAAGCTCGAAAGCGCCTCCACGATCTTCCAGTTATCCTCCGTCATGTAGCGGTCGCCGAGCTGTTTCGCGCGGCCGAAGCGCGTGTCCGATGGCGCCGGCTCGCCCTTTTTGTACTTGCCGGTCAGCAATCCGCTCGCGAGCGGGAAATATGGAAGAAGACTCATCCGATGGCGTTCGATTCCCGGCATCAACTCGCGCTCGATTCGCCGGTTGAGGAGGCTGTACTCGTCCTGGGCGGTCACGAACCGGGCGAGGTGCTTCGTTCCGGAGATATCCTGCGCCTCGTCGAGCCCTGGCGCCGGCAGGTTGGAACAGCCGATGTGGCGGACCTTGCCCTGCTTCACGAGGCGGTCGAGCGCCTCAAGTGTCTCCACGAGCGGCGTTGACGGATCGGGGCGATGAAGCTGGTAAAGATCGATCACATCGGTCTTGAGCCGCTTGAGGCTCGCCTCGACCGCTTCGGCGATATAGGCGGGCGAAGCGCCCTGCTTCCCCTCGCCCATGGGCATGCCGAACTTGGTCGCTAGTACGATCTTCTGTCGTTTCGGCCCGAGAATTTCGCCGAGTTGCGTCTCCGAGCCGCCGCGATTGCCATACACGTCCGCGGTGTCGAACAGCGTCACACCGAGATCGATGGCGCGGTCGACCACGCGGCGGGATTGCTCGACGGGCAACGCCCCAAAATTGTTGCAGCCCAGCCCCACGACCGAGACCTTGATCCCAGACGTCCCCAGCTCCCTCGTTTCCATGCCGTCCTCCTGATCGTTTTCCTGACCTTATCAGGCCTGGAAGTTGCGCGTCATCGCTTCTCCTGCACGTCCTGCGCCGGCTGCTCTGGCGTACGGTTCACGCGGAGACGCGAAAATGCGGAGGGCTTATAGCCGTTGACCACGCGTCGAATACCGGTCCTGAGCAGAGGTGCGCCGAAATTGATCAGAAGTCCTACCGGCAAGTTCATGACACGCAGATACGTGACGAGTTGCTTTGTATGCACAGGTGCAAGGTGTTCGATCGATTTGATTTCAACAATAACCGTATCCTCGATGAGCAAGTCGACCCTGAATGCAGCCTTGAACGTCATTTCGTCGAGTTCGACATCAATCGATTTCTGCTGCTGCACTGCCAGTCCAAGACGCCGCAAACGGCCTGCGAGCACAGATTCGTAGACAGACTCCAGCAGACCCGGTCCCACCGAATTGTGCAGCTTTACAGCCGCATCCACGATGTGGCCGGTGATCTCGTCAATGTCCTGCACTTTGCGTCCCCGCGAGCGTCGCGCCTCCGCGCGAACCAACGGAGGAGCAACTCGCTCAGGATGGCAGGACGCTGTCGCGGAAGTTTCTTCGAATTTCCGAACAGTGACGATCGGTTACAAAATGAGCCGGGCGGAGGTGCTCTGGGATGGCACCTCCGCCCGGATCCCCTCGCTCTGTCGGCACCCGAACCAAGGGGAAGTCCGGCGCCGCGCAGATATCGGCCTTACCAACTATCGCCGACCGAGAAGCCCACGATGCGCGGATCCTCCGCAAAGACGTTGGTGTAGCTACCGGCCGCGGGATCCTGCAGATATTCGCCGGTCGGATTCTGCTTGTTGAAGATGTTCTTCACGAAGGCCTGGAAGTACCATTTCGAGTCCGGCTGTTTGATCTGGATCTGCGCATTCATCACATCCCAGGCGCCGATGCGATCGACAATGGGATCGTTCCAGACACGCGCCTGCATGGCGGATTGCCAGTAGTAGTCGACGCGCGGGACGAAATCGAAGCCATCGACATGGAAGGTGTATTGCGCGCCGACGCCGACCTGGCCGAACGGCACCTGCGGTAGTTCCTTGCCGTGCAGATTGACCGGGAAGCCCGTGCCGTCGAATTGCGGCACGCCGCCGATCGATATCGGCTTTCCGGTCTTGGGGTTGGTCGCCGGAGCGTACTCGTAGCCTTTGGCTTCGAGCTGCTGCTGCGCCAGTGAACCCTGGCCCTGGCAGAGACCGTAATTGACGAGCGGAATGCCGTAACCGGCATCGATCGCGGAGTTGCCCCCATTGGGCAGATAGAAATTGTCGACGTGGTTTGTGAGATTCGAATCGCCCGGCGTCGAACCGATCGCTGCGGCCGGCGTCTGGCCATGTGCCATCGGCACCACGACGCAGACCGAGCCGTTGGTGATATCGCGCACCAGGATCGAGCCCGGCGTGTTGGCGGTCGGATTGCGCTCGTCGACAACCCAGGTATTGCCCGCGGCCGAGCGCGTCGCGCTCACCGTCAGGTTGAACGCGAGGTCCTCCGTCGGCTGCCACAGGAATTCACCCTCGAGCCCGTAGAGATGGGCCGGGATGTTGAGCGTCAGCGCCTGGCGGTTGGCGATCACCGTGATCTGGTAGTTCTGGTAATTGTAGTACCAGGCCGTCAGGTTCGCCGTCAGCGTGTCGTTGAGGAGCGTGTTCTTGGTGCCAAGTTCCATCGCATCGACGACCGAGGGCTTGTAGATGATCGGCACGATCGTCTGCGCGGCATTGTTGGGAACGTTGATGCCGCCGGCGAGCTCGCCCTGCGAAGCGGTGAAGTAGATGAAGGTCTGATCGGTGAAGTCGAGCTTGGGCGACCAGTTGAGCGAGACACGCCCGGTCCAGAGATCAGTTACGGCCGCCGGCTTGCCTGTCAAAAGTGTCGGCATGCGGGTGTTGACCGGCAGATTCACATTGGTCGAGCCGATGCCGTAGAGGCTCGTCAGGCCCGCAACGTAGTTGACGTTGTAGCACGCCTTTTGCGGCGGCGAGCCGGCATAGACAGGATCATTGCAAGTCTGCGCACTCGGATTGTGGACGAGGAATTGCGTGTTGTCGCAAGGCCCTCCCGGTGGAACCGGGCTGTCCGCGTTGACCGCGAAGAGTCCGCCGCCGGTGCATTTCGTGGCGCGCAGGTAGGAGTCGCGGTCGTCGTTGTAGCGGCCGCCGACGATCAGCTTCAGCTCGTCGGTGATGTCATAGGTGCCCTCAAGGAAGGCCGAACGGGACTCGACCAGGCCTTTGCGGTACTCGGCGACGAAATCCGGCATCGCGAGCATGTATGGATTTGTCGAACACTGGCCGCTGTTGCAGGGCGTCAGGAACGCGCCCAGGACGGCCGATTCCCAGTCGAGGCTGTTAGCCGCGACCCAGTATTGGTTCTCACTGACGAAATCCATCCAGAAGAGACCGGCCGAAAAATTGATCGGACCCTTGAACGCTGTCTGAAAACGCGTTTCCGCCGTCCACTCACGACTGACGAACCAGTCTTCGTCATAGGAGACGTCGAACGGCGTCTTGAGCAGCCAGCCGCAATGCGGTCCGCCCGATTGCTCGGAAGACGTAATCGGACCCGGCGCGCAATGCGTGTTGTCGATCAGGCCGCCATAATTTCCGAAGCGGTTATTCGAATAGTGCGTGTTGGACACCGGAATATAGCCCGGGATGTCGAAGTAGGCGGCATCGTAGGCATTCGCGTTGGTCGCGATCGCACCCAGATGAACGTTGCAAATCGGCAACGGCGAGGTACAGGCCGTGCCGTTGAGAATGTTGAGGACATTGCTCACGACGGGTGGCGCAACGACGGTGCCGATGATGGGAAGGGTGATCGAACCCGTAGGAAGACCGCTGAGTGTGAGACCGCCAACGCCAGGATAGCCGCGGCCCCCGAAGATGATGTCGAAGCCGTTCTGGGCCTGGGAGATCTGGTTGAACAGATCCTCCTGCGTGCCATCGGTGAAATTCTGCTGCGTAAAGGCGGAGCCGCCGCTGTAGCCGGCGTCGACCGTCGATTTGAGCCAGGGGAAAATCGTCTGGGCCCAGTTCAGCATGTAGGTGCCGCCATCGACCCTGTATTTCGGGTTGAAGGCGTTGTTGGTGGTGAGGAGGTTCTTCGAGACGTAGCCGCCGCCGCCGCCATTGCCGAGCGCGCCCGTACAAGGCCCGCCGACCGGCTCAGGATTCTGGGGCAGCAGTTGCACCCCCGGGGCAGAGCCGAGTGGAGCGAGCCGTTCGCCCAAAAAGGCAAGCCCGGCCGCACCCGCTGGATCTCCCGGACCGCCATTGCCGGCGATGGTGCAGAGACCCACCGTGTTGCCGATCAGCTGCGCGGCGGCCATCGTAGCTGGAGAGGGCAAGAGCCCGGTGATCGTGCCCGCTGCGCCGCCGACACCTCCGGCGCCGCCGACGCCGCCCGGGAGGCCCGCGATCTCGCCTGCCAACAAAGCCGGCGGTGAAAGCGCGCCGTAGAGCGCGGCGGCGATGCCTTGCGCTGAACCAAGCGAAACGCCAAGCGTGGCAGCGGTGTTGAAGCCCTGGAAGTCCAGCTTGTCGGGCAGACAGCCGGCTACACCTGCGGGATCGAAGTGGCACATCAGCTTGTCGCCGCGTGTGCGCCGGTCGTTCTCGAAGGTGACGTCGCCGATCAGATCGACCGTGGTGTCGTCGCTCGGTTGCCAGCGGAGTGATGCGCGGCCCATCAGGATGCCGAGATTGTTGTCGCTCTTCTCGGCCGGTCCGGATTCCTGCGTGTGCGCGTAAATGTTGGACGTCTGGCCGAGCGTGGAGGTCGGGCTGAAATAGGTGTTGTCGACGCCGCCCGGGCCGTTCGACAGCCCGTCATAGACGTTTTTTTCATAGCCATTGTGGAACGAGGCGTGGAAAGCGACGCGAACGCCTAGCTGGCCATCGATGATCGGCACATTGATCATGCCATCGGGCTTGATCGTGCCGTAGGTTCCGTAATCCACGGAAGCGCGCGCCCCAAAATCGTCGAGATCGGGCTTCGCGGTAATGATGTTGACCGCACCGCCCGTCGCTGCACGGCCATAGGATGTCGACTGCGGCCCGCGAAGGATTTCGACCCGATCGACGTCGTAATATTCGCCACTTACGAGATTCGGTGCCTCAAGGTAGACGTCGTCGATATTCTGCGCGATCGCGGCGCCGAGACCGAACTGCGTGGTGATGCCGCGGATCTGGAATTGCGCGCCGCCGAAATTCGATTTGGTGTAGGTGACGCTGGGCACGTGGAATTGCAGGTCGCGGAAATTGGTGACCTGCTTGGCTTTCAGATCCTTCGACGTGAGCGCGGTAACGGAGACCGGCGTCGTCTGGATGTTCTCGGAGTGACGCTCGGCCGTCACCGTGACGGTTTCGATCTGCGCCGAAGCGGGCGATACAAAGGTTAAGCAAAACGCGATTGCAGAAGACGCAGTAACACACCGGACCATTCCGGCCGCGCGCAGACCTGACATAAAGACGGCTCCCCGAACTCGCCCCGACGAATCCCCTCGGGGTTCCGTTGCTGCAAACGAGGAAGAGTTTCCGTTGTTCCGTCATGTTCCGCGAAATTTGTTCCTGTGGTTCCGACGCAATTTCAATTGTTAGCGATCGGTGTGTTCGCGTGAATTGACAGCGTCTTTTCACGGCCCGATCGGCGCAGCGACGACTTCACGAGCACGCGCACATTCTCTTTTGCAAAGCGCATTTGATGGTCCGAGCACGAGTTCCGACAATCACAAGGAGCGCGGTTCCCCTTTCATGTCATGGCCCGGCGCGCAGCGTCCGGGCCACCCATTTCGCCGCGCGTCTGCGCGGCGAGGCAATGCGACACCGGCAAACACATCTACCGCGTTCCACTGGGTGGCCCGCACTTCGGCGGGCCATGACATGTGAGGTTGGGTGTGCAACCCGTGCCAACAAAGAAAAAGGGCGCCGGCTTCCCGGCGCCCCTTCTTCACACTGTCTGCTTCAACTCAGAACTTGAAGTGAAGCTCGGCACCGAAGGTCCGCGGCGGGTTGACCGAGTAGTTCGAAACCGTGCCGTAGGCGCTCTCGCCACGCACCGGGCCGTATCCCGGAGGCATTGGCGTACCCACGCCAGCCGTCTGGCCCTGTACGAAGTTACACACTGTGTTCGTGCCCGTACCCGACGTCGAGACGAAGGGGAAGACAGGCGCGCCGGCACAGCTGCGATCGATCGTGCCCGCATAACGTTCGCCAATTGCTCCCGTATCATACCCCAGCGTATTGCCCAGGTTCTTGCCCCAGACAATCACCTCCCAATGATTGTCCGGCGAATGGAAGCTGACACGGGCATCCCACTGATCCCACGACGGAGACTTGTTGTAGAAGCGCGAGAAGATCGAGCCGTACTGCGAGTCACGCCAGATATAGGTCACCGAAGGCGTGAACGTGCCGATGTCGGCGAAGGTCCAGTTGTACAAGACATTGAGCGCGATCTTGTTCTTGGGCGCGTTGGGAAGCGAGTTGCCCTTGAGGCTCTGCGGGATCACCCAACCGACCGTCGGCAACGTACAAGCCGGCGCCGGTCCGCCAGCAGGAACGGCCGGACATTCGCCGTTCCTGGATGTTCCCAGCGTATACTGGTCCGGCGTGCAGGTGTTGTTTCCGACAGCCTGCATGGCGGCGCATTGCGCTGGCGTGAAGAGCGGCTTTGCGCCAGGCGCGACAGCATTCGGATCCACAGGATCAGCAACGCCTTCCAGGATAAACTGGTTGGCATAGTTGAACCCCGGAACCGTGCTGCTCGTGATGTGCGCGTCATTAAACGAGTAGCTCAGCGTGCCGATCAGATTCTCGATCGGCGTCACGATCGCTTCGAACTCCACGCCCCACGACACGGCCTTGGGAATGCTCTCGAAGGCCAGCGAACTCACGCCGCCCGGAGGCGCCGAGACACCCAAGGGCACCTGCATGTCCTGGTAGTCGTAGTAGTAAGCAGCGCCGTCGAAGACGAGCCAATCGCTCCACGTCTTTTTGGCACCGATTTCGTAGGCGTTGATGTGCTCAGCCGGCACCCACGGCTTCGGATTGATGAAGCTGAAGATACCCGTGTTGAAACCGCCACCCTTATAGCCGCGGCTGTAGCTGGCGTAGACGAGGGTTGATTCGTCAGGCGTCCAGTCCAGACGGGCGACACCGGTCAGGGCGTCGGACGAATGATTGTAATCGCGAACGGCATTGCCCGAAGTCGCGTTGTAGCGCGTCGGAGCATTGACACCGGTATCCGGGAATGGTCCGCCGCATCCGACATTGCTGCTGTAGTCGATGACACAGAAGACCGGGATGTGAAGCAGGTTCCAGCCGCCGAAGGTTGGCGGCGGCGTGTAGTCGATCGCCGGCATCGCCGCGCCGAACGCTTCCGGAGATACGCCGAACGACAACAACTGATTGAACGCTTCGAGCCGGTTCGTCTCCTCACCATATTTGCGGTCGTAGGAATAGCGAAGCCCGCCAGTGATCTTCAATTCTGGCGTGATCGCATAATCTGCCTGGCCATACACCGCCATCGACGTGTCGTTGAAGTTGATGTTGTCGGCGAAGTAGCGGTTGTGCTGACTGAACGGAGTGTGATTCGGCGAATTCACTTGAGGCGCCGTGGGAATAGGAACGAAACCAGCCGCCAGCGCTGGATATACAGGTGTCGCAAGTTGCGGCTGGCCGGATTCGCCTGCCGTCACAGGCTGGCTCTCGTGCTGCTGGAACCAGTAAACACCGGTCTGCCACTGGAACGGGCCAGTGGTCGTCGACGCGAAGTTCAACTCGTTCTGGAAGAAGTGCTCTTGCTGCTGATAGAGGAAGCTCGGCTGCGGATTGACCGTCAAGCACTGCCCGACGCAACTTCCCCGCCCAGATTCCACAGCAAGCGTCTGAATTGTGTATTGGGAAATCGGCGCCGTATAGCCGTTCGGGCCTCCAAGAATGTAGCGATACCACTCGCCACCACCGATGTACTTCATGTCGAAGCCATCGAAGTGATAGGTCGACTGATTGACCATGAAGTAGGCGCCCGGCACCTGGTCGAAATACGGCGTCAGCCGCGCGATCTTCCATGGCGTTTTCACGGACGGATTCTGGCAAGGATTCGCGATGGGCGAGACAACGCTTCCCGGTTGCACGCTCGTGTCGCCGCCAGCATTGGGATAGGTCGGATTCGCTGCCGGAGTGAGAGGCTGGGCAGCAAGGACCGTGCATCCATACCCAGGGTTCAAACCTAGCGCGCCCTGGCCGTACTCATAGGTCGGAAAGTCCGCAGGCGTCCAACCGCCGGATGCTGCACCCGGTCCGCCCGCGCCATTATCCCATGCCGTCGAATAGACGCGGAACCACGTCTCGAAATTCTGGCCGATCTTTCCCTGAAGCTGGGCTTCGGCGTACCACGTGTCCGTCACGCCGCCTTCTTCCGGCATGCCGGGCACGATGTTCTTCGCCCAGCCAAGACCCTGGCGCTGCCAGTCGCCATAGAAGCGATACTGCCAGTCGTCAGTGATAGGCCCGCTGACCACGCCTTCGAGGAAGGAGGCGTCGTATGAAGCATAGGACGCACGGAATTCCGCCTGGAACGTATCGGTCGGGCGCGGGGTAATCTGGTCGATGACGCCGCCGATCGAATTGCGTCCGTAAATCGTGTTCTGCGGTCCGCGGAGAATTTCGACGCGGTCGAGATCGAGCGAGGAGCGGCCCGCTTCCACCGCAAAGCTTTGATAGATGCCGTCCGAATAGTTGGCGACGCCGGAGTCTGCCGAGAGCACGTTGGTCTGACGGCTGATGCCGCGCATGGTGACGCGGTCGGTCGACGTCGAATACGTCATGCCCGGCGTGAAGTTCGCCATGTCCTGGATCGTCTGGATACCGATCGCATCGCGCTTTTCAGCCGTGAACGCGGTCACCGCGACCGGCACCGTCTGAAGGTTCTCCGCGCGCTTTTCGGCGGTCACCACCACGGTTTCGATCTGCGCGAAGGCCGGCACCGTAAAGGCGGCTCCGATCAGAAGCGTGTTCAGGAACGTCAGGCGCCGCACGGTCGCGGCCGAACGCACTGCAGACATTTTTGAGCTCCCCGTTTCGGCCCGGTTGAGTTGGGCCGTATTGCAAAATGCGCCCCATCCGCACCCCGGATGGACCCAGACCCGACGCATTTTGTCGTTTGAAAGTTAGGAGGAAGCTCTTGTGGGCGGCAAGAAGATTGTCGCCGCATTCCCCGTCCGAAAGCGATTTCAGCGAGGATTTGTACCCATTATGTCACACTTCCCGCAGCAAGCTTTCGCCGCGAGTCTTCAGGTAAGCGCCTCGTAGCGTTGTAAAATCTTCGCCTTCAAAAACCCGCGCAATGTCATGGCCCGGCGCAAAGCGTCCGGACCGCCCAGCGGCCGCGCGCCAGCGCGGTCATTAGACCCACTGGGTGGCCCGCATGCGCGGGCCATGACATGTCTGGATAAGATCTCCGCGGCTCCGCGGCTCCGCGTGAAATCTCTTGCCCGATGAAGGACTTAGGCGTGTTTCGGGAATGGTCCGAAGGGGAAGGGCTGTTCGTCGCGCACGAAGCCGATGAAGGCGAGCAGCTCCCACAGATATTGAATCAGGCTGAAGTTGAAGTTCTTGAGCTCCTCATTGTTGCGTCCGTCCACGAGGAGAACGACGAACTGGACCAGCGCAAGGATGAGAATCAGCCAGAAAACGACCCAGGCGACGATCGCAAAGCCCAGAGCGTAAAAGAGTCTGACCGCTGGAAACGCCGGGCGCGGTTCGGCCGAGGCTGGCGCAGCGCCAGCCGGAGGAACTTCGGTCATCGACGACGCTCCTGAATCGCATTCCACATCTGGTATCGGAACCGCCGCATTCAAGCCGCAATCCCGCTGTCGCTCGGCTCGTGGACAACGGCGCGATCGATCGGTCCGGCGAGCAGCAGCCCGGCAAAATAGCCCCCGATATGCGCTTCCCATGCGATCGGGCCGACGCCAGGAAGCTTGCCGATGCCGGTTGTTCCCGTGATGATATTTGCGATCACCCACACGCCTGAGAACACCAGCACCTGGCGCGAGAGAAGCGGCTGCAGCGGGAGTCCCTCGCGCCGGCCAAACGGATCGGCGAGCCAGACCATGCGCAAGCCTGCGCCCATGATGCCCGCGATCGCTCCCGAAGCGCCGATCGCCGCGTCACCCGAGCCCCAGCTTCCGGCGAGTTGCGCCAGCGCTGCAACGATTCCGGAAATGAAGAAGAGTGCGAGAAAGAGCGTGCCGCCGAAACGGCGCGCGACCGCAGAACCGAACGCGAGCAGCCACAGGCAATTGACGATCAGATGAGTCGCGTTTGCGTGCAGGAAAAGATAGCCGATGAACGGAATGACATCGGCGATGACGGCATGGGCGTCCGTGGGCCAGGAGAGATAGCGCGCGGGAATGAACGCTAATGACTCGAGAATGTGGTCGCTCGTGGCAGCAGGCGCAAGTATGCGCGCGATATGCGCGAGCACGATCAGAGCAATCAGCACCACAACGCTCGTTGGCGCGCGAAAAATCGGCTCGCGACCTGTGGGTTCTCTCAGGAAAGCCATGCGCGCTTCCTTAGCAGCATTTCCTTCTTCATGCGCTTTTCAAGATTCACGCGAAGACGCGAAGACGCTGCCCGCCTTTAAACAAACCATGTCATGGCCCGGTCCCTGCGAAGCAGGGATCAGGTTGAAGAGCGCGCGAGAGCGGCTTCGACCAGCGGCAGGCGGTCATTGCCGAAATACATGTCGCTGCCATCCACGAACATCGTCGGCGAGCCGAAGCCGCCGCGGGCGATGAGTTCATCGGTGTTGGCGCGCAGCCGCGCCTTGATCTCCCCGGCGCCAGCCCGCGCGAGAATGGCTTGCGCATCGAGGCCAACGCGGCGTGCAATCGCGGCGACCTCCTCTTCCTGGCTCACATCCTTGAGATCGCTCCAATAGGCCTCGAACGCGGCGCGCGCGAACGGCACGAGCGCGTCCTGCTCGTCGGCTGCGAGCACCGCACGCATGACAAGCGTCGCGCGAACCGGAAAGACGGGCGGCTTGCCGATCTTGATGCCCGCAAGCCGCGCCCAGTCGGCCAGATCCTTTTCGCTGTAGGCGGCCTTGCGCGGATCCGGATGGGCGCGGCGCTCATAGACATCGCGATTGACGGCATTGAAGACGCCGCCGACGAGAATCGGTCTCCAGACGATCTCCGTTTTCGTGCGCGCAACAATCGATTGGATGCGCGTGAAGGCGAGATAGGTCCAAGGGGAGGAGCAGTCGAAGAAGAATTCGAGACTGGCCATCAGACTATCCGAACTTCATTGGCCTGGTTTGGTTCACGCGGAGACACGGAGACAGCGGAGAAGAATGTGGAGTGCCTGACTCCACCAGATCTATGGGCGCGCGAAGCGCGCCCGCCAACCATCGCGGTGCCGCCTGCTCGGATAACAAATATACTGCTTCTCCGCTTTTTCCGCGCCCCCGCGTGAACTGCACGGCCGATGCAACGGTCGCGCTCACCGGCGTTTCTCGAGCGCCGCATGCAGCGCAAGGACATGCTCGGCCTGGGTCAGATGCGGCTTGTCCAGCATCTTGCCGTCGAGCGAAGCTACGCCCGTACCCTTGCCGAACGCCTCGACGACGCGGCGCGCGTGAGCGACGTCGGCCTCGCTCGGGCTGAACGCCTCGTTGATGATCGCAACCTGGTCCGGATGGATCGCCAGCATGCCCGAAAAACCTTCCCGCTGCGCGGCGCGCGCGACCCGGCGCAAGCCTTCGGCGTCGCGGAAATCCGCATGCAGGGTTTCGATCGCCGCCACACCGGCAGCTTTGGCTGCAATCAAACAGAGGGAGCGCACGATCCGGTAAGTGAGCAGGAATTCTCCGCTCGCCTCGCGGTTCGTGGCCGCGCCGACCGCAGCCGAAAGATCTTCGGCGCCCCAGCTCAACGCCGCCAGTCGCGGCGGCGGATCGCGATAGTCCATGAGATGGGTGACCGCGCGAGCGGTTTCGGTGGCAACCGGCAGGACCGCGATCGACCGCTCCACGAGACCCGCACGTGTTTCGAGCACGGAAAGCATGCCGTCGAGCGCGCGCAGAATCTCAGGCCCATCCGGCTTCGGCACGACAAGACCGGCGGGTGCGGCTTCGACGATCGCTTCGAGATCGGCCCTGGCATCCTCTGTGCCCACGGGATTGATGCGCACCCAGAGGGAATGGGTTTGCTTCTCGCGCAGAAACTCGCGCACGAGCCCGCGCGCCTTGGGGCGGTTTTCCGCCGCCACCGCATCCTCGAGATCGAGAATGAGGGCGTCCGCGGGCGAGCTGCGCGATTTCTCGAGCTTACGCTCGCTGTCGCCCGGAACGAACAGGAACGAGCGCAGGAGCATCAATCCTCGCGCTTCCTGAGCATCAGCGCCGTGCGCTTGCAGCTCGCGACCAGCTCGCTTCGCTGATTGTAGGCGCGGTGCATGAAGACGATGATTCCATTCTGCGGCCGCGACTTGCTCTCGCGGGTCTCGACCACTTCGCTTTCGACCCGGATCGTGTCGCCATGGAAGACGGGCTTCGGGAATTTCACCTCATCCATACCGAGATTGGCGACAGTGGTGCCGAGCGTCGTTTCGCCTACCGAAATCCCGATCATGAGACCAAGCGTAAACAGCGAATTGACCAGCCGCTGGCCGAACTCGGTCGTCTTCGCGTATTCCGCATCGAGATGCAGTTGCGCGGGATTGTGGGTCATCGCGGTGAAGAGGACGTTGTCCGCTTCGGTTACCGTTCGGCGGATCGGGTGCTGGAAAATCTGACCCAGCGAAAACTCTTCGAAATAGAGACCGGGCATCTTATGTCGCTCGGCCGCAGAACATTCCCCCTCCGTCCGCAAAAGCGCGCGCGGTCGCGCGCGCTTGCGGACATCTCCCCCGCAAGCGGGGGAGGAAAGACATCGGGCGAGGCCCCCCGTTTTCTCCCCCGTTTACGGGGGAGGCGGACGCGAACGCCGGAGGCGTGAGCGGGCGGAGGGGGGATCTGCCCAAAAAATGCATGGTTGCACCTCAATACGATTTCGGCAGATCGAGCACGTTTTCGCCGATGAAGGAAAGGATGAGTTGCTCGGTCACCGGCGCGATCCGCGGCAGCATGGATTCCCGGAACAGGCGCTCGACCTGGTATTCCTTTGCGTACCCCATTCCGCCGTGCGTGAGCACTGCACGCGTGCAGGCTTCGAACGCCGCCCGCGCGCCCAGGAACTTCGCGGCATTCGCTTCCGCGCCGCACGGCTTCCTCGAGTCATACAATTGCGCCGCGCGAAGCGTCATCCACCACGCACTTTCGAGATAAGCCCAGCTTTCGGCCAGCGGATGCTGGATTCCCTGGTTCTGTCCGATGGGGCGGCCGAAGACCTGCCGCTCCTTCGCGTACGCAGCGGCGCGGCCGAGTGCATCGCGGCCAAGTCCCACTGCTTCGGCCGCAATCAGAATGCGCTCGGGATTCAGGCTGTCGAGCAGATAGCGAAAGCCTTTTCCTTCTTCGCCGATGCGATCTTCGTCGGGGACGGCCAGATCGTCGATGAAGACCGCATTCGAATCGACGCCATGGCGGCCCATCTTGGGGATCCGCCGCACTTCGATTTTGGAACGGTCGAGGGCGGTATAGAAAAGCGTCATGCCGTCCGTCGCCTTCTTCGACGCTGCTTTCGGCTGCGTGCGGGCGAGCAGAAGGATGCGGTCAGCGACCTGCGCGGAGGTTGTCCAGATCTTCCGTCCTCGGATGATATAGCCGTCGTTCGTGCGCCGGGCAAAAGTCTCGATGCTGGTGGTATCGAGCCCGGCATTCGGCTCGGTGACGCCGAAACACGCTTTCTCGCGACCCTCTATCAAGGGTTTCAGGAAGCGCGCCTTCTGCTCGGCCGTGCCGTGCACCACGATCGCATGCGGTCCGAAGATGTTGAGGTGGATCGATGACGCCGCGGCGTAGCCGCCTCCGCCTTTTCCGACCTCATGCATCATGATTGCCGCTTCGGTGACGCCGAGGCCCGAGCCGCCGAGTTCGACCGGCATGGCGATGCCGAGAAATCCGCCCTCGGCCATCGCCTTGTGGAACTCGTGCGGGAAGCGCGGCTCGCTATCGCACGCCGTCCAGTAATCATCGCCGAAGCGGCGCGTGATTTTCGTGACGCCCTCGGCGATCGCGCGCTGCTCGTCGGAAAGTTCGATCTCCATGGGACACGATCCTCGCCCTTTTTTTGCCTCCGGCGCGACTGGAAAATGGGAGGGATACAAGCGCCGGGTGGTGCTTTCCGAGAGCCGCGGCAGCGCGGGCTTGCTCATGCTAAAACTGACACCGAATCAGGGATTTGCATGGACCCGGCTCGGCAACTGCACCGGGTCTGGAAACGCTCCTTCAACCCCTTCCGGGCAAGACTGAAAAATGAACGGACAATAGGGTCCATTCGCGTCTATAAGAGCGCCCCAACGAAGGGGCGTGACTGTTTGTCATTCGGCGATGTCCGAGAGCTGTCGTGGAGATCAAGCAATAACAATGAGTTCTGTAGCAGCTGAGGGGCACGAGACCGATCCATCGCCCCGGCGCCGGACTGGCATGGCGCCCACCGATACGAAAAACCCCGATTACTTCCACAAGGTGGTCGATTGCCAGTGGGCATGTCCGGCGCACACGCCTGTCCCCGAATACATCCGCCTGATCGCCGCCGGCCGCTATTCCGACGCCTACATGATCAACTGGCACTCCAATGTGTTTCCCGGCGTGCTCGGCCGCACCTGCGATCGCCCTTGCGAACCCGCCTGCCGGCGCGGGCGGGTCGAAGACGAACCGGTCGCGATCTGTCGTCTGAAGCGCGTGGCGGCGGATTCGAAAGACGACATCCGCCACCTCCTGCCGAAGCCCGCGGCTGCAAAGAACGGCAAGCGCATTGCACTCATCGGTGCGGGACCGGCTTCGCTGACCGTCGCGCGCGACCTGCTTCCGCTCGGCTACGTTTGCGTCATTTACGACGCAGATCCGTTCGCGGGCGGGATGATGCGGACGCAGATTCCGAAATTCCGCTTGCCGGAATCGGTGCTCGACGAAGAGTGCAACTACATCCTCGATCTGAAGCCCGAGATTCGCTTTGGCCAGAGGATCGACAGCCTGAAGAAGCTCCTCGCCGAGAACTATGACGCGATCTTCGTCGGCTGCGGCGCGCCGCGCGGACGCAATCTCGAGATTCCCGGCCGCGAAGAAGCGGCCGCAAACATCCATATCGGCATCGACTGGCTGTCATCCGTGTCCTTCGGCCACACGACGAACATCGGCCGGCGCGTGATCGTGCTTGGCGGTGGCAACACCGCGATGGACTGCTGCCGCACCTCACGCCGGCTCGGTGGCGAAGACGTGAAGGTAGTCGTTCGTTCCGGCTTCGAGGAAATGAAGGCCAGCCCCTGGGAAAAAGACGACGCCATGGGCGAAGGCATTCCCATCTTCAATTACCTCGTGCCCAAGGAGTTCACGCACAAGAACGGCAAGCTGACGGGCGTGTTGTTCGAGAAAGTGAAGGCCGAGCGCGACGCAAAAGGGCGCCGCAACCTCGTACCCACCGGCGAACCCGACGTGCACATGGAATGCGATGACGTCCTCGTCGCGGTCGGCCAGGAAAACGCCTTTCCTTGGATCGAACGCGATCTCGGCATCGAATTCGACCAATGGGACATGCCGAAGGTCGATCCCGTCACGATGCAGTCGACCAATCCAAGAGTCTTCTTCGGCGGCGATTCGGCGTTCGGGCCCAAGAACATCATCTGGGCCGTCGC
>Ga0070734_10002620_pt1 | contig 21061 bp, 21 predicted proteins | sample Coa_R1_8_FD_66444 | JGI IMG/M metagenome (GOLD analysis project Ga0070734, IMG submission 66444) | Surface soil microbial communities from Centralia Pennsylvania, which are recovering from an underground coalmine fire - Coalmine... | ecosystem: Environmental > Terrestrial > Soil > Unclassified ...
CGTGCACGTCCACCGCCATGGCCTCGACCCGCGGTTGATCCGGTAATCCCGTTGCTACCGCAAAACACGGTAGTCGGCCAGGTTTGGCCGCAGGAACCATAACGACGGTTTGACGACTACACGGCCAAGTGGCAGCGCCGGGCCGGCTGAGCCTTCAATTGGAAGCCCGTTTCAAATCCAGCGCGAATGCCAGTGCGTCCTTGAGTCGCTCCATGATTTCGGTGGAAAGCCGGCCAATTCTGCGTTCAAGACGCACGGTTGGTAGAGATCCCAGTCCTTGCACGTTGGCTACAGATTCACGATCAAGGAATGGAAGCCGTGGCAACGGCACTTCATAAGCACTGTTTCTCCGCTGGGTGGTGAGGGGAATGTACAAGACGAGAGATCGTGGCGGGTCGGGGTCCTGGCGGGAAACGATGTCGATGGGACGCGTCTTAGCGGCGAGTCCCAGGTCAGCCAGCCAGATCTCACCGGGTTGGGGGTTCATCGAGCAGGTCGAGGATCTCTTGTTCGGCGGCGCGCGAGCGTGCGATGTCAAGGACGCCGTGATCGGCGAGTTCGATCACCTCAGTGATACGCTCCCTGGCTTCTGCCGCCGTTTCCGGCTTCCACTCGCGCAATCGAGCATCCAATTTCTCCGCCAAGGCGTCCACGGTGACCTCCTGGTCTCGCACCTAGTTTAACGCCACCGGGCCGTCAGGGTTTGCCGCGTACTCAGCTTTGGGTACGTGGAGGTCCCCAACTCATGAACCGTGGCAAACAGAACGGAAGCAAAAAGTCTTCTCCGAAGCATGGCCTGAGCCTGCCCGACCTTGACCAGGCGAGATCGGCGGTCCTTAATAGCCTGCCCTCGAAGGAATCCCAACGAGGTTACCGGCACGCTATAGACGAGTTCGTTGCGTGGTACTGCGCGGAGCCCCGATTGTCCTTCAACAAGGCCGTCGTGACTCGCTATCGAATTCACTTGGAGTCGCGTCAGCTTGCGCCGGGCACAATCAATGGGAGGCTTGCCGCGGTCAGACGTCTCGCATATGAAGCCGCCGATTCCGGCCTGCTCAGCCCGGATCTCGCTGCTGGCATTCGGCGGGTCAAGGGGCCAAAGAACCTCGGTGTTCATCTCGGTAACTGGCTCACCGCGGACCAGGCAAGAGCTCTTTGGCAGGTGCCGGACCCGGATACACTCAAGGGCAAACGTGATCGGGCGTTGCTCGGAGTCCTATTAGGTTGCGGGCCGCGGCGCAAAGAGGCAGCCGATCTTGACGTTGCCCATATTCAGCAGCGGGAGGGTCACGGGGCGATCGTCGATCTCATCGGCAAGGGCCGACATGTTCGCACCGTGCCGGTTCCAGGCTGGGTCAAAAGCACGATTGATTCGTGGCTCGTCTCTGCCGGTGTCAAAGACGGCCGCGTGTTTCGGTGCGTTTGCCGCGCGGGCAAGACCTGGGGAGCCGGCGTAACCGAGCGGGTCGTGTGGCATGCCTAGATATAGCCCGGATGACCCGCACGGTAGACCCGTCTCTCAACAGACACGGCGCAAGCGAGCAGAATTGACCCTGCGGCGGGTCCACGGCGTCCGGTCGTACGTCGGACCGGCGAGGGCCGCTATCAACAGCATCCCCGCTCTCGAACGGCATCCGGCGCGCGGAACGGCTATAGAACATTGAGCCACAAATCCGAGATTGAGGCTGCATGGTGGGAACCAGGCCTTCTCGTTCTGTTTGGCGTCAACTTGACGATAAACGCCAGTTTCACCCTCTGCTCGAGCCGGGGAGGGTCGGGTATACAATGACTCCAAGGAGCAAAACAATGCCGGCGGCCCATGACTCACTCCTTGCGCGTATCACGGTCGATCCTGACGTGCGCTTCGGCAAGGCCTGCGTTCGTGGTCACCGCATCACTGTGCAGGAGATTCTGGAGTGGCTGTCCAGCGGCGCCTCCCAGCAGCAGATTCTGGAGGATTATCCACAGCTGGAATCGGATGACTTCCTTGCCGTGTACGCTTACGCGGCCGAACTGGCGGCGACGAACAAAGTCTCCGGCAGATGAAGCTCCTGTTTGACGAAAGCCTTTCGCCGAAACTGGTCGTACTGCTGCGCGATCTGTTTCCTGAATCTGAGAGTGCCCTTGAAAACGGACTCGTTCAATCCGGGGACCGCAGAATTCTGGAGTACGCCGTCGCCCGTAACTTTATCTTAGTCTCGACAGACGCCGATTTCAAAGATCTGCTCAAACAGATCCACGGCGCGAACGTCGTCATCCTTCGTCGCTGCGATTATCCAACGGGTATTGCAGCCGAGGTCCTCCGGCGTAATGCAATCCGTATTGCCGAGCTGCCGGGATCCGAGGATCGGTTGCTCATCCTCGACAAATGACATCCCGACCGATGAGCCCCAGCGCCCTCTCGAGGCCAGCCACTTGGCCGGAAAACGCCAATCCGCCAAATGCCTTAAGATACCCGATTCTCCTTGCAAACTGACCCCCCACTCAAATCCGCAGCACCTCTTTTATTTTAGTTTAAACTAAATTAACTTCATGTCCAGCCAGCCCGCGGTACTCGCCGCCCTTGCCTCCCCCCGGCGCTGCGAGATCCTGCGGCTGGTCTGGAACCACGAGCTCACCGCCGATCCGCTAATCCCGTTGCTACCGCAAAACACGGTAGTCGGCCAGGTTTGGCCGCAGGAACCATAACGACGGTTTGGCGACAAACCGTCAACGTGATTCACTTCTGTGTTACCGGTAACACGGACTTTGATCCAGTCTACTTCTTCAGAGCGGACTGCCAGTTCGTAATCACGATCAGCGGCGCGTTAGCCGATCTGGGCTCCACCGGGACCTGGATCAGAAAGCGGCCGTCGTTACTCACGTCGAAAGGAGCCATGGCCCCGGCCTGGAAAAGTGCCTTCGGCGGCCCGGGCGTGATACGCTGGCTGCCCGCCTGAACCGAAACCACGATCATCTGGCGCTCCGGGCTGAGGTAATACAACTCGCGCCCATCCCGGCTCCATACTGGATAGTTGCCGCCGCTGGTCGAGACTTGCCAGTCGCGCCCGGGCTCTGGGAAACTTGCGACGTAGATTTCGTCGCGCTTCGGTCGATCGGAGCTATAGGCCAGCCACCGGCCATCGGGCGACAGCTTGGCGTCTTGTTCATTGTAGTCGCCATGCGGATAAGGAAATGGTTTCTTGTCGCCGAATTGAGGCATTATCCAGATTTCCCGCGCGGACGGGGTCCCGCCGCCAAAGATGAGCCAGCGGCCATCTCGCGACCAATCGTAGATCGGGTGACCCGCTTCCCACAGCGCCGTTTCCGGACTTGCGCCAGCGATGGATTTGATGTATGGCTTGCTGTAGTTCCCGTCAAAAGCAATCCGGCCGGCGTCCGGAGACCATGCCGGACGTGCGGCTCCGTCGCGAGGGAGGACCGCGCCAGAGGGCAAGAAGGTTAGCCGCGAAACCGTACCCGCGTTACGTCGTAAAGGGAGACGTCTCGTCCGTTTCCCTCAGCGTTCAGCGTGTCGGCAGCTATGAACAATCCATCTGGCGAAATCGCTACTGACAGTGTGTCCGCGGGCATCCCTAGGGTCCCAACCGCTTTCCCGTTGCGGTCAAACCAAGTCAATTGCTTGTTCCGCAGCGCCTCCGGTGCGTAGACCAGTGTGCCCGTTCTCGAAACGGAGAATTGGCCGCCGGCGGGCGGGGAGACGAACGCCACATTCTCGGCCACGGGCATGGGATCACCGGTTGTTTGAATCTTCGCGGCATCGAAGGGCTGGGCCATTAGAGTCCGCTCCCGCAGAAACAGCAGATAACCGGGCGAGGATCCAAGCGGCGGCTCGAAAACGGCATTGGTATCGTCGGCCAGAAGCTGCTTCGCGGTCGAAACTCCAGGGCGGGCGTCAATGCTGTCCTCATAGACACCGCCGTTAGTGTAAGTGTAAAGAAAATGCCGCCCGTCTGGCAGAAACCAGGGATGCCTTTCCACATGACCTAGTCCGCCCGCATGCAACACCACGGGAGTTCCGCCTGCGGCAGGCACCCGCAGCAAACCGTTCTGATAACTCCCGTAAACGATCGTGCCGTACTGGTTCCACGTCCCGCCGCGCCCGCCCGCGACATCGCAGATCGTCAGGGGCGGTCCTCCCGTCACGTCGATCTTCTTCAACTTGTCGTTAGTAAAGAAGCCCACCCAACGGCTGTCGGGCGACCAAAACGGGTAAGTCGCCCCGGACGTGCCGGGAAGTAGGCGGACCTGCAGGTCGTCGAGATCGCGCACCCAAAGATCGGATTTTCCGTCAATCGGCGGAGCGAACACTACGTGCCGGCCGTCGGGGGAGATCTGGGGAATGCTGCCGCGAATGTTGAAGTTCGCTCTTTCTGGAGTGGACAGCGATAATTTCATCACACGCGGCGGCTCTTCCCGCATGTGCCGGAAAGCCACCGCTCCAGCGCCGAGGGCCACCGCGCCGATTAAGGCGGTGGCGATGATCCACCGCCATCTCACTCCCGGCTGTGGCGTAGATTCAGCGGGCTGTTCCTCAAGGAGAAGCTCTATGCCACTGATGTCGCGGAGGCGTTCGTTGGGGTCCTTGCGGAGGCAGCGCTTCAGGACACGCCGGATCCTGGGAGGGATGGCATCCAGGTCCGGTTCTTTCAGGATCACCGAAGCCAGCGTATGCGAGACGTCCTCACCCAAGAAGGGCGGCCGCCCTGTGATCATCTCGTACAGCACAACACCGAATGCCCAGATGTCGGCGCGCTTGTCGACGATCTTGCCGCGAGCCTGCTCGGGGGCCATATATGCGGCCGTTCCCAGGATCACACCGGCCTCCGTGGCGGCCATGGAGATGGTCGGAGAATCCACAACGTTCCCATTGCTCGACGCTGCCCTCGGTCCGACTTGCGCCAGGGGCAACTCGCCAGCGCCCGAGTTCTGGTCCGGCTAATCTCGCTGGACAACTGCCCGCCAAACTTCGCTGACGAGCTGACGAGGGCTGCGAACACCCAGAATCGCATTGAACGGCGGGATTTTGCGGCGTTGGATCCAAACCAAAAAAGGCTGAGGACTGACTTGCTGCTCGAATGCCAGAAGGAGTACGCCTACCAATCAGGCGAGAACGCACCCCAGGAGAGTGTGGGATGCACGCTCGATGAGGCTGCGGTAGCTTTAGCCTGCGCGATGCCGGATGTTGGTTTGGCGGTGCAAGCGAAGCGCGAGGTCGGCATGCTTTATGAAGATATTGCGAAGGCTCCGTAAATCCAGCTCTTCAACGCGGGAACTACCGCAAAGCGGCTATGGAACGCCGTCGTTACGCTTCGAGCCATAGAAGCGGAACTACGCGAAATCCAGGCCAGCCGGTCCCGGAAGGAGCAGTTAATAGCCATCCACGGCAACCGCTTCGTGTCGCACCTCGTCTTCCAGAGGCTTCGCAACGGCGACAAGGAACCGCCAGATCCGAACGGAATTGCGCCCCGAATTACGGGAACTGACGGGGGAAGCGCTCGACGTAACCATCAAACTGGTGGGAGAACAGCACGCCGGCGCTTATCCGGCGAGCTTGTTCAAGAACGCCTCGAAATGCCGTAGTCTCGCGAAAGCGGCACTCGCGGACGAGCCACAGCAGGTTTCCGCGCAGCTACCGCTTCTTGAAGTGGACTGACAATTCTCCGCGGGGCAGTTCGATACGAATGGCCTCCCCTGGGCGACGGCACGTTGCGTTCACCTGGTCGTATAACGCCCAATCCGCCAAATGCCTTAAGATACCCGATTCTCCTTGCAAACTGACCCCCCACTCAAATCCGCAGCACCTCTTGACAATTATTTTAGTTTAAACTAAATTAACTTCATGTCCAGCCAGCCCGCAGTACTCGCCGCCCTTGCCTCCCCCCGGCGCCGCGAGATCCTGCGGCTGGTCTGGAACCACGAGCTCACCGCCGGCGCGATCCACGAAAGCATGCCAGATGTGACGTTCGGCGCCGTCTCCCAACAGTTGCGGGCATTAACGGAAGCCGGCCTTATCGAGTCCCGGGCCGAGAAGCAATCCCGGTATTACCGGGCGCGGCGCGAAGCTCTGGGGCCCCTAGCCGAGGTCCTGGAACGTATGTGGGACGATGCGCTGTGGCGCTTGAAGCTCGCCGCTGAACTGGAAGAGAAGCGCCGCGGCCCGCGTCCGCGTCAGCCCCGCGCAGCCAGGAAAGCCAAGAAAGGAAGCCAAAAATGAACCAACTCCCCTATCGCCTCGAACGCAACCTGACCATTCAGGCGTCTCCCGAAACCGTCTTCCGGTTCTTTACCGATACGCCCCGCTGGGCTGCCTGGTGGGGCGCCGGATCGAGCATCGAGCCGCGGCCGGGCGGCGCCATGCGGATTCGTCACCCCAACGGAGTCGAGGTCTCGGGCGATGTAGTCGAGCTCCAAACCCCGGAAAAGATCGCGTTCACCTACGGATACGTAAGCGGCCAGGGAATTCCGCCCGGCGGTTCCCTGGTGACCATCCGGCTGGAAGCACAAGGAGCCGGAACGCGCCTGCACCTGGTGCACGATTTCGCGGACGAAAGTATGCGCGACCAGCACGTGCAAGGCTGGCGCTTTCAGCTTTCGCTGTTTAGCAACCTCGTGGCGAACGAAGTCTATGCCGGCGCGGCCACTCTGGTGGACGCCTGGTTCGCCTTCTGGTCGGAGCCCGACGATGCCGCACGCGCAGCGGCCATCGCACGCCTCGCGGCCCAGGACGTTCGTTTTCAGGATTCCTACAGCGCGCTCGAAGGCGCGGCCGATCTCTGCGCGCACGTTGCCGCTTCCCGCCGCTTCATGCCCGGAATCTCTCTGGAGCGGCGGGGAGACGTACGTCAGTGCCAGGGGACGGCTCTGGCCGATTGGGTCGCCCGGTCGGCCGATGGCCGCGAGCAATCCACCGGGACAAGCGTCTTTCGGCTGACCTCGGATGCGCGTATCGAGTCGGTAACCAGTGTCCGCAATCCGCCGCCCAAATAAAGCGGTAACATGGAACACGTAGGGAGGGGAAGATATTGACCGGTAAAACCTTACCTCGCCGCACCGTCCTCAAGGGTATCGGCACATCACTGGCGCTGCCGTTCCTCCAAGCCATGCTTCCTCCCCTGCGCGCCGCGGCCAAGCCCATTCACCGCTTCCAGGCCTTCTACACTCCCAACGGAATGGCCATGGAATACTGGACGCCCAAAGGCCAACCGCCCGCCCTCGAACTTTCCCCCATCCTCGAGCCGCTCGCACCTTTCCGCGAGCAGATGCTGGTCTTCTCGGGCATTAAAGCAAGCTGGAACTATATTCACGCCGGGGCTTCGGGATCGTTCCTCACCGGCACGCCGCGGGGCGGGCACAACGAAATCGAAATCATCGCCGACGTCTCGATCGATCAACTGCTCGGCCGCCACTTTGGCCAGGATACGCAGTTGGCGACCCTCGAAATCTGCATGGACCTGCCCGCCAACGCCGGCGCCTGCACCGGCAGTCTGAGTTGCGCGTACCTCGATACGCTCTGCTGGCGCAGCCCCACCCAGCCGCTGCCCATGGATTGGAACCCGCGCACCGTTTTCGAAAAGTTGTTCGGCGATAGCGGCACCACCGATCGCGCCGCGCGCGAACGCCGTTTAGAGCAGCACAAGAGCATTCTGGATTCCGTTACCGGCAAACTGGCCGACCTCAAGCGCGAACTTGGCCCGGAAGACCAGGGCAAGGTGGATGAGTACGCGGACGCCGTGCGCGACGTCGAACGCCGCATCCAGATGGCGGAAAGGCAAAGCAAAATCGAGTTGCCGCCCATGGACCAGCCGCTCGGCGCGCCGCCGGTTTTCGAAGACCACCTCGCCATCATGCTCGATCTGCAGCTTCTGGCGTTGCAATCGGATCTCACCCGCGTGGTCTCGTTCATGATCAGCAAGGAACAGAGCCCCCGCCCATATCCGCAGATCGGGGTTCCGGAAGCGCACCATCCGCTCTCCCACCACAACAACATCCCGGAATTGATCGAGCGGATGTCGAAGATCAACACCTATCACGCCCAGTTGTTCTCGAAGTACCTGGCCAAGCTTCGCGCCGCGCGTGATGGCGATGGATCGCTCCTCGACCATATGACCATCCTGTACGGCGCGGGCATTTCCAACAGCAACGCCCATTCGGGCGACAACCTGCCGCAAATGCTGGTGGGCGGCGGCGCGGGTACGTGGAAGGGCGGCCGGCATCTGAAATACACCGACAAGCCTTCGCAAGCCAACCTGCTCATGACCATCATGGATAAGATGGGTTACCCGGTCGAAAAGGTCGGCGGCAGCACCGGCAAACTGCCCATCGACACGCTCCCGGAAGTCTGATCGAGTCGTGATGCGCTACGCATTGCGAACGCTTGCCAGATCCCCAGCCTTTACCTTTACTGCGTTAGCCGCGCTCGCCCTTGGCATCGGCGTGAACGTGGCCATCTTTTCGGTCGTGAATACGGTGCTGCTCCGGCCTTTGAACGCTCCCGCCGTCGATCGCATCGTGCGCTTTCGCGAACTGTACGGAACGGTCGCAAGCGATACGGTGGGCCCCCCTGCCTACGTGATGGTACGGGCCTTAACTGGCGCATTCTACCAGGCCGCCGCGCATCGCCTGGAAACCCTCAACCTCACCGGCGGCGCCGAGTCGGAGCAGATCCCCGTCGCCCGTGTTACGGCCGGATTCTTTTTGATCTTCGGCGTTCCCCTGATTCAGGGCCGTGCCTTCGCAGCCGGGGAAGACCGTCCGGGCGCGCCCCTGGTCGCCGTCATCAGCTATGAGCTATGGATGCGCCGCTTCGCTGGTGACCCTTCCGTGGTCGGCAAGAGCATTACTCTCGGCAATGCCGCTCGTAACGTGGTTGGAGTGCTTGCCCCGCGCTTCGATTCCGAGCAGTTCGATTCCGTCCCCGACGCCTGGATCCCATTTCAGATCGATTCCCACGCCCCGCAGGAGGGTGATCTCTGTGTGGTTACGGCCCGGCTGCGCGAAGGCGTGTCGCTCGCGCAAGCACGCCAGCGCCTGGCGGCGGCCGATGCCGAACGGCGCCGCTTAAATCCCAAAAGCACTGCCAAGGCCGATGTCGAGCCTCTGCGGAACGCCATGGTGGGCGATGTGCGCCCATCGTTGCTGCTCCTGACCGGAGCCGTCGGCCTCGTCTTGCTGATTGCATGCGCCAACGTGGCGGGTTTGCTCTTGGTTCGCGCTACCGGCCGCCGGCGCGAGTTCGCCATCCGCGCCTCCATCGGTGCAGGCCGCTTCCGCATCGCCCGCCAACTTCTAACCGAAAGCCTTGTGCTTTCGCTCACGGGCGGCTTGCTTGGCCTGCTCTTCGGGCTCACCGCCATTCGCGCCATCCTCACTCTATATTCCGGTCGCGCATCCGGCAACCTTCTCCACATTCCTCGAATCTCATCAGTCACCCTTGTGGCCTTCGACTGGCGTGTGGCTGCTTTCGCACTTCTGCTCTCCATCCTCACTGCTGTCCTGTTCGGCCTTGTCCCCGCAATCGAGGTCGCCCGTGCCAATCTGATTTCGGGCCTCAAGGAAGATTCCGGGCCCTCCGGATCCACTCTTCGCCAGACCGCCAAACGTGGCATCTTCGTGACCGCCGAAGTCTCCCTGGCCCTCGTGCTGCTGATCGGATCTGCCCTGCTCATCCGCACATACATCGCCCTGCGCCTGGTGAATCCCGGTTTCGACACGCGCCATGTGCTCGTCACCCAGATGGCGCTCGCCGGCACTCCGCTCGAAAAGGGTGCGGGGTTGGAACAACTGATTCGCGAAGGTACGGGCCGTCTCCGTACGCTACCAGGTGTTGCCAATGCCGCTGCCGCTTGCTGCATCCCGCTTGAAACCACCTGGCAGATGCCGCTCATCGTGCAGGGCCGCCCGCTGCAAGGGTGGTTCCACGCCTTCGCCGGTTATACATTTGTTTCCCCGGAGTACTTCGACGCGTTGCGCATCCCTGTGCTGCGCGGCCGCGCATTTTCAGACCGCGACCGCAACGGAGCGACGCCCGTCGCCATCATCAATCAAGCCTTAGCCCGCCAGCTTTGGCCCAACCGCAATCCGCTCCAAGACCAGATCCTCCTCGGCAAAGGCATGGGCGCGAAATATGATCACGAAACGCCACGCCAGATTGTGGGCATCGTGGGCGACATTCACGATCGTGGCCTGAACCGTGCTGCGCGGCCCGCCATGTACATCCCCATTGCGCAACTCCCGGATGAGGTCGGTGTGGCGAGCATCCAATTGCTACCGATTGCGTGGTTCATCCGCGTACCGCGGGAATCGCAGGTGCTCGATCGAGCCATCCGCCAGGAACTCGAACAAGCCAGCGCCGGTCTCCCGATCACGCCGATTCGGTCCATGGGTCAAGTCTCCTCACAATCCACCGGGCGTGAGCAGTTCGAGATGCTGCTCATGACCATCTTCGGCGGTGCTGCCTTGCTGCTGGCCGCCATAGGGATTTACGGGGTAATGGCGTACACTGTGCAGCAGCGGACCCGCGAGTTAGGCATCCGCCTGGCGCTCGGAGCGACGCAACCTGCTTTACGCCGCATGGTGGTGCTCCAGGGTCTGCGTCTGGCTGCTGCAGGTGTCGCGATCGGCATCGCCGCATCCTTCTGGGTAACGCGACTGCTGGCCAACCTGCTGTTTGGCGTAAAACCGCGCGACCCGCTGGTCTTCGCAATCGCGCCACTCATTCTCATCGCCGCTGCTCTTGCAGCGGCATGGCTGCCAGCCCTCCGTATCAGCCGCATAGACCCGCAGCGGGCGCTCCGCTGTGACTAGCACCGCGCCCCGTGCTTGTTCCCTCTGCCACCTCCGCGCCCTCAGGTTTTGACTTTTGTCTTTCTCCGCGTCTCCGCGTCTCTGCGGTGAATCGATCGGTCACCGTGACACAAACGTGACACAACCTCGTCCGAACCAGTACTTGCCGCGTGTACAATCGGGGTAGTATGACGCCGCTCGCCGAGTGGCTCAAGCCGCCCCGTACGTTGCTCCTCATCCTCTTTCTGCTCACCCTGGTTTCCGTCACCGCGCTGGCGTGGTTTGGATGGAAAGTCCTCGATCAGGAACGCATGGTCGAAGCGCAGCGGGTGCAGGAGCGGCTGGAACAAACCGCCGACCGGATCGCCGCCACCTTGCGCGGCAGCATTGCCGAAACCGGCGAGCGCCTCGGCGCTTCCATTGCTGCCCCTCCCGAGGGCGGCTTATTACTCGCGTTCGACGGTAACTCCATCCATGCCGCGCCTCCACGGCGTTTGCTGTATTACCCATCCCCTTCTTCGGAACCGGAAGCGCGCGCGGCAATCTTCGCCGAAGGCGAGGCGTTGGAATTCGGCCAGCCCCAGCCGCACAAAGCGCTGGAGTCGTATCGCCGGCTCGCTGATTCGGCGGATCCCGCCATCCGCGCCGGAGCGCTATTGCGCATCGCTCGCGTTCTGCGGAAAGCAGGGAATGTTTCCGAGAGCCAAGCGGCTTACAATCGCCTGGCCGGCATTGGTGGATCGAATGTGGCCGGCGCCCCCGCCGAACTGGTTGCCCGCCATGCCATTGCCGAGCTTTCCGGCGATCCCGCCGACGCCGAAAACCTGCGCTCCGGCCTCCTCCAAGCGCGCTGGCATTTGAGCCGCGGACAGTTCGAGTTCTATTGGGCGGAAGCAGCACGCCTGGCGCGGCGTTCCGACCCGCCGCCCGCCGACAAGGTCGCACTCGCTGAGGCCTCCGCCTGGGCTTGGCAGCAGCACAAGCAGGAGAGTGGCGCGCGGCGAGCGGAAACCGTTTGGATCGGCGAACAGCCATTCTTCCTGCTCTGGCGCGGCGCCTCCGTGCTCGTGATGCCGCCCGCAGCCTTACTGCAGCCGGTATTTGCGGTTGAGCCATTCCTGTGCGCCGCCATAGATGCCGAAGGACGCTTACTGGCCGGCAGCGAATCGGCCACCCGCAAGAGCGACGGCCAGCACACCGCCGTCCGCCCCGCCGCCGAAACCCGCCTGCCGTGGACCGTTTATGTTGCGGGCGCGGCTGATTTCGGGAGCGCGGGCCTGTTAGCCCGCCAGCGGTTTCTCCTGCTGGGGATCGCGGTCATGGTGCTGTTCCTGATCTTCGGGACTTACTTCATCGCGCGCGCCATCCGCCGCGAAGCCGAAGTCGCGCGTATGCAATCCGATTTCGTGGCGGCCGTCTCGCACGAGTTTCGTTCGCCCCTCACTTCCATGCGGCAGCTTTCGGAAATCCTGGCTTTCGGCCGTGTCCCTTCCGAACAGCGGCGCCAGGTCTACTATGAGACTCTGGTCCGGGAAACCTCCCGTCTGCAGCGCCTCGTCGAGGCGCTTCTCAATTTCGGCCGGATGGAAGCCGGTGCCCGCCTGTACCATTTTGAAGAGCTCGATGCGGCCACTCTCGTGGAACGGGTCGTCTCGGAATTCGAGCCGCAAGTGGCCGGGCAAGGCCGCCGCATCGAGCTCCATGGCTCGCCGGCTGCGTGCCCTATCGAGGCGGACCCCGAAGCCATTTCCGTGGCGCTGCGCAACCTGGTGGACAATGCCATCAAATACTCGCCCGATCGGCCCACCGTGTGGGTGGAATGGGGCCGGGAGGATCGCTACGTCGCCATCCGGGTTCGCGACGAAGGGCCTGGTATCACCGCATCCGAGCAAAAGAGGATATTCCGGAAGTTCGTGCGCGGGAGCGCGGCTGCCGCGGCCAATGTGAAAGGTTCGGGCGTTGGGCTCGCCATGGTGCGGCACATCGTGGCTGCCCACGGCGGCGCGATTCGCGTGGCCAGCGAACCGGGACAGGGAAGCACGTTCACCATGCTGCTCCCCGACGCGGGGCAGGCATGACCCGCATCCTGGTAGTTGAGGACGAGCCCGGCATCGCTCTTGGCCTGGAAGACGACCTCCGCATGGAGGGCTACGAAGTCGAGACGGTCGCCGACGGCCTGGTTGCCTCCCGCCGCGCGCGCGAAGGTGCCTTCGATCTGATTCTGCTCGACGTCATGCTTCCCGGAAAGGATGGTTTTGAAGTCTGCCGCGAGCTCCGGCGCCACGGCCTGCGCACTCCCATTCTCATGTTGACCGCCAAGGCGCAGGAGGCGGAGATAGTGATGGGCTTCGAACTCGGAGCCGACGATTACGTGACCAAGCCCTTCGGCACCCGCGAGCTCAGAGCCCGCGTGAAAGCTCTGCTGCGCCGCGCCGGCGGCGAAAACGAGGCCGATTGCTACGCCTTCGGCGAAGTCGAGGTCGATTTCCAGCGTGGCGAGCTGCGGCGCGAGGGACAGCCTATCGAGTTGACGCCGCTCGAATTCAAACTGCTCGCCACCTTCATTCACTCGCGCGGCCGCGTGCTCAGCCGCGAACGCTTGCTCGCCGCAGCGTGGGGGCCGGATACCTATGCCTCCGATCGTATCGTCGATAACCATATTGCCAACCTGCGCAGGAAAATCGAGCCCGATCCCGCCAATCCGCGCTACCTGCGCAACCTCAGAGGTCTGGGCTACCGTTTCGATGGCTGAAATGTTACGCAAATCTGACACTCCCGCCACGCCATTTCCGCATTGGTTCCGTAAGCTGTCCATAGCGTTACTGCTGGCCGCCGCAAGCGCTGCCGGCGCGGATGAGGAGATGCAACTACAATCGGCCATCCACCGTGAAGTCGTGCTGGGCGATCTCAAGGGCGCCTTGGAGCAATACCGGGCAATCCTGGCGGAGCCGGCGAAATCGCGTGAAGTCGCAGCCCGCGCGCTGTTTCAAATCGGACAATGTGAAGAAAAGCTGGGCCAGCGCCGTGAAGCATTTGCCGCCTATTCACACGTAACCAGCGAATATGGCGATCAGGCGGCGGTCGTGAGCGAGGCACGCGCCGCGCTGACCGGCTGGGACGCTCCGCTGCCCGGTCCCCAGAACTTGACCTTCGAACAAGGTGTTCCGGGCAAAGCGCCGCCGGGCTGGATCGTGCCGTCGCTGCCCAAGGACGCCAACTATATGGCCGAACTGCGCCGCACCGGCTGCCGCGGTAAGGCCGGTTGCGCCGTGCTGCTGGTGCCCGCGAATGCGCCCACATTGAATGCCAGCCTGATGCAGAGCTTCAGCGCCGTGGCGTACCGCGGGAAGACGGTTCGCCTGCGCGCCTGGCTGCGGCTGGAGGCGTTCGATCCGGATGCCCGCGCCCAAATGTTGCTGAGCGTCGATCGCACGAACCGCCAGCCCGGGTTTTTCGACAACATGAGCGATCGTCCCATCCGCTCCGCCGAGTGGAGCCGCTATGAGATCACCTGCCAGGTGGATCGGGATGCCACCTTCATCAATTTCGGTGTGATCGCCTTCGGCCTGCTCACGCGGGTGTGGGTCGATGAAGTGTCTTTTGAAGTAGTGAAGTAAGCGCCCGAACAGAGCCGCGACCGTCAGGGAGCGGACTTCCGTAAATTCAAAGGAGGCAATTGTGTTTCGCCATTCCAAACCGATGCTATGCGTGTCTCTGGTCGCCGGCACCCTACTGGCGCAGAGCGCCAAGAAGTACAAGAACCAGGCCGAATACCAGGTGTATGACGACGTGACCAAGGACATGGCCGCCAGCAACTACACCAAAGCCTTGACCGGCTTGGATTCCTGGCAGAAGAATTACCCCGATTCCGATTACAAAGATGATCGCCAGATCCTCTACGTCCTCGCTTATTCCGCCGCCAAACAGCCGGCCAAGGCCCTCGATGCCGCGGCCCCACTGATGCCTAAGCAGGATCTGGAAGTGGCCAATCGCATCAAGCTGCTGTTCACGGCCGCCACCGCAATCCAGCAGTTGCCTTCACCCACACCCGGAGAAATGACCACGGGGGAAACCGCCGCGCGCGAGTTGCTCACGTTCAACAAGCAACCGGAAGGCGTGAGCGCCGATGCCTGGAGCCAGGCGCGCACCCAGTTGCAGGCCGCCGCCAAAGCCGCATTGCTGTACATCGCCCTTCTGCCGGGCACTCAAGCCATGCAGCAGAACGATTGCGCCGCAGCCGAAACCGCCTTCACTCAGGCCGTGCAAGAGAACCCCGATAACGCCCGCGCCACCTACGAACTGGGCCGTTCTGAGCTCTGCCTCTACAAAACCATGCCGCGGAAGGCCTCGCCGGCGATCTTTGCGTTCGCCCGGGCCGCGCTCCTCGACCCCGCCAACGAAAAATACCTGGAAAAGCTCTACGGCGACTATCACGGCAATGACCCTGATGGCCTGCGCCAACTGAAGGACCTGGCCGCCAAATCGCCGCTCCCGGCCGACGGCTTCCAAATCAAATCGGTCACGGAGATTGCCGCCGAAAAACAAGCTGATTTCGAGAAGAGCAATCCCCAACTGGCGCTCTGGATGAAGATCAAGGGGGCCCTGGCCGATAACAATGGCGACCAGTATTTCGCTTCCAGCCTCCAAAACACACAGGTCCCCCAACTCCGTGGCGTACTGGTCGAAGCCAAACCCGCGTGCCGCCCGAAAGAGCTGCTGGTGGCGGTTCCGCTCCCGGATGCCCAGCAGGCCTTGCAGCCGGAGATCACCTTGAAACTCGACAAGCCACTCACCGGTAAGCCGGATGCGAACACCGAGTTCCACTGGATCGGCGAGCCCACGGCCTTCACGAAAACACCCTTCATGCTGACCATGGACACGGAGGTCGCCAACCTCGACGGCCTGAAGACCACCCCCTGCGCTCCGCCGGTCAAAAAGAGCCGTGCGCGTTAGCATCCGGACACGCGGCGACAGCCGCGTATTTTTCACCTCACTGCACCGTCACCAGCGCTCCTGCCTGCGTGCTAAATCCGGCATAGGTAGCCGTGATGCTGTCGTCCCCCGCGGGCGCGTTCGCCGGAATCTGCACGTTGAACTGGTACAGTCCGGCCGAAACCAGTCCCGCGAAGATCACGTTCGCTTGCGTCCCTCCAATCGTAAACACCGGCATAACCGGCAACGTCCCCGATTGTTGAGGCGACCCGGCCGTCACCGGCGCAGTCGTGGGCCCGAAACCGTCGCCGTAGATTTGAATGATCTCTCCCGGGTGTGCCGGCGAGCTCAGTCCCGGATATAGCGAGGTCGGCCCCACAACCGTTCCATCCGCATGCAGCGCCGCGATATATAACGGCGCCGTATACGTCAGCGTCGCAAACGCCGGCGAGTAGTTCAGCAGGGGCACTGTCGCCACCGCGCTCTTCGCCCCGTTATTAATTACCTGCACCTGCACCAGCCCAGGCTGCAGATTCGGCGGCGCCAGCGCATTCACTTGCGTCGGGCTGATGTAAGAGACGTAGGCGTTCAACCCGTTCAACGTCACGCTGACTCCGTCGAGCGCCTTAGGCATCTGTCCGCCCGTGAAATCGGACTGTTGCCATGTCCGCGTATCCCCGGCGGGCGCGAGGTTCGTCCCTTTCACCGTAATCCAGGTGTTGGCGGCCAGCACTTGTATATTTCCGGCCGCGTTCGTCGTTTGCCCCACCGTGATCGCAGTGGGCGTAAGCTTTCGGATCTTATTGTTGAAACTGTCGGCTATGTAGACCTCACCGAACGTGCCCACCGCCACCTGCCGCAGCGAATTCAACTGGGCGCTGGTCGCCGGGCCGCCATCGCCCGATGCCCCCGCCGTGCCGTTGCCTGCCACCGTCCGGATCGTGCCATCCGTCAGCAGCACGCGCAACACGTTATTGCAATCATCGGTCACATAAACATTCCCCGCCGCGTCCCGCGCAATACCGGCGGGCGTGCAGAAGACTGCTTGCTTGGCCGGCCCCCCGTCGCCGGAATACCCGGAGCGGTTGTAGATCCCCGCTACCGTGCTGATCACGCCGTTGCTGTCCACTTCCCGAATCACATTATTGAATTGGTCGGATATCCATAGGTCCCCAGCCGGATCCAGCGCGATGCTCACCGGAAAGTTGAGTTCCGCTTTCGTCGCCGGCCCCGCCGTCGCCCGTATAGCCCCCATTGCCGGCTTGATTCCCCGCGCCAAAACCCGTTCCCACAATCGTTGTGATCTTCCCCGTGGTATCCACTTTCCGAATGACGTTGTTGTAGGTGTCCGCAATATAAAGATTCCCGGAAACATCCAATTCTGCTTGCTCCGGGATGCGCAGTGACGCGCTGGTTGCCGGGCCGCCATCGCCGGCGTATCCCGGCGAGCCATTCCCCGCCACCGTCGTGATGATCCCGTTCGGCGCCAGTTTCCGGACCCGGTTGTTTACCGAATCGGCAATATAAAGGTTGCCTGCCGGATCGATGGTCACCCGCCACGGCGTATTCAACTGCGCCTTCGTTCCCGGAATATTGTCGCCGTTATATCCCGCTACCCCCGTCCCCGCGATCGTCGAGATGTTGCCGCTCAGATCGACTTTCCGCACCACATGATTCAGCCGGTCGCAGAAATAGACGTTACCCGCCGGGTCTGTCACGATGCCGCGCGGATCGTTCAACGCCGCCCCCGTCGCCTTCCCGCCGTCCCCGCTGTATCCCGTGTTCCCATTCCCTGCAATCGTGGAAATCACAAACGAAGGAGCCTGCGCCGGCCCTTGGGCCTGTCCTGCCGCGAGTAATAGCGGTACTAATACTGGAACTCTGAGTTGCTTCATAATGTGAAACTTCCCCCCATTACCGAAGGCGGAAACCGCCCGGAAATCCCCTCACCCATTTCGGGCAGCGCGATAATAGGGAATCCGCATGGCGGAATCGGCCGAACCCACGGACATCACCACCCTCCTCCGCCGCTGGCAGGCCGGCGATCAACGGTCCTTCGATGCCGTAATGGCCTGGGCTTACCAGCGCATGTTGGCCATCGCGGGCGGCTTCGTGGCCCGCGAGAGACTTTCTACCGAGCCCGCCGCCTTGGTCCACGAGGCTTATCTCCGCTTGCGCAAGCTCGACCGCATGGATTGGCGCGACCGCCAGCACTTCTTCTCCGTGGTGGCTTCCGAGCTGCGCCGCATCCTCATCGATCAGGCGCGCCTGCGCGTCGCCCAGAAGCGGGAGGGCGGCTACCGACGCGTACCCCTCTCCGACGAGCTCTGTTGGATCGATGTCCGCGGCCAGGAAATGCTCGACCTGGACCGCGCGCTCACGGAACTCGGCCAGGTTGACCAAAATAAGGTCCGCCTCGTGGAGTTGCGCTATGTGATGGGTTGTACGATCCCGGAGATTTGCGAGCTCTGTGGGATTTCGGACGCTACCGTGGAACGCCACTTGCGGTTCGCCCGCACTTGGCTCTACGATAGGCTCCACCCCTCGGCGGTATGAACGGGCGCTGGGAACACCTTCAGCAACTCTTCGACCAGGCTTGCGATCTCGATGAAGCCGCGCGCGCCGATTTTCTGAACGAACGCTGCGCCGCGGACGAAACGCTTCGCTCCGGCCTCCAACGTCTGCTTACCGCTCACGATCGCGAGCGCGCCGCCGGCGTGCAGGCAAATGCGCCGGCAGCCGGGCGCCGCTTCGGCGTCTGGCAAACCACCCGCGTGTTGGGCCGCGGCGGCATGGGAGAAGTCTGGCTCGCCCATCGCGCCGATGGCCACCACGAGCAGTCCGCCGCTCTCAAGATCCTCTCGCCGTACCTGGCCGCCCCCGATTCCGTGGATCGCTTCCGTCGCGAGCGCCAGTTGCTCGCCCGGCTGGAACACCCCAATATTGCCCGCTTGCTCGATGGCGGCGTGGGACCCGGCGGCGAGCCGTTCCTGGTCATGGAATATGTCGAGGGCGTGCGGCTCGACCGCTACTGCGATGAGCGGCGCATGCCTATCCCGGCGCGCCTCGCGCTGTTCCTCAAGGTCTGTGCCGCCGTCAATGCTGCCCACCAGCACTTCATCGTCCACCGCGACCTCAAGCCCTCCAACATCCTCGTGACCCATGATGGCGAGCCCAAGCTGCTCGATTTCGGGATCGCCCGGGTGCTCGATGCCGAATCCGGCCGTGAACGGACTGCCACCCTCAACCAGTTTCTGACGCCGACTTATGCCAGCCCCGAGATCCTTCGTGGCGAGCCCTCCACCGCCGCCAGCGACGTCTACTCTCTAGGCGTGTTGCTCTACGAGTTGCTCACCGGCAATCGTCCCTTCTCGACCAACGGTGCCTCTCCAGCCGCGGAATGGGAACGGGCTCTGCGCGATACGGCGCCGGCCCGCCCTTGGCATCTCACCGAGGCCATCGCCGGGCAGCGCTCCACCACCCCTGCCCGCCTCCGCCAGGCGCTCGAGGGCGACTTGACCACCATCCTCGGAAAGGCTCTCCGGCACGAACCCGGCCAGCGCTACCAATCCGCCGAACGCTTGGCCGGGGATTTGACCCGTTACCTCTCCAACCGCCCCATCCTCGCGCGCCCGCAGACCCTCCGGTACCGCACCCGGAAATTCGTAGCCCGGCACCGCTGGCCCGTCGCCATCACTGCTGTGATGCTGCTGGGAATCGCCCTCGGGATAGGCTCCACCATCCTGGAGAAGCGCGTCGCCCAACGCCGCTTCGACGAGGTTCGCCGGCTCGCTCACTACGTCCTGTTCGATCTCTACGACGGCGTCAGCAACCTCAGCGGCTCGACCCAGGTTCGGGCCGAGATGGCCCGCCGCGCCACCGATTACCTCAACACCCTCGCGCGCGAGGCGCAGAACGATCGGGGCCTGCGATTGGAATTGGCCGAGGGCTATTTGCGCCTCGGCGATATCCAGGGCAACATGTTTCGCGCCAATCTGGGCGATACCCGCGCGGCGCTGGCCACGTATCTCAAGGGCATCGACCTGCTCGCTCCGCTCGCCAATGATCGCGATGCGATCCGCCTGCGCACCTCCCTGGATTTGCATCGCGCCCAGGCCACCGATGCGAGTTCCGCCAGGCGGGAAGACTTCGATCGTCTTCGTTCGGCCATCGAACGCTACGAAAAAATGGCCGGCAACCAGCCGCGCATCGAAGACGACTACCAATTAGGCCAGGCCTACACCCTGCTGGGCGCGCTCGAACAACAACACGGCGGGTGGGTCTCCCTCTCGGCGGTGGGCGGCAACGAATTCGATCGGGCGGAAACCCACCTGCGCCGGGCCGTCGCATCGCAACCGTCCGAACCCGCTTACGCCTACTCGCTGGCCGAACTACTCGACCGCCGTGCCATATCCTACGCCTCTCTGGATCCGGGCCGCTCGATCGGCTACGACGAGCAGGCCGTCCAGGTTTTAAATCGCGTCCGGGAACCCGATCGCGACTATCCCACCTTCCGCATCCTGCTGGCGCGAGCGCACACCAATCTCACATTTACCTACGGCCAGCTCAACCGGTACCAGACCGCCCTGGACCATGCCCGCGCCGCCGAACAGATCTATCTGCCCCTGGTCGCCGCCAGTCCCGGCGACTACAACATCCGCTACCGCCTGGTCGTGTTCCGCCGCGTCGCGGGCATCGTCCAGGGATATGCCAAACGCTGGAACGAAGCGGCCGATGAATTCTCTAAAGGCATCGCCGATTACGACATCCTGCTCCAAACGGGCTCGAACTCGCAGTACCGCGGCTACCAGGCCGAGTTGCGCATGCGTCTGGGCGATATTTTGTGGGAAGCCGGCCGCAAACCGGAAGCCGAGGCCGCTGCCCGCGCGGGACTGGCGGAATTTCGCGAGCTGGCGAATGCTCCGGGCGCCACCTTCGGCTTCCTGCGCCAACTCGCACACTATCTCTTATTGACGGAAGTGACCACTCTCCGTAACCCGCGCGAGGCGCTGGAACTGGCCGAACGGAGCCGCAGTGTCCCCAACGATCCATTTCAACTCCACGAGCTGCTGGCCGCCGCCTACGCGGAGAATCATCGCTATCGCGAAGCCGCCGAAAACGAACGCGCCGTCTTGAGCGAACTCCCCCCGGTCAAGCCCGGCGAGCCCCCCAGCCGTGCCCGTCAATCCAACGAAGCCAGCCTGGCCGAATACGAGCGCAAATCCAAGGACACGCGGCGGTAGCCGCGTCTGCCCGCGCAATCCAACGAAGCTAGCCTCGCCGAGTACGAGCGCAAATCCAAGGACACGCGGCGGTAGCCGCGTCTGCCCGCGCAATCCAACGA
>Ga0070734_10002621_pt1 | contig 21060 bp, 15 predicted proteins | sample Coa_R1_8_FD_66444 | JGI IMG/M metagenome (GOLD analysis project Ga0070734, IMG submission 66444) | Surface soil microbial communities from Centralia Pennsylvania, which are recovering from an underground coalmine fire - Coalmine... | ecosystem: Environmental > Terrestrial > Soil > Unclassified ...
GTATCATACGCAGCATCGCCGATGGACGGAACCAATTCGATAGCGCATTCGTTTCTAATTGCAATTTCTACCAAAGCCTGGATGTCGATTTCTTGAATAATGCTCGGTCGGCCATAGTGCACTAGGGTTTGGAGGCATTGAGTGTCAATCATCTGAGGTGAACCTTGATACGCTGGCGTAGATAACGAGGGGTAGAGAGATTCGATGGTCTTGCGTCCCTGATCAGCAGTAAAGACGAGCATCCGGTTCACCTGCAGCATGCCCACACGCTGGATCAGAAAGATGAACATGATCACGCTGACGACGAGCAGTACAGTCACAAGCAGAGTTCCAGAGAGTGGAACCCTGCCAGAACCGCCACGGTCGACCCAGGCCAATGCTGCAATCGCGTAAAGAAATGTGGCGGTAAACACCCCCATTGAGTGAGACAGCACTGGGTCCCGTGCAATCCACAGAACTAATCGAGGAGAGTAGGCGGTAGCACTGAATTGGACCATCAGGAATGTGATTGAGAAAACGATCCCGGTAAGCGCAATCATGCCAGAAGCGATCGCCGAGTAGATACCAATCGCTGCACCCACGCTCACGGCCGACAAGTAGCCGGGCAAGATACTGTATGCAAGTCGTGGAACAGTAAACCCTAGAACCAGAGCTCCGGCGGCGTACAACAAGGGGATAAACCAGGCGGAAGCATGAAAATTGCGCAACTTCGGGATCATCTACCCAAATCCTGGCTTTCTCATCCACAAGCGTTGTCACAGTGCGTCCGGCACTCACCACCTGCAGGTGGGCCGCACATTCAAAAGCGGACACGACAAGAGCATCACTCACCAACAAGGAACCGAATCCCTCCGCTGGGGCTAAGCCACCTTAACTTGATCTACGCATTGTTCATCACTTGCGAACAGTCTCGAATCAAGCCTGCTGAGCATCTTGCGCAGCTTTGCTATGCTTTCATTGGTCGTAGCCTCCCCGATACGCGCCATTTCCTCCGCCCGAGTGAATTCCGATATGTCAAAGGAAGTCACGTCAGGAGCGATTACGAAATCCGCCGGTTGTACTCCAACGGCGTTCATTTTGTGATCTTGGATCATGATTTGGCGCATTATGACTTGGATTGTTGAAGCGGAGCGGTGGCCTAATGAACTTCCTTCGGAGCGAAGCCCAACGAAATCCTTCTCTAGCATTGCGGTTACCGTCGATGCGATTACGAAATTACATCCTCTGGCTGCCAAAACGTTGGCAGGAACATTGTTGAGTAAACCGCCGTCGACAAACGCTCGACCGGACTCAATGATGGGAAGTGCAAGCGGCGGGAGATTGATACTTTCCAGGATATGCAGAGCTGCATCGCCAGTATCGGTCGCCAACATTTCGCCTTCGACGAGATCGACGCTGATCGTAAATGCTGGAAGAATCAACTGCTCCATTCTGGCTTGGCCCAAGTATTTTCTGAGCATAGAATCAAATTTTCCCCGCCTGTATTTGTAAAGCAAGTACCAGTAGCCGCCTCTTGGCAATTGTCGGAAGAACCACGATGGCTGCAGGTCTGTGTTGAATCGGCGAGCGATGTATTCGGGATCGAATCCAAATGCATACAGGGTACCTGCCATCGCTCCGGCACTGGTACCCGCCACCATATCGATGTAGATGCCATGCTGTTCAAGCGCCTTTAGAACGCCGAAATGGGCCATACCGCGAGCTGCACCACCTCCCAGAGCCAGCCCGATCTGGACACCTCGCAAATGATGAATAATGCGTTCAAAGCCGTGCTGGAGCAGGGTGCCTTGGTTTGTTCCGCGAGGGTCAAACGTAAGCTTAAAATCTCGATCGACCAGATCGTACAACCTGGGTACATAAGGCGGGATCGGAGTATCATTTTGTAGCAACCACACAAGCCGAATTTTGTTTCGCCACCCAGGTTCGATCTGCTCGAGTTCTTGTAGCTGGCCTACGGCTGCGTCGACATCTTGTGGTCGAATACACCAGAGTGCCATGTCAACATAACTCAAGAATCGTGCTAATTCCTCTGAACAATGATCAGCGCGGATATCCACGATGAGCCGCCTATGTGCGGCCCAGTCTCGCAAAATCTCTTCGTGTAGCTCACGGTTATCTCCATCAATTAGCTTGAAGGGGATGCTTCCGTCGGGCCTCCAACGCTCGTCGTCGCCAGCGACGCACGGGGACTCGTCCAAACCTTGTAGCCGACGTGCCAGTCGGGCCGTAAGTGAGCGCGTTGCCTCACTCTGATGCACAATACCAACGACAAGAGGCTTCGGAAGGGAGCGATCGACGGATACGTATCGTTTGAAGGTGTTCGCTGCCAAGCGGAACATCGCGAGCTGAAAATCTGCGTACGTCGATGTCAGACGAAGCAGATTGGATAAAGTTAATCGTATGGCCGTTGAGGGTTCAGTGGCCACGACTTGGACGTGTGAACGCTCCGATAGACCCAGAGAAAACAATCCGACGACAGAACCTCGACAAAACGCATCTTCCTGAATTGCCTTGCCCAAGAAATCATGCAGCGTTCCTTGCAAGCGGCCGGTGATCGGTAAAAACACGTTGGCTACTTCTGTATCGAACCCAATGATGATGTCTCCAGCACGAAACTCTACCCACTCAGCTGCGTCGATAACCGCAGCCAGCGTTTCCTCACTCAGTGGTTTTGCCCAGTCTAACCGCTGCAGTTCCGCATGAATGTTCTTCGCTGTCCGAACAACTGGCATCGCGTTAGCATCATCCTCTTTTTTCATTCTCTTTGAACTGCATACATCGAAAGGATTCGTTAGCCGACCTCGACCTTACAGACGCACTCCTGTTTGTGGCATCTTCATGTTCTCAGTAGGTCGCTCGTCCGGGTTCACTAAGACAGTCCCGTTGTGCGGAACGTCGAAGCTCAGTAGGCATCCTGACAAAGCGATGTCGAGGATGCCGTTACGCCGCATCCTTCCACAACTAACCTACGCCGTCCTGATACAGACAGAACTGTCTTGTCTGCCAGTGGCGACGTCATGGGCCCGCGGCTGGCATAGTTGACAGTCCTCGCCCCATTCAAATCTCGCTAACATTTGGCGATAGTCGATCATCCAGCCACTCTGTTGCTCTCCATCAGGAGAACAAGTAATCACGCTGCCAGTCAGTACCGTGTGCATAGGGATAAATACCCGAGGACGACGATGAAACTAGGATTCTTCATTTTGGGCGTTTCTGTTCTGTGTCCGCTCTTGTACGCACGCGACAAGGCCGACATCCTCGTTATGAAGAATGGCGATCGCATGACCTGCAAGATCAAGGGCTTGGATTCGGGGGTACTTTACGTCGATTTTGACTACATCGACGGCACAGCTTCAGTCGATTGGTCGAAAGTCGCTCGACTGGAAAGCAAACAGTTGTTTCTCGTCAAGACGGAAGACGGGTCGGTTTATCAGGGTACGCTCAGCACGCCCGAAGAGGGCGCTGCGCGACCTTTGAAGATCGAAATCATCGAACCAGGTGAGCACCAAGCCGTGGTTGACAGCTCACAGGTTGTTCGAATGGTTGCGACATCTGACAAGTTCTGGCAGAGGTTCAACGGCGGGATGAGCTTTGGAGCAATTTACTCAAAGGGCAACCAATCTACACAATACAGCCTGAACTCCGAAACGGAGTACGTGCGAGAGCGGTGGACCGCCCAGACTAGCTTTGCGTCTAATCTCTCCTCCAGTACAGGCGTAACCGTTTCCACGCGAAACTCGCTCAATTTCGGCGCACTCCGTTTGCTGCCCAGGAACCATTGGTTCTATGCGGGCCTTGGATCGATTCTCCAGAGCTCCGAGCAACAAATCTCTTTGCAGCAAACGTACGGAGGCGGTGTGGGTCGCTATCTAACGAATACGAACCGCGCAAGCATCGCTGTGGCGGGCGGCTTGGCGTGGCAACGCACAGACTATCTACAATCCATCGAAACGCCTGCTAACCAGAATATTGCAGCTGGACTCATCTTTGCGCAAGCCAGGCTGTTCAAGTTCAGCAAGACGAATCTCGATGCGACAGCCGCGCTCTTGCCGGCGATCTCCGATCCCGGCCGTCTGCGCTTCAATACAGACGTGGCTTACTACATCAAGATCATTGGCAATCTGAAGTGGAATATCTCGTTTTACGGCAACTGGGACAACCGGCCGCCACCCGGACTCTCCGGGAGCGACTACGGCACGAGTTCGGGTCTCACTTGGACTTTTGGCCTAAAGTGATCTTCGCCGGAAAAGGAATTTCACTGAGTACCAGGAGAGGCAATTCGGTCGTGCGCTTTCTCCCATGCCCTCACCTTTATGCGTGCGTCGTCGAAGATCCGTTGATAGTTGCCTTTGCGTACCTTTTCACTTGTGCCATCGCTGAGCGAGTCCCAAAGCGGCTTGTATTGGTAATAGACTCTCAGGTATTGCTGCTGATTGGGCGGTGCGACCTCATCTGTGCCGAAAAGAAAACGATCCGGGTAGCGGTTGATGAGATCAGCCGAAATCCGCGTCGATTCTGGAGTTGCAACAATGTACTTGGCTACCTCATCCCAAGAAATATCAAAGTAGACGTTACGAAACGCGGGGTCAGATAGAATTTCTGCCAACTGAGCAGCGTGGTTCTTAATCGGGCGAACGACGCGGCCCAGGCCCGTGTGAGCCCAGATGATAGTGGTATTGGGGTGCCTTCGAAGGAGCGCTTTCATCTGATCCAGGTAGACCGGTTGAGACCCTTCTTTCGCGAAGGGAACGTCCATATCGTTGTGAATGATCACAACGAGCCCAACTTCTGCCGCAAAATCCAAGATCCTGTCGAGAGCTGGATTCAGCAGCGAAGCAGTTTGTCCTGCCACCTTTGCTGACACGAACTCCTTGTGAATTGAGAATTCGCCGATACCTGAGAAGACGCCGGGGAAAACCTGAAGCACCCGCCTGATGTGATCAACGGCATACATATCGGCCGGGTTGAACCCGGTGATCATTGGATCGAACCGTGCTTGCTGTTCCCTCGACAGAGACCGGTAAGCCATCGCTATATACGCATCTGTAAAGGAGTAGTAGTAGAGAGGCGCGTCAGTCTGCAAGTAATAAGTTGGAGCAAAGTCGCCGGAGTTCTGGTAGGACCATTCCTGTTGTAGGGGAATTCCAAACAGAGCAACGCGTCCGACTTTTGTTCCCATCATGTTGAGAAAGTCGTGTATATCCGTTCCTTGCTGAATGTAATTGGTCAGATGGAAGTGCGAGTCATTGAACTCTGACTGTCCTCCCTGCAAGCTCTGTGCCCTTGTGAAAGTGCAGCCGGTGACCATCAGAGCCAGCAGAAGTAGACCTACTTGCCGCACTTTACCAGGCTTTAATTTCTGGATTTCAGTCATCGTCGTATTGAAACAATCCGCTATTCACCGTCACAAAAACAAAGTTCCCCAGCCGCGACGACCGAAGGCGCCAACCGGGCCTTCGAGGCCTCTCAGTAGAGGGTGGTCAATCCGATAGTAAACACCTTCCCAGTGAGCTGTCCGACGTAGAAGCCGAACGTGCTGTTGACCGGAGAACGATCAACGTTGATCAGCTGGAGGTTGAGTCGGATATTCCGCGTGTTCCAAGGATAATAATTGCTGCCAACAATGAACTCTTTCGGATCTCCATATTGCCCGAAGACATATGACGTGGCTCCGTAGAGTTCGAATCTTTTCGGTACGAGCATGCTCGCTGCTTGAACGTAGAAGCCATAGTCTCGAACATCTCCCACTGGCAGCTTCCCGTCGGCCACGAACTCATCGAGCAGCCTTCCGTAGCCCTCTCCCTGCAACCAAAATCCGTGATACTTGATTCCGGCGGACGCGGAGACCAGTTGATACCGCGTCCTCTCTATGGTCACGCCGTTGGCCAAGGCTCCTGTATCAAAGACGTTGAGGCTATCGGCAAGGCGAAGGGTTGTATTGCTAGGTGGGGTACCAATTGGAGCTTGGCGATCTTCGGGACTGTAGGTGTAAGCGAGATTGAACCGTGTCGCAAGTTTCTGATGATTCTCGTAGTCTCCAAAAGCACCGCGGGGTCCAAACTCTCCCGTTGTGGGTAGCCAGGTCAATGCAGCGCCACCGGAAAGATTACGGTCGAGTTTCGTCGCCGGTACGTCCAGGTTGCTGTTGTTGTTTCCGATCATCCACCTGTACTCAAGTTTTGGAAAAATGTTTCCTTTGGCGAAGACACCTTGCGAGAAATAGGGCCGGAAAAATTCGTCCGCCATCACACGATCGTAAGACTCCCAATACGGGTGAGAACCTTGTAAAGACATTGTGCCCGGATAGGCGTTCCATCCCCCTCCAAGTGTCATGAATTTACCGAAGGTGTAGTACAGGGCACCGCCTACGGCCACCTGGTTCGTATCCTGCACGGTCCACACGAATGTTGAGTATTGGAACTTGGGACTGAAGAGCCATCCTTGAGAAAACAACATGACTCGATGGAACTGGAAGTCCTGGCGTGGCGTCACTGTAATGGGGCGACCCAAATGGTCGATGGCCGACTGAGTGCCCGGGAACTGATTTAGGTATCGTACAGCCATGTATCCGCTTAGATTAAGATCGCCGAGCTCGCCCTTCGCGACAGTGAATCCGCGGCCAGGATTGAATTCTCCGAAAATGGCGGAATTGCCGTCAGACGCTTCCGGGAGTTCGGTTTTGTCGTCGGCGCTGTTCTGGTTTTGACCGGACTGGCCTGGTGTCGACCGGGGCTGTGTCGGTGTACTGGAAGACGATTGCTGTGTGCTGTTAGCAGCCGTGCTACTGAGGTCAACGTTCTTAGTAGCCCCGGTGGCATGGGGTATGTTTTCAGCGGAAGGAGCTGCACTGGCATTCGCCACACCTTCTTTGGTAACAGTTGACGGGCTATCTGGTTCCGCATCAGCTTGCCGAGCGAAAACTCCACGGAGCTTCTGCAGTTCATTCATCAACTCTCGATTTTGCTCTTGGAGTTTCTCGTTTTGTTTGACAAGTTGATCAATTGTTCTTAGCGTGTCTGCCGCAGTCGCGCCATCAGATGGGGAGCTGTTGTCCACCCTGGGCGCTGATTGGGCAATGGCATAGATCGCGCACATCGCGGAAACGAGCACCAGTTTGATTGTCCAGGATGTCGTTATTCGTCTAGTAGGTGTCACGTGCGCCCGTCGCTTCCAACACAAAGTTCCACACTTGCCCATTGACCCATTCGAATTCAGGCAAAAGAACATGCGCTGTCAGTCCCGGCTCATTTCCACCCAACTGACGCAGGTGAAAATAGGTTGTAGTTAAGCTTGTTGGCGACGTACTCGATTACCTCCTGGGCCTTGACACTGTTTCCCGCTTCATCGAGAGGGGGCGCAAAGACGGCAATGGCTCCCTTTCCAGGTACAACCGCCAGAATCCCACCGCCGACCCCACTCTTGGCGGGGAGTCCGACATGCCACGCCCATCCGCCGGAGCCGTCATAGAGCCCAGCCATCATCATGGCACTGAGTATGTGGGGAATGTTCTCTGGCTTGATGACCTGCTCCCCAGTTGCCGGATTGATTCCGTTGTTAGCAAGGGTTGCTCCCATCCGCGCCAACTGGACCACATTAACCCCGACCGAGCACTGCTTCGTGTAAATGTCGACTGAGGTAAAAGGATCGGAGTAAATGCGGTCGTACTTCGCCAGCAGCATCGAAAGGGCTTTGTTACCGGTATTTGTGGCCGCTTCGGACTTGTATACTTCGTCAATCAGGATCAGCTTTTCCCCGGCCGCCTTACTGTAGAAGTCTAAGATCTTGTTCCACTTCTCATTCGCATCCGTTCCAGATATCACACTAACCGTAGCGATAGCGCCCGCATTAACCAAGGGGTTCCCGGTATGCGTGCGCATGTCTACGACCGCGACCGGAGAATTGAAGGCGCGGCCAGTGGGCTCAGAACCGATCTTTTCAAATACTTGTCCCGGCCCCAATTCATCCATAGCAAGTGCCAGCGAGTACACTTTCGAAATTGATTGGATCGAGAACGAATATTTCACATCACCCATCGACAGAGTTTGACCGTCAGTAGTGACTAGTGCGATTCCAAATAGCTTGGAATCGACCTGTGCGAGATAAGGAATGTAGTCAGCGTTCTTTCCTTTGGAGTCGTTTTTAAATTTGTCGTAAGCTTCCTGCACCACAGCTTGGACCACCTCGCGTCGTGGGCTGACGGGGCTGGATCGACTCGCCTGAGCGCCGACTTGGACAGGATGTGCAAATGTAATGAGTGCGGCCCCCGCCAGCAGTGGGGCTAACATTCGCTTCGTTTTCATCGTGTGGTTCCTTTCTCGCTTAATCTCCGCCAAACTCGGCTGAAATCGCTCAAGCGTCCTAGTACTAGTAGGCGAACACTTTCCCAAAGTCATACTTAAAGGAAATCTGGAGTTTGTAGTCATTCACATTAAAACCGTCGCTGAAATTGACTCGCCTGCCGAACTGGAATTCACCCCCCACCATGACCTTGGGAATGGGATTAAAAAGAATATTGGCGCTGGCGTAGTGTCCTTGGTGGAAGTCAGACGGGAGTTGAGCGTTGGAGTTTGAGATATTCACAAGAGAATATCCGGCTGACGAGGTAAACCTTTTGCTCCAGTTGTGATCGAAGTATGCGACCACGCCGAGCAGCGGCAGTGCAACGCCTTTAATCGGAGTCTTCGGATTGGAGAAGTTGTTTTGTACGCCGATATCGATCGGGGCATCGTTCATGTAGTTCTCGACGCCATCGCCGTATATCACTTGGAACTTGCCCGTAGTCTTCTGTCCCAGCTTTAGATTAGAACTGACACTCACCCCCCAGCCGTATGCGGTGCCACTGAGGTCAAATGTCGGTGTCTTATTCAGATCAACCCAGCTGATCTTTCTAAAGATGCCTGCAAGTTGGACATAACCCCATTTCCGGGTGAACCGGGCCTGAGCTGAGAAGTCTGGTACATCGAATTTTGGTTTGATTCCCTGCAACTCGACCCGGTCTGCGTAGACGCCTCCATCGGCGCTGGCTCCGGGCCGTTCAACTCCGAAGGTCAGGCTGTTATTTCCCCTGATTGGCATCCACCGGAATTGGACGTTGCGGAAGAAGACCATTCCGTTCGGCCCCCAGTAGTCCAAAATGTTGGGGAAGACGTCGAGATCCATGAACGGACTCTCGGTCTGTCCCGCGCCGAACTGTCCTAGTTCGCCGTATGCGTGCCGCAGCCGGATCGTCGTCTGGCCGGCATCAACGCCAACGCCGAACATATCGAAGTCGAAGAAAGTCTTGAGCTCACCGAGCGTGGTCTTGTTGGTAGTCTTTACTCCGAACCGAGTCTGACGCACTCCAAAGAAATCCGTCCCACTCGGAGCAAACTCATCCGCATGAGAGGGCAACTTCGTCGGCCGCATTACGTCAAACCAGTTCGGATCGATTTGCTCGAAGTTGTAACCCGAGTCGAGCATTACGAAGCCGAATACATTGAACGTATTCTCGGGACTAGTTTTGGTGGTGTCCGCCTGTGGTGCCGCAGTTGGCGGTGACGCGCTCGTAGAAGGCTGCGATTCGTTCGGATTGCCGATCTCGGCACTCGTTGTGCTTAGGTAGTCGAGTGGTTTCCCAGCACTCGTTTGGTGATCGAGCTTTGGTGCCCCGTCTGATTGCGCTCGACTAGGCAGTTGCCAGAAGACTACAAAGACAACCACCAACAGCACGACGGGCGAGAGTCGCCGCTCGCTGTCTGCATCTGCGAGGCGCAAGGCCACGCATCTGGAAGCGTTATCACCAATTACCGCGTTGATCGATTGTGCAATGTTTCGAAACGCTAAGAAGATGGACACTAAGCTACGAGAGCATCGACTCGATTGGGATTGTTACTGCATCGATTTTGAGGGGCAACTGTCACTTAATACAGTGTGGTCCCTTTGTCAGACGTGGGGTGCAATCCGAAGGTGCTGTTGACCACGCGATGGCGTCGTTGACGATGCTGGAGTTAAGGGACAGGCCGTTTGTTATACCGTTGCGGTTCCGGGGTAGTCGTTGAATGTGCCTGTCTCTTTTGACAGACCAAGGGTGCACGTGTTCTTAGGTCATCACAGAACTGGTACAACTTACACTTCGCAACAAATGCTGAGTGCACTATGGAGAACTTATGCCTGCTGGGCATCGGACCGGGCAGTCGCTCGGTTCGTCTCGGCGGGCTGATGCTTGTTCTGGAATCAGAAAGAACGCTAGATGTGGAACAGGGCCAAAAGAAATCGCGTTGTGTTCGTTCTCCTTGTATTCATGACCTATGTCAGCTCGGTCGTCTACAACCTTACTGAAAGAGAGCGACGCTCATTAAAGATTCAGGAAGAAGTCCAGGAGAGCGATCAGGTGCACATCTCGGTTCGAATCGTCGAGGCCAGCCCCACGGCATCGGAGATTACTGCGCGCTTAGGCTTTCGGTTGTCAGGAAAGATTGCTCAGGATGCGTTTACTCCAGCCGTCGACATGACTGTAATACTCAATACCATCCGCGGACCACAGTTTTACGATTTCCCCAAGGGAAGGCGGATCAACCCCATTTTTGCCGTCTTTTCGCTCGATGGCAATGTTAATCGCTATCCCATCGACCGCCACCACGCCGACATATGGATTTTGATGACCATCCCCAACGCTGGGAACAAAGTGATACCTCATCTCTCTGATAGAAGCAGCCAACCGACCATCTCCCCTCCCGGAATATCCGGGAAGCTGCAGTTGAACAACATCGAATTGCCGAGTAACAGACGAGTTCCGCTCTCATTTGAGCTCTCCGCGTCAATTCCGGGGCTGAAATTCAGAGGCACAATTGATGAGACTCAGGCCAGAGAAATCGACCATATCGCCTTGCTCGTGAGGCGCACGAACAATGTCATCTTCCTTTCGCTTTTCAGCAATCTTCTGATGATGGCTTTGGCAATATGTGTATTCTTGATGGCGGTCAGAACCACAACAGCCGATCGACAACTCGACCTTCTGCCCCTATCTCTCTCGATGACCCTTATTTTTGGACTTCCAGCTCTGCGCAATACCCAACCAGGTGTCCCGCCCCTGGGTGTTATTAGTGACTATGTTTCTTTCATTTGGGCTGAGAATATCGTAGCCGTTTCTGCAATTGTGATTATGGGAACATGGCTTAGGCGCTTGCGTCGTTCTGAAAGTAAGAGCGATCAACAACCTTGATTCTAAGGGCAGTTGCTGCCGTCACCTCTGACCGCTTCGAGCGAACAGCGAGACAAGCGAACCTTGCCGTGAACTCTCAATTGACCGCGAATTCACTCGTCACCAGGGCGGAGTTCCTTTGGGTTTTAGCTTGATGGATAGAAATTCGCAAGAGCACGATCCCTCCAATCACCACGCACAATAGCCGCGAAAAATAGGAATCGGGAATGGTTCCGCAATCTCCTTGGTTGCGCTTCGACAACGTCCGCGGTGTGAACTCTCAGCTACTGTTGGACAACACCGAGAGCTTTAAATACCAGATGAGTGTCACTCGACCGTGCCTAGCCTCGTTTGGATTCTTAAGCCTTGGGAACGCGTTGGGATCTCAGCACTCGTGTCGGTATCTCCCCGAGTGTCGAGGAAAATAGTGATGAATCTGGTCAGGAAGTCAATCATTCTACTGCTGCTGTGTCTGCCGGCATTTGCTGAGGATAAGCCCGAGGCACCGTCGTCATCCTACTGGACCAAAAGCAACATAGCCCTAATTGCCGCCGACGCCACCGCCAAATCGATTGATATGGCGTTCACTATGCAGAACTCGGCGAAGCCCGGCTTCCGAGAAAACGATCCTCTCGCTCGGCCGTTTGTCCACAGCGGTCCGGTAGTCGCCTCCGTTGCACAGGGTGCCCTATTCGCTGCGGAAACTTTCGCCTCATACGAATTGCACAAGCATGGACATACCAAACTCGCGAAGGCTGTTCTCGTGCTTGCGATTGGCGGTAATACCGTCGGAATCGCAACGTCTACGCGATGACAGTTACTGGTGCCGCTTTTTCAAACGGCACCAGTACCATCCATGACGAATTTGTTTCTTCTTTGGGCCCACAATCATTTGGCCCTCTTCGCTAAATCCCGGGTATGAAAGGCGTCACCAGATGATTCTGGTTTGCCACCCCCCCTACAATCTGAGTTCCGCTATCAACTTGGATTGCATATGCTGAGCCGGGTGAAATTAGATAGAAAATCATGTTGTTCGAAACCAAGGGAAGCGAAGCGACCACACGCCCATTCGTACCGACGGAATACGAACCGATCGCGCAGGCACTCAGCCCTCCACCAGCTGTACTGAGCAGTGACCAGCCAAGGTTACCATTGCCATTGGCTACTACGATTCCCGTGCGGGCACGCGGAACGCCACTAACGGTCCCGCCCATCACAAAAGCATACTGTCCGTTGAAGGAGCTATCTGCGAAAGACGTGCTCGATTGCTGATCTGTTGTGCCATCTTCGACCACTGTGGGATCACCTGTGACTATGAAGAAAGCACGACTTGAACTCACCATGTAGAGAACAATGGCAGTACTGTTACCTGCAACGGTAGTCAATGTCGCAGTAGCCCGGCCATTAATTCGCCCGGCAGAAGCAAATGAGTACGTACTCGTCGAAATCGTCTGATTTGTCTTTGGTGTTCCATCCCGCACAGAGTCGAGCGCACCACCGGTGATGTTTCCGTTGCCATTCGCAACAAACTGCCCTGCGCTGCTCACCCCTCCTGCTCCAGTCGCGTTGGTGTCGCCATGGCTCTGGAATGCGAAGCTCCCGTTAAGTGACGCATTTGTGAACCCGCCTGTCGGTGTTTGCTGAGATTCGGCTCTCCCCACGCCGCCCCCCTTGTTTATGACGTCTGTTTCGTACAGCAGGAGAGTTTTCGCGTTAATTGGAAAATAGTCGAACGTGCGCAGGCCAAGGCCATCAGCAAACGTGATCGATCCAATGCCCGCACTCGCGGGACTAAAAACGCCAGAAAAGCCAAGCGTCTGGCCGTCCGTTCCACCATTAACCCAATCGTCGTTCCCCGTAACGGTTCCCGCGCCGAAATTAATCGAGCCAACTGAATTCTGTGCGCCTGTGATCGACGCGCCCGGCGCATTGGTATGGGTGTGAAAGACAAAGGTCCCACTCGGAGCTGTGTTCAGGACTGATGCACTCTGCTGATAAGCTGCGCCCGAGGATCTGGCCTGAGAATCACTCTGAATGACCCCAAAGGATCCCGGAGAATTCGTTGTCCCCGGATTCCCCAGCGTGATCCCCCATACGAGAGTCCGCCGCCCCCCAGAATTAGTGGAAACGCTTAAGCTGACTGCTCCAGTACCATTGCCGTTAATGGCGTAGGTTCCGCCAGTAATCGTCCCCCAGAAGGCATCCGTTCCGCCAGTGATTACTCCATTGCCATTTACGGTGAAGACTCCACCGGAGGTGTAAGGTGAAAAGGTCCCGTTAGAATTAACCAGAAAGCCCGACACTTCATATGCCCACTGGGTGCCTGCTGTGCCCAAACTCGCCACGTTGAAGGTCCCGGTGCCTGCGATACAGGGTGTAGAACTACTAGAGCATCCTGATAGAAATGCGAGGGACGCTACCAATACAAGCAGTGCCAGAATCGATTGACAGGACCGGAACGCACCGAGATAGTGACAGTTTTGTTGACGCAACATAGTAATCTCCGCGTTGAAATTAACCTGTATCTTTCGGGGAAAGTAACAGGAGTTCGCTGTTGATCGTATTGTCGCGAGCTTGTGACGAAAACTGAGGGAATTGCCAGCAGGAGTGTGTTCAAACTAACAGCATACGAAAACGTGTTTACTCGATGTGTGGTGACTTAATGCAGGACAGCGGAGCCGTTTTTGCGAATGTCTTGCGAGTCTTGCGTAATCGAGAACATTCGCTTCGCGAAGAGGGTCGCTTCCTTAGGCAAGGTCAAGGAGGTGAACCAGTCGAAGGGCCGACCCTCAACAGCGTCTCTTTGTAACCCCACGAGTATTGGCTGTTTGGGCAAAGCTGAAAACTGTCAAGGTATCTAGATGCCTGCTATTCGCTTAGACATGTTGCGCGGTGGTCACGGGGTAACAAGCGCGGAGGGGCAAACGTGAGTAGAACGAACTCACTTAACCGAGCCCCCATATTGGATTAAACAGAAACTGCACGAGATCTCAGTCGAACACTGGGACTGCCTCACAGCAGCACGGAGCTATACGAGGAGACCCATACCCTCGCGAGAACCTACGGATTTTACTCTTTCCCTCTGAGGCTTCTATGAGTTGTCTGCCACTACCTTCGCACTAGACTAGAGACAACACACTTAGACGCGGAGGTGTCAAATGATAGAAGGTGCCCTTCCGAGTGGCAACGCAGTCTTAGTTTTCATGGTGATGACCCTGCTCGCCGGCTTCATGGTTGGCGGCCTAGCTCGCTGGATTTTGCCTGGACCTTCTCCAATGAGCATCGGACAAACGATTCTCTTGGGAATTGCCGGAGCGATGGCGGGAGGACTAGTTGCGGTTATCTTTCGACTCCCTCCCCTTGTACATCCTTTTGGGATTTTTCTGCTAGCAGCCGGAGGCGCGTGGATCGTGCTGCGCTTCGTGAAACACTGCAGACGGCGGGGGCAAACCTTGGATCCACTCGATCACACGTTCAATCGACGCGATCATACCTTGCATCACAAATAAGCTCTGCGACAGTGTCGAGAACTCCTTCTCCCGCTCTTGTCTCCGTCCGTTTCATTCCGATGCATGTTACGTTCGGAGACACCGAAAGAAGTGGCTGCTCCAGGGCTCGAGGTCAACGTACAACCCGTGTACCAACACTTCGTCCCCCTCACGTTCATGGGTTGCACCTGTCAGGGCGTCAATGAAAAGCCACTTTCCGCCAGCCGTGTCAGCCCATTGGACTTGAACTTGGGCTTGCGAGCGGCAGTCGCTGAGATTAACGACGACGAGGTATCGTTCACGATCACTCAGCCAGGTCCAGCAGACAAGGTTTTGGAAGCTTGCATTATCCGGCCAACCCGATCGCTCGCACAGCCTCCATTCGCCTTCGCGAAAGATGGGGTGATCGACAGCTTCTAGGAGCTTCGTATAGAAGCTATGTAGATCCTGATTCTCGGGCTCATACGGACGCCTACCCAAGAACACAGGCAGCCTCACCCTTCGGCCCTCAAGCTGTCCTTCGTGGAATAGCTTTAATCCGGGGAGGGTCGCGATGGTCAGAGCCGTCGCTCGCTCCTTTGCATGAGAAAATGTGGCTGCCGCCCGCGGCTCATCGTGGTTCTCGATGAAACGAAGCAGTTTTCCTTGGTAAGCAAGATCTGCACAGAGGTGAAGACGGACGCTCTCGGCATCGCCGTGCTCCATCCGGTCGTAAAGCTTCTTGTCGTAGCAGAAGTCGAACCCTTGCTGTTGAAGTTCCCACTCCAAGTCCCAGTAAGCCTCGGCGATAAAGAGGAAGTCCGTGTGATTGTTCTTAATAGCAGAAATCACTTCTATCCAGTATTCCGTTGCGGGTCGCCCCGTTGTACGCCCACCCCAAGTGCGCTCGAAAATAGAGTTCATCATCAGCATCGCCATATCACAGCGAATGCCATCGCATTGTTGGGCAATACTAGATATGGTCTGAACCACAGCGTGGCGAAGACCCGGCTCGAAGGCATTTAACTGTAAAACATCCGGCCAAGCGGGGAAGTAGGGGTCCCGTCCGCAGGCAAAAACCGTTCCACGCGCTTCGACAAAGGATGAGGGGTCGTTTTTCGCGTCGCCGGCGTTACCGCGGATGAAATATTCCGGGTGCTCGACGACCCACGGATGATCCGGGGCAACATGGTTGGGCACGAAGTCTAGGATCAGTCTCATGCCTCGTTTCGCAAGTTCTTTTCGAGCGATGGCGAGGCCTTCAGGACCTCCGAAGTGCTGGTCGACCACGTATCTGCGAACGCAATACGGAGATCCCACGTTATCTTCAAGACGGAAATCTGGAAGTGCACGACGGAAATCGTCAAGCAAATTCTTATTTTGATTAGCGATGGCAATACCAGCAGGGCTTCGCTCCCAGACTCCCATGAACCAAACTGCGTCGAACCCATAAGCAGCAATGGCGTCCCATTCGACTGCGGGCACCGTAGACAATGTAATTTTCTTTCCAGATTTCCCGGTTAGTTCGGAAAGCCAAACCCAGGTATTGATTTCATACAGTGTGGGATACTTGGTCCACAGCGAAAAGCCAGTCGGTGTTTGGATTCTGTCAACAAGGGTTACACTCATAAAGATTTCTCCTCCAGGGCGGTCGGTTTACTTGCCTTCCTTTCCTTCCGTCTGAAGTGAAAATACGCTCCGACGCTAAGAGAGTTAATCAATACCGCGATCACGTTCCATGCGATTACAGGTCGCGAGGCGATCAGCAAGCCGTAGTAGATCCAGAGAACTTGAAAGATGGCTAGGATTGCCGCCATCCTTGGATTCATACCGATGCTTGATCGACGCCTGACCATAGCGAACAGATCCGGTACAGCGGCGAAGGTTGTTCCGAAACCTGCGACAAAGCCAAAAATCTCTGATCGCTGAAGCCGTGGAATCAATAGACTCTGCATATCACGTGGAACTAGCTCGCCCTTACAGCCATAGAGCATCATGAGGCTCAAGAATAGAAGAACTAGCGTCAGTTTCTGGAATTGCCTCAAACCCACCCCTCCATTAGTCAGAGTGGCACTTTCGCCGCACGGCACTCCCTCTAGCAAAGGATTCGACTCGCTTCCGACTCTCGGCGCGAGCACGCTGAGGATGTGACCATAAACGCAAAAGGGCTACTGTCAAGACGGACAGTTGGCATAACGTTTGAGTGTTAATGCTGATAATGACAGTTGAAGAACGATCATGGCCAAAAACATTTCGACAATGTTGTTATCCTTTCCCAGCGCAGAAACTTGATTAAAGGAAATCTACGAATTCTCTGGCAGAGCTGACAGGTCAGCTGACCCAGACTCTTCTTCTATCCTTCTCGTGTCAGGGTTGTCGATCCACAGCACCAAGGTGGTCGAGTGAAAACATTCATCAATCCTCATGTGATCTCTGTGTTGGTACTCGCGAACGGTGACTACTTTAAGCTGCAATGATTCGCGAAAGCGCTTGATGGGGAGGCTATGCTCTGGCTAGCGACATCTCTACGCAACCACCCGGAGATTGCCATTTTTCTGGTGATCGGGCTTGGCTATGCCGTCGGTCAACTTCGAATCGGCTCATTCCGGTTAAGGGCTGTTGTCGGCGTGATACTCGTAGGCGTGCTTGTGGGCCAACTTGGTATTCAGCCGCCAGCAAACCTCGAATGGTCGTTTTTTGTTCTGTTCCTCTTCGCGGTGGGGTACGAAACTGGCCCGCAGTTTTTCGAAGGACTGGGGCGCGCCGCTCTCCCCCAGATCGGGCTCTCTCTATTATTCTGCGTGCTTACTCTCGGTAGCGCTTATCTTCTCGCCCGGCTCTTCGGATTCAATGCGGGAGGTGCCGCCGGCCTCATTGCCGGCGGGTTGGGAGCTACACCCGCGCTCGGTACTTCCGCGGGCGCGATTGCAAAGCTGCCGATCTCCGAAGCCGCCCGGCAGCAACTCAGTGCAAGCTCAGCAGTCGCGTTTGCCGTAACGTACCTCGTTGGTATTGTTACAACTATCTTCACCTTAGGTAAAATCGGCCCTTGGCTGATGGGCGGGGATTTGAAATCCGACTGCCGCAAGATCGAGAGAGAACTTGGGATGGAGAAACGTGAGCCAGGGGTTTTTTCCGCTTACCAGCATTTTGTCGCCCGATCCTATTCCATCCCGGAATCCTTCAACGGTAAAACGGTGGAGGCACTTGAGCAGGCGTTCTCGCCGGCGCGAGTGTTCGTTGAGCGGGTTGCCAATTCCCACGGTGCGACTGACGCAAATCCGGCAATGGTTCTGCACGGGGGCGATAAGGTGGCTCTGACGGGACGCCCCGAAACATTAGCCTCTGTCGAGAATCCGCTACTCAAGTATGAGATCGACGACCGCGATCTTTTAGACATACCTATCGTGACAGTCGACCATGTGCTGTCACGGCGGGATTTGGACCACAGACCTCTGGAGCAAGTAGCGAAAACTCTGGGTCGTGAAGTACCTACAAGAGGTGTCTTCGTGAGGGAGATCTCACGTGGCGGGCAAGAGCTTCCCATCGGCAACGGGCTCGTACTGGAACGAGGCGATGTCCTGCGACTGGTGGGAGCCACAAGGCATGTGGAGCGCGTAGCGGCACGGTTAGGATCGATTTCGTGGCCATCGGCTGCCACTGACATGGCTGTGCTCGGTCTGGCTATTGCGATAGGCGGCTTAATCGGCTTACCGGCGCTGCATCTTGCCGGGGTTGATATCGGTCTCAGCCCACTTGTAGGAGTACTCCTCGGGGGACTCGTGGTGGGTTGGTTACATTCGTGGCGGCCAGGCTTTGGGCGCGTGCCGGAAGCAGCACTGTCCCTGCTGAGCTCACTTGGACTTACGGCTTTCTTGGCGGTCGTTGGAATCGGCGCGGGACCGATGTTTCTCCAGGGCATGAGAACGTCCGGCTTTTCGCTTGTTGTTGCCGGGGTGCTGGTCTGCGCTATCCCTAACATCGTCACGCCGCTCGTGGGCCGATATCTGTTCCGAATGCATCCTGCCATCGTGCTGGGAATTTGCGCCGGCGCCGGGACCTCGCAAAGCGGACTTGCGGCAGTTCAGGAGGCTTCGGAGAGCCAGGTAGCCACACTCGGCTATGGAGTCAGTTACGCCGTCGGAAATATTCTGCTGGCTCTTTGCGGGTCTCTCATCGTTGTGCTCATGGGAACACCGGCTCGTTGACTTCAAACGAGGCCGGTTTCCTCCACCGCCACTGAGTGGCTGCCTCGGCGCGTCCCGGACCATTCTGCCTAATGGCGGACGGCACAACTCAGAGCTACACATACGGCTCATGCAGGTGAACAGGAGCAGTGACTCTCCGGATGCGAAGGTTAATCATTTCCACAAACACTGAAAAGCCCATTGCAAAGTAGATATAACCTTTCGGTAGGTGCATGCCGAGGCCTTCTCCAACCAGCGAGACGCCAACCAACAGCAAAAACGAGAGCGCGAGAACCTTTACTGTCGGATGCCTATTAACAAACGAACTGATAGGCGCGGCCGAAAACATCATCACGCAGACGGCCAGAATCACGGCTGCGACCATAATGGCAATGTCGTCCGCCATCCCCACTGCTGTAATGACTGAATCCAGCGAAAAAACAATGTCCAATATCACAATCTGAATAATGACAGCGATAAGCGAGGGCCGTACTCGGGCCGAGCTGTGGCCTTCTTCGCCCTCTAGACGCTCGTGAATTTCGATAGTCGCCTTCGCGAGAAGGAACAGGCCACCCCCGATCAGAATCAGATCGCGCCCGGAGATGGGTCGGTCCCAAACGGAGAAAAGCGGTGCCGTCAGCCTTGTGATCCAGACGATGGAAAGCAAGAGCAGGATGCGCATTCCCATCGCCGCGATGAGGCCCGTGCGCCGACCTGTAGCCTGCTGCGACTCCGGAAGCTTGCTCGACAGGATCGAGATGAAGATGACGTTGTCGACGCCGAGAACGATCTCAAGGAACGTCAGCGTGATCAGGGCGACCAGACCGGAAGAACTCAAGAGTGTGCGCATAGCGACAATCCTCCATAGGAGTTGTTGGGCGTATTGTTACCTGCCCTTACCTGCGGCTCAATTGTTGAAAGATCGCGACTACACATCATGGGGTCAACGGGCGCTTGAATTCTTAAACCTGTCACCAGAATTTTCGCTCTGCGCTCGTTTGCGGAATGCGTTGGCGGGTGAGAAATCTCCCAGATGCCGGTTTGGAAAGAAGCAAACCAGCAAAACGTTCTTGCCTCGTTGAAATACCGTGTCCCTTCTCTTCTCACTGACTCGCAAACACAATCCGGTCATACAAGGGCTGAGTCGGGCGCGAGTCGTCGCGGTAGAGTCGAGAGAATCGCTTGATTTCCTCCGCCGATACAGTTGTGGGATGCTTCAGCACGAACCACGTCACGTCCTCTGTGCAAGGTGGAGTGGTGAGCGAACCGGAGAACGTGTAATAACCTCGATCTGCCGGGAGTATTTGGGATACATCGATCTGCACTTTGTCGTGAACTTCTTCCTTCCCTTTCTCTTTGGGAAGATCCTTCCACAGTTCACGCACGAGAGGGCTATCACCGCCTTTTTGGATTACGACCGCGACCACGGCCAGTTTGCCTTCACTGTCTTCGTGTACCAAGTGTACGGTCATGTCAAACCTCTTGCCGTCGATCTTCTCTTCGCTAGGCTTGTGAAAATGGAACTGCTTGAGTGCGTATTTCCTGTCGCCGACCAAAATGAAGCTGCCAGGCCGGTAGTTGACCATGACGGTGTGGCCGTTATCAATAATGTCGAGAGGAGAAGGCTGGTAGTTGAACTGGATCGGAGGTAGGGCGGCTTTCTGTGGATTGCGGATGTCAATGGGGGACTGGTGATGTCCAGCCTTGCATTGTGCAAACTCCGGTTTCAAATCTCCCCAATGGCTCGGTCCGAGTACTCCGCTGTAACCCCAATTGTGATCAGGGGGATGCTCTTGCGCAGGACTGCTCATCGACAGAGCCAGAGCGAAGAACAGGATGATCCGAGCAGACCGACGTTTGTATGTGTGCAAACTCGTAAAGGAGGTTAGGATCGCAGTGCTCACGCAATCAGAGTACCCAGAGCGCCCGCGCGCCCGAGACTGTAAATGTTGGCAGGGTCTGACTGCCACAAATGGCGAAACATCGGTACTGTTACAGTCCAAACTGTAACAGTACCGATACATTCCCATTTCACTCATCATCGCCTCAATGAGTTCTATCGCATCCTTACGACAGCAACGAGACGCTTCGCACACCGGCGATAAAACTCTAATTGCGGATGAAATTGAAGTGCCCCCGTTTGCTGTACCAATCGCAATGTGATTTCTCAGTTGATGTTTTGGTTCAGCGGGGATGAGGTCCGGAGCAGGGGACGGCGTTTGAGTCC
>Ga0070734_10002622_pt1 | contig 21046 bp, 17 predicted proteins | sample Coa_R1_8_FD_66444 | JGI IMG/M metagenome (GOLD analysis project Ga0070734, IMG submission 66444) | Surface soil microbial communities from Centralia Pennsylvania, which are recovering from an underground coalmine fire - Coalmine... | ecosystem: Environmental > Terrestrial > Soil > Unclassified ...
ATCGGCCAGCATCAGCTCGGTTTCGATGGTGTCGATGTCGGCGATCGGGTCGATCCGGTCATTCACGTGACTGATGTCCGGGTTTTCGAAGCATCGCACTACATGCGCGATGGCATCGACCTCGCGGATCACCGCGAGGAACTGGTTGCCGAGCCCCTCGCCGCGTGAGGCGCCGCTGACCAGCCCCGCAATATCTACGAAGGCGATCCGCGTCGGTACGATCTTGGCCGACTTGGCGAGCTTCGCCAGCGCTTCGAGGCGCCGATCCGGCACCGCCACCTCGCCGATATTGGCTTCGATGGTGCTGAACGGGTATTTCGCCGACTGCGCCGCAGTAGTCGCCGTCAAGGCGTTGAAGAGCGTCGATTTGCCTACGTTCGGCAACCCGACGATGCCACATCTGAAACCCATGGGATTAGCTCGTTATTGCACCGAGAAGTAACGATGATCTCGGGCAGAGAAAGTCATGCGAAGATGGGGTTGGCAAGCAATTTTGCAAATTGCGGCCATTTCGGTCGTGATCGGCAATTTCGATTTCAGCCCTTCCACGACGGGACGTCAAAAAGCCCGTTGTAGTTCGACGCTGCGGCCCGTATTACACACTCAAGACGTCATCGTCCGGGCGCTCACCCCTGGATTTGGCGTGAGTGAACATTGTGTTGCCGTTTGCGGCGGCGTAACCAGATGCTTGGGGGCTGTCCCGTCGCCAGGCAATGTCGGGATGACGGGGGACGTAGATGCCGGGGATCGACTTGCCAGCCACCACTGGGTTGTGGTGCGTTGCAGGCTTCCTTGGTGTTGCCGGCATCGCGGTGATTACTGGACGGCATCAAGCCGCGTCTTCGCTGATCTACGGCAGTGCGCTGGCTGTGGCGCTGGTTGCGCTGGGTGCGGCGCTGATGGCCTTTCTCCGACCGGGGCCGCCCTGGACACTTGCATTGCCAATCGGCCTTCCGGACATCGGGGCGCGCTTTCGGGTTGATGCGCTCAGCGCGTTTTTTCTTGTGGTGGTCAACCTGGGCGCCGCCGTCACCAGCCTTTATGCGCTCGGCTATGGCCGCCACGAGGAAGAGCCCCGTCGCGTGCTTCCATTCTATGGCGCGTTTCTGGGCGGCATGAACCTCGTGGTCTTGGCCGACGATGCCTTCACGTTCCTGCTGGCCTGGGAGTTCATGTCCCTCACCTCCTGGGCGATCGTGCTGGCGCGCCATCGCGATCCCGCCAATGGCCGAGCAGGATTCATTTACCTCGTGATGGCGAGCTTCGGCACGCTCTGCCTGCTTCTCGCCTTGGGCCTTCTGGCAGGTCCGGCCGGCGGCTATGCGTTCGAGACTATCCGGCTCGCATCCCACACGCCATTCACGACGACGCTCGCGGTCGTCCTTGTCCTGCTCGGCGCCGGGTCGAAGGCGGGCGTGGTGCCACTTCACGTCTGGCTGCCGCTCGCCCATCCGGCGGCGCCCAGCCATGCCTCGGCGTTGCTCAGCGGCGTGATGACGAAGGTCGGCATCTACGGCTTTGTCCGCATTGTTTTTGATCTCGCCGGCATGCCCAATCCATGGCTCGGCCTCGTCGTCCTGGCCCTCGGCGGCATCACGGCGGTGATGGGGGTCTTGTACGCGCTGATGCAGCATGACCTGAAGCGGCTATTGGCTTATCACACGGTGGAGAACATCGGCATCATCTTCATCGGGCTCGGATTGGCGCTGGCGTTCCGCGCCAACGGCATGAGCGTCGCGGCCGCACTGGCAATGACGGCTGCATTGTTTCATGTGTTCAACCACTCGGTTTTCAAGAGCCTCTTGTTCTTCGGCGCCGGCGCCGTGCTGACCGCCACCGGGGAGCGTGATATGGAACGGCTCGGCGGCCTCATCCACCGCATGCCGCAGACTGCTCTCGCATTCCTGATCGGGTGCGCAGCGATCTCCGCGCTGCCGCCACTCAATGGTTTCGTATCGGAGTGGCTGACCTTCCAGGCGATCCTGGTCAGTCCCGATCTGCCGCAGTGGGCCCTGAAGCTCACGGTGCCGGCCGTGGGCGCGCTGCTCGCTCTCTCGGCCGCCCTCGCGGCGGCCTGTTTCGTCAAAGCGTTCGGTGTGACGTTCCTGGGCCGCCCCCGCTCCCCGGCCGCAGCAGCGGCAGGCGAGGTGGATACGTTCTCACTCACCGCGATGTTCCTGCTGGCGGCGATCTGCGTCCTGGCGGGCGTGCTGCCGGGATTCATTATCGACGCACTCTCGCCGGTGACGTCGATGCTCGCCGGCGGGACGATGCCGCGTCAGGCGGCGGTGCCCTGGATGTCGATCGTACCGATCGCAGAGAGTCGCAGTTCCTACAACGGACTCATCATCCTGACGTTCCTGATCGCATCCGGCGCGATGACCGCGATGGTGATCCACCGCTTCGCCACCCGGGCGACGCGCAGAAGCGCGATCTGGGACTGCGGTTTTCCGCTCGATGCGCCCCAGACGCAATACGGGAGCGCGAGTTTTGCGATGCCGATCCGCAGAGTGTTCGGCAGCGTGGTGTTCAACGTGCACGAGCGGATCGATATGCCACGGCCCGGCGAAATCCGCGCCGGCAGCTTTCGCCTGCGCGTGCTCGATCCCGCATGGCGGTTCGGCTACGGGCCTATAGGGCGGGTGGTGACGGCCGTCTCAACATCCCTCAATCAGCTGCAGTTTCTTACCATTCGCCGCTATCTGGCGCTGGTATTCGGCACCTTGATCGCCCTGCTGGTGGTGGTAGCGATATGGCGTTGATCGTCGATCTGCTGATGCAGGCGGTGCAGATGGCGCTGGTGGTCGCTATCGCACCGGTCGTCCTCGGCGTCACGCGCAAGGTCAAGGCACGGCTGTTGCGCCGCATCGGCCCGCCGGTGCTGCAACCCTATCGCGATCTTTGGAAACTGATGCACAAGGAGGCGGTGCTCGCCCACAATGCGTCCTGGATTTACAGGACCGCCCCCTATCTCATCTTCGCTGCCACTTGGGTGGCGGCCGCCCTGGTGCCGTCATATGCAAGCGGTCTCCTCTTTTCCTGGTCGGCAGACCTGATCGCCATCGTGGCCTTGCTCGCCACCGCCCGCTTTGCTCTCGCGCTCGCCGGCATGGATGTCGGCACGGCATTCGGCGGGCTCGGCGCATCGCGCGAAATGATGATCGCATCGCTGGCCGAGCCCGCGATGCTGCTCATCGTGTTCACGGTGGCGCTGGTGGCGGGCACAACGCAGCTTTCAGCCATCGCCACCATCTTTTCGACCGGGTCGGTCGGCTTGCGCGTCTCGCTCGCGCTCGGCCTGTTTGCGTTTCTGTTTGTGGCGGTCGCCGAGAATGCCCGTATCCCGATCGACAATCCTGCAACCCATCTGGAATTGACGATGGTGCACGAAGCGATGGTGCTGGAATATTCCGGCCGCCACCTTGCCGTGATCGAAGCGGCTTCGGCGCTCAAGCTCGTGCTCTATTTCTCGCTCATCATCTGCCTGTTCGTGCCACTCGGCATAGCGGGGCCGGGCGCCGGGATGGCCGACTATACGGTCGGAATCGCGGCCTACCTTGGCAAGCTTCTGGTGCTCGCCGTGCTGCTGCCGATCGGCGAGACGAGCGTCGCCAAGATGCGCGTGTTCCGTTATCCGATATTCGTAGGCAGCGCCTTTGCGGCTGCGGCGCTTGCGGTATTCCTGCTGTTCGTCTCGAAAGGGTTTTGATGTCAAAGCTGTGGTTTGACATAGCGCATCTCCTTGCTGGCGGCATGCTGGTATTGAGCTTTGCCCTGCTTTATCAGGACCGCATCGCGGCCGTGATCAACGTGTTCGCGGTGCAGGCGATCATGCTTTCGCTCTCAGTGGCCTGGCAGGCGCTGGTGCAGGACGCCCCGCATCTCATCGTGACGGCCGCGATCGCACTCGTCGTCAAAGGCTTTGTAATTCCAACGGCCCTGCATCAAATCATTCGCCGTCTGGAAATCCATCGTGAGGTCGAACAGGTGATCGGCTCCGGTCTTACGATGTTGACGGGACTGGGCCTCGTGGCGCTGTCGATCCTGCTGGTGCAACCGGTCGGCGAGGTCAGCATCTATGTGCGGGAGGACCTTGCTTTCGCGCTTGCCGTCATCCTTCTTGGCCTGCTGATGATGATCACGCGGCGCAATGCCATCACCCAAGTGGTCGGCTTCATGTCACTGGAGAATGGCCTCATATTGGCGGCGACCGGCGCCAAGGGCATGCCGCTTGTGGTAGAGATCTCGGTCGCCTTCTCGATCCTGATCGCCTTCATTGTGTTCGGCGTCTTTGTGTTCCGGATACGCGAGCGCTTCGACACCGTCGACGTGAGCGCGCTTGACCGCTTCCGCGGCGAGCGGAGGGACGCGTAATGATCGGCCCGGCGGAAGCAGTCATCGTTATTCCCGCCGTTGCGGTCCCACTTCTTGCTGGGGTCTCTAGCTATCGGCTCGGCGCGTCGCTGAACATACTGGCGTGCACCTTGACGCTCGTCGCCGCCACTGCGCTGCTGTTTGGCGAACATCCGCGCAGCAATCTCCTCATCATCGACGACTTCAATATTTTTCTGATCATTTTGACGACGTTCGTGGGATTCACCACCAGTATTTTCAGCGCCACCTATCTGGCCCACGAAATCGAGATCGGCCGTCTGACGCCGCTGTTCTTGCGCTTCTATCATGCCATGTACCAGGCCCTGATGTGCGCCATGAACGCGGCGCTCGTCGCCAACAATATCGGACTCATGTGGGTCGGGGTCGAAGTCGCGACGTTGTCGACGGTGATGATGGTCGGAATCTACCGTACCCCCGAGGCGATCGAGGCGGCCTGGAAATATTTCATTCTCGGCAGCGTCGGCATCGGGCTCGCGTTCTTCGGCACGATCCTGATTTACCTGGTAGCCCAGGACGTGGTGGGCGACGGTCTACCGGCAATGTCGTGGGACCTGCTGGTGAAGAGCGCCCCGATGCTCGACCCGAAGCTGTTGTCGCTGGCCTTCGTATTCCTGCTGGTCGGATACGGCACTAAGGTTGGGCTCGCACCGTTTCACGCCTGGTTGCCGGATGCCCATGCGGAAGGTCCGACACCCATCTCGGCGGTGCTGTCGGGTCTGCTGCTCAATGTCGCGCTTTACGCGCTGCTGCGATTCAAGATGGTGCTCGCCGGCAATCCTGCCGCGATCAATGTCGGCGCCATTATGGTCGGGCTTGGCCTCATGAGCCTCGTGTTCGCGGCCTTCATGCTTTACCGGCGACGCGACATCAAACGCCTGTTCGCGTATTCGTCCATCGAGCACATGGGTATCGCTACGTTCGCATTCGGAATGGGCGGCCCACTTGCTAACTTCGCCGGCTTATTGCACATGACCATGCATTCGCTCATCAAATCCGGAATATTCTTTGCGGTCGGCCACATCGCGCAGGTCAAGGGAACGCAGCGGATCGCGGCGATCAGCGGCATCTCGGTCACTCATCCGGTGCTCGCCGTGCTGTTTTCATTCGGCGTCATTGCTATCGCCGGGCTGCCACCGTTCGGCATGTTCACCAGCGAATTCATGCTGGTGTCGTCGACATTCGCGCGACAGCCGATCTTAAGCATCGTGCTTGTCGCCGGCCTCCTGGTCGGGTTCGGCGCGCTGATCCTGCGGCTCCAGGATATCGTGTTCGGCGATCCAACCGGAAAAGCCCACCCGGCGCAGGCCTCATATGTACCGGCCTACGTGCACCTGATGCTGGTGCTGATCGCCGGACTGTGGCTGCCGGAGCCGGTGGTGGAATGGTTTCGCAGCGTTGCAGCATTACTCGGATGACCCTGTCCACAAACCCGATCGCCACAATCCTTGCGCCGCTCACGCCGGTCGGGCACCACGCGCCGTGGCGACGCTTCGACGTTGATGCCCAGGTCTGGATCGCCATCGCCAAATCGCTTGGTGACGGGGCCGGCGATCTCCTCGGGCTGTGGGGTGATGTTGGCGCGGTCCACATGGCGCTGCGAGCACCGCCTGCCGATCCTTGCGTGATTTCTCTCGCTGTGAGGGCGAACAGCTTTCCATCTGTCGGCCGGCTTCATCTGCCGGCCATCCGGCTCGAGCGAACCGTGTGCGACCTTTACGGCTACGTGGCATTGGATGCACCCGATCGCCGTACCTGGCTCGATCATGGCCAATGGAATGTTCGGGCGCCGCTCGGAGCGAGAATGGCTGCGGCGCACCGCGACCCCGCCGCTTACGAATTCCAGGCGGTCCATGGGCACGGCCTGCACCAGATTCCAGTCGGTCCGGTCCATGCCGGGATCATCGAGCCGGGCCATTTCCGCTTCACGGCGAACGGCGAAACAGTGGCGCGACTCGAGGAGCGGCTCGGCTATGTGCATAAAGGCATCGACGGCCTGCTGACTGACGTCGATCTCGCCAAAGCAGCCCGCTTGGTCGCGCGGGCATCGGGGGATTCAACCGTCGCGCTCGGCTTCGCGTTCGCGCGCGCCATTGAAGCGGCGCTCGGCATTGAGCCACCGCCGCGCGCCGTTGTCCTGCGCGGCATCATGGCCGAACTGGAACGCCTCGCCAATCATTTCGGCGACATCGGCGCCATCTGCAACGATGCAGCCTTCGCGCTGATACACGCTCACTGCGGCATTTTCCGCGAACGCGTGCTGGCTGCGTCCGACGAGGCGTTCGGTCACAGGCTGATGATGGACTGCATCGTTCCGGGCGGGGTCGCACAGGATATGGCCGTCAGCGGTGCCGCCGCGATCCTTGCGGCGCTCGACGCCATTGCGCCGCGCTTCGACGAAATCGTCGCCCTCTACGACGATACGCCGTCATTGCAGGATCGCACCTGCGCTACCGGGCACGTGGCGTCCGACCTCGTCAAGCGCTGGGCGGCGGGCGGCTATGTGGGCCGCGGCTCCGGGCGAGATTTCGACACACGTCGCGATCTCGCGTATCCGCCTTATGCGGGGCTTTCCTTCAGGGTGCCGCTCTACGCCACAGGCGATGTCGATGCTCGCGTCCGGGTTCGCGTCGACGAGGTCCGCGCCAGCACAAGGATGATCAAGGATTGGCTGGCCCGCCTGCCGGACGGACCAGTCGGCACTTCGCTGCCGCAGGTATCCGGCCAGCGCGAAGGCGTTGCGCTAACGGAAGCGTTTCGCGGCGATGTGCTGGTATGGCTGCGACTCGGCGCGGACGGGCGGGTTGCACGCTGCCACGTACGCGACGCTTCGTGGTTCCAATGGCCGCTGCTCGAAGCCGCGATCGAGAACAACATCGTGGCCGACTTCCCACTCTGCAACAAATCCTTCAACTGCTCCTATTCGGGACACGATCTTTAGCAGAACGAAGCCATGATACCAATTCGATCGGGCGGACAGAATTCAAACTACGACCTCCTGAGGAGCCGCGCGAAGCATGGCGTCTCGAAAGATGGCCGCAGGCACGATCTCGCTTGCAGCCGTGCTTCGAGACGCCCGCTTCGCGGGCTCCTCAGGACGACGTCGGTGGATGACATCGGTATCACTCGAGCTTCGAAGTCGCTCTACTGGCCATGCGCACATTGCTACTGAAATCGCTGTTCGCGGCTCCAGTGACGATCCGGGCGCCCGCTCCCGATGATGCCATGCTCAAGCAGCTTGGCGACGTGCTCGCGGCAAAGGGGCAGCATCTGTTTGGGCGTTCGCTTACCATCCGGGAAGTTGATGCAGGATCGTGCAACGGATGCGAACTTGAAATTCATGCGCTCAATAACTCGGTCTACGATGTGGAACGGTTCGGCTTGAAGTTTGTGGCGTCACCTCGTCACGCCGATGTGCTGCTTGTCACCGGTCCGGTTACGCGCAACATGAAGGTCGCGCTCGAACGCACCTATGCGGCGACCCCGGATCCCAAATGGGTCGTGGCCGTCGGGGATTGCGGCTGCGGTTGCGGAGTGTTCGAGGGCAGCTACGCGGTCATCGGCGCCGTCGACAAGGTGGTCCCGGTCGATTTGCACATTCGCGGCTGTCCGCCGCGCCCAATCGACCTCGTGCGCGGCCTGATCGCGCTCGTTGACAAGGCGACCGCGAACAGGTGAGGCGCTGTGATGCGATGCCGCGTTTGCACAGGCCGATAGCAACACGCAGCACATGACCTGTGCTTAGCGAGTTCCGGCCGCGGACGCTGCGGCGTCCTATGGTGACGCGGCGGGAGGCTCCGCAAAGGCGGAGCATGGATCGCTTTAATTCACTCCGCTGCCTCGCGTCGACCATACGCTTCGTCGATCATGTATTCGGAAAGCATGGTGTAGGCGGCGGTCCAGGCAGCGGCAAGGTCGGAAGTCCATTCCGCTCCAAGTCCATGCTCCAGCGTCCACAACAGCGCAACGCCGGCGGGTCCGTAGTGCTCTGCCCTGACCCCATAGGCGACATGCTTCTTGGCAAGCGCACTTGCAACTGGAAGGATTGCTTCGAGATTGCTAAGGCCACTGACGACCGCCGCGAGCGTCGCCATCAGCTTGCGTCCTTGCGTTGTCATGTCGCCACGGAATAACGGCCTGACTTCCGGCGCGATCTCGAACAACCGGCCATAGAACAAAGCGGCCGCCTCTTCCGCAATCGGCGCAATCTTCGCAAAGCTGTGCCGGATCAGAGTAACTTGATCAGAGTTCATTTTGGCTATCCCTCGGATCCGCTCGACTGCCTAACCCCCCGAGCATGCGGAGGAGGGTAAGGAGAGGACACGCGACCGAGCACATGCGGCGGCGCAGTGCTAAAGGCGCCGCCGCTGCGTCGCGAAACGTGTAGTTTTTCCAACGCAGCGGCGGCTCAGGAGCTGCACTGCATTTCCTGCTATTCAAGCGCTATGCCAATACGCACAGCGAAATAGACGCCACTGATTTCGAAGCAATTTCCGGCTATTCGCCTCGTCGGCCCGCGCAGCGTCGTGCACCGCCATGCATGCTTCGATGTCATGCTGCCATCAAATTGCGCACTGCAAAATGGCCACTGGCGCCGGGCAATCGCGGATATTCAAATGCTGGGGCCGCGCCACAAACGCGGAGCGCACACCCTACGCGACCCGGTCGGTTGGGGCAGCGGGATGTGATTTCGCCCAATAATCCGCCATCGCTTTGGTCTCGGCGAGCTTGCGCGCGTCCTCGTAGCCTGGCGCCATGGAGGCGGAGGTTCCGGCTAGAACCTGATGGTGCTCGATGTTGAGAAGCCGCAGCCAGCTTTGCTGACCCAATGTCAGCCCGATCATGCAGCCGAGTTCGACCAGTTCCGGCTCGGCGAAATGCCTGTGGAGGCGATCCCAAAAGGCGTCGTCAGTCTGCAGGTGCCAGACGATCGCTTCCGCATAAGAGAGGGCTGCTTTCTGGCGTTCGTTGTATTTCGCCGACTTCTCGAAATTGAGAAGGTCCAGCACCTGGTCTTCGACCAGCGCCCCGCTTGAAGTCGCTTTTACTGAGCGCTGATTGCCGCAATATTCACACTGGACTGATCGCGAGACATAAAGCCGGCACAGCTCCTTGATGGCGTGGTCGAGCACGCCGTTCCGGAACAGATCGTTCCAGGCATTGGCGAAAAACCAGAACGCCGCCGGCACATGGGCCCGGACGGCCGAACTCTCCGGTCGCGGGGTCCCTTCGCGCTGACAACGTTCCATCTCCTTGCGCATCTCCGGGTCCATCTTTTCCAGAGGCACATAGCTGATCCGCTGCTTGGCCATGGCGGCATCCCTTTCGGTACTGACGACGCCGCAAAAACGGATTTGGCATCGCCACTCGATTCCTCTATTAGCCCGTAACCCGCCGATTAAAAAGGCCGCCCTGTCTCGAATGCCGAGACTCGTTACGCGCAAACAAGCCCTTTACCGAGGCCTCGCCGGAATGCAGGGCCATGCCGATTGGGGGGCGAGCGTCAGCACGCCGATTCGTGTTGCGGGATAGCCGGGCTAAATTCTCCTTTGCCACACCAGCTACCTGAGGCGCAATGCGCCTCGAGCGGAGTCACGCGCGGACCGGTTCATCTCGACATGCCCGAAGATGTGGCGCCGGCGCCGGTGCAAATTGCGCCGCGACAATGAGGCAGCCTGAATCCGATGCCGAAACGCCGGAACAGGAGCGCTTGATCTTGCCCGGCGGTTCGCCACCGGGAACTGGCACAGCTATCTCAGATCGCGCGCCACACGAAATCCATTGGCATAATAGCGCACATCTTGATCGTATCTGAAACGTGCCGCTGAGCGTATGAGGTTTGCCTTGCTGGCGAACGAGCCGCCCCGCAGTCCACGCTGCCGGCACTGACCCGCGGTCCAAGCCGAGCCATCCGTCGGAGCACCCCGATACGATTCGTTCCAGCAATCCTCGACCCACTCGGCCACATTACCGGCCACGTCGAAAAGTCCAAATCCATTGGGCCGAAATGATCCGGTGGGTAGCGTCTGTCGTGCCGGTGTGCCGCCGCAATCCTCGCAATTGGCGCGTCCGTTCATGACGACACGGCCCCACCAGAATGGCGAACTCGTGCCCGCGCGTGCTGCGTATTCCCATTCGGCCTCGCTGGGCAGCCTATATGCTTTTTTGGTTTTTTGAGAGAGCCAAGCTACGAAAGTCTTCGCATCGTCCCAACTCACATTGATGACCGGACGATTGCCACGTCCCCAACCCTGATCGTCAGGCCGGTGCTTGCAACCGCCTGCCGCAAAGCAGAAATCCCATTCTTCGAATGTGATTTCGCGACGTCCGATTGCAAAAGGCTTCGCGATCACAACTCGATGCTCGGGCCGCTCGTATATGGTCTCGCTCGACCCCATCTTGAAGTCGCCAGCCGGCACGACGACCATCTCGGAACAATCCGGGCAATCGCGAAAAATCTCGCCCGGTTCAAGAATCGCGGAGGACGTAGCATTGGGGACGGTCGGCGACTGAGGTCGCACGGGCTCAAGAGTCTGACACTCGACGGCAACGGACCACACAACCGCACCCGCATTCAAAACAGAATGAAAGAAGATGCGCCGACGCAAATTCATCTTGATCTCTTTTTTGATCTCAATTTCTAAATTTTTTGATCGAGCAGCCCGACTACCCGTGTGCCGAGCCCATACCCCGCCCGCAAGACAGGATGGCGAACGCGACACAAAATGGCAGCGGTGCATCGCACTAACCGTTTATTTCCTTATCATGCGAGACCTTTTATGTATATTGGCAGTCGGTGCAATCCACCCGGTGGCTACCGGGCAATGGTCCGCTCTGCTGCCTTAGCGCAGGCGAATATTCAGTTGACCGGGAGCGCACCGATACCCTGGCGGTATCGCCCGTGATCCCTTTCTCCCGGAGGGTTTCGCCTTGTCTTCAGCAACATTCCCTTCTTCGGCAACATTCGCAACCGCCCTCTCGTTCTTCATCTGGGCTGCGGCGTCGGGAGCCGCTCACAGCCAGGCCACCACTGGCGGACCAACACCGTCGCCCCCCGGGGCGGCCGTTTATTTCATCGACCTCAAGAATGGTGAGACGTTGCCGCCCAACTCGACGATTCATTTTGGCCTTCGCGGCATGGGGGTGGCGCCGGCGGGCTCCGACCGAGAGAGTACGGGGCACCATCACCTGCTGATCGACACCGAGCTGCCGCCACTGGATCAGCCGATTCCGAACGACTTCAACCACTTGCACTTTGGCGCCGGGCAGACCGAGGCTGAAGTCAGTTTGCCTCCTGGCGAACATACACTCCAGCTTCTGTTGGGAGATAAGGGGCACGTTCCGCATTCGCCGCCTGTGATGAGTGAGCTCATCCGGGTCAAGGTGGTTGACACGGAAGCTGCCTCAGCACCCGGAACTCCCCTTCGCCATCCCTCCGCTCGCAATGCCAAGGTCTATTTCATCTACCCGACCGATGGCGCCTATGTGCCGCGTACGTCGACCATCCGCTTTGGTCTCAGTAATATGGGGCTGGCGCCGGCTGGTGTCGAAAAAGCCAACACCGGACACCACCATCTCATGGTGGACGCCGCGCTACCGTTATTCGATCGTCCGATTCCAAATGATTTCAATCACTTGCATTTTGGCGCAGGGCAAACCGAGGCGCAGATCACGCTGCCCCTTGGAGAGCACACGCTACAGCTTCTCCTTGGTGACGAGAACCACGTCGCCCACGAGCCTCCGGTCTTTTCCAAACCGATTAAGGTGACAGTAACGACAACTGGACGCCGGCCAATCCGCCGCAAAATCATCCGTCAGTGAAGGCCTTCCCGTGATTTCTTTGTGACGGAAGTTGGAAACTCTTGTTATAAATAGCTCATAAAGGCGCGTATCAGGAGACGGACGATGAGCAAGTTCGTTTCGTCGGGGGTAACCGCCCTGCTCAGCGCTTTCCTGATTGTCGTTTTGCCCGGTGCGGCTTGCGCAGAGCGGCGTTTTGCATACCAATCCGCTCAGCCCGACCTGGGTGATGCGCGGGCCATGGCTCAAGTCGCGCGGCAGCAACAAGCCGGCCTGACGCTTACGCCGTGGCCCGTATCGCCGCCTGTGGACGTCCAGCCGGCGCCTCCAACGCCAGAGCAGATCTGCAAGCGCGATGAGGAGAAACTGGCGCGCCTGCGTGTCAGCCAAGTGCGCGACGAGGTGAGCCGTTTTGAGCGCGAGCTCGGTTGCGAGAGACTGCGCCCCCAAGTTATCAGATTGCGGGAAAGCATTTCTGGACAGGAGGATCACAGCGGGCGTGCAGACGTTCAGTGGCCCCCGACCGAGCAGCAGCGCCCGAATGTCAACGCCCAGCCGCAACGGTCGGAACGCGATGTCTCGGTTGACGTTCCGCCTTCGGTGTCGCAAGACCAGATCTGCAAGCGAGACCAGGAGAGATTAGCCAAGCTGCGCGCCAGTCAGGCGCATGACGAGGTGGTCCGTTTCGAGCGCGAGCTTGGCTGCGAGAGACTGCGGCCCCAGGTTGTCAGGTTGCGGGAAAGCCTCGCCAACTAGCCAAGGGGATCCGCCAAACCCTCCAGCCTGCTCATCGCGAGGCACTTCACGTCATTTTATCGTAAGGGTGAGGGGCACGCGACTGGCGTTCGCACAATCCATCACCCCACTGTAGGTGTCTAAAAGCTTTCCGCTGAACGTGCATTCAGCTCCGTCCAGCATCATGGTAGCTTTGAATTGAGACAGTGGGCTCGATCTCATTATCTGAAACCTGATTTGGGCAACCTTCTCTTCCGGCCCACCCTGACTGCAAAGGCCAGTGTGTCTCATGATTAACGGACCGAAGAATTCTCTGATACGTCCAGACGTGGACTCCGTGACGTCGCCACTCACCTGCCATTCCGAAAGATAACCCGTCGCGCCAGTGATCCGCAAAGACTGGGCGAGCAGCGGAGTTTCGACGGTGCTCAAAATGAGCACGTATAGAAGAAGTGCTCTCACGGCAACCTCCAGCTATAGCTTGAGGCCCACAATTGTCGATTTCGAGCCCGCCCCGTGCTCGGGCACGAGTGTCGCCATTGGCGCGCAATCGAATTCGCGCCTTAGCAATGGATGACCTTGAACTCGACCCGCCGGTCAACAGCATCGCTTGCGTCGTCCTTGCCGGTCCCAACGATCATCTCCCGCGACCCCCGTCCGGTCGCGATCAGGCGCCCATGCAGTTCGCTCGCATCAGCTTCGAGGCGGTCCTTGACAAATGCGGCGCGCAAGGTGGAGAGCCGATCATTGACGGCCGCGAGGCCCGTGGCGCTGGTATGGCCGACAATTTCGAGGCACGCATTCCTCGTAACCGTGCGTTGCGCGATTTTTTCCAGCCAAGCCTCGTAGGGGGCGCTAACGCGATCTCTTACGAATTCCGTCGATCCCGGCCGAAACAGGAACTTCACGGCAAGTCGGTCGCCCTTAAGTCCATAGTCGACGACTTTGCCGAAGGCTTCGCTGGCATCGTCGCGGCGGTGGAGATTAAAATAGGCAAGATAGATGCCATTGAGGACACGCAGCTGCTCGCCGCCCGGGGTAAGCAAAGCCTTTTGATAGAGATCGAGTGCATCCTTGTAGCGCTTTGCGTTATAGGCCTGGACGGCATCGTTGATCAGCGAGGCAACGATAATGCGGTCTGTGTAGACTGGCTCGATCGGATCACCGATCTTCGTGCCTTGGCAGCTTTTGATGTAAGCATCGATTGGTGCGTCCCTCGCAAACACCGGGCTTTCCGCGAAGAAGGCCGTCGGCGTCGCATCGATCCCTTCGGGCCGCGCCCTTGCCACGCCTTTCGAAATAATCTTGCCGCTGCGGAGATCGGCGAGCGCGAGGCAGATGCGATAGGCGTCACGCGGCCCTGTTGCCAGTCCCGCATTGTTGATGGCGGTGAAGGTGCCAATGAGAACAACCGGTGACTTGGCAACTGTGGCGGAGGAGAAGCGGGCGACCTCGAACCGTGAATAGTTGTTCCTGACCAGATCAACGATACGCTTCTCCATCGATTGTGTGGCATTGGACTCCGCCCCAGTGGCGCCATCAATCAACGGATCAATGACCAGGGCCATCTTCTGTGGGGCGTCTTCCAGCCTGGCTTTTGCGAAGAGGTCATTGGCAGCTTGCAAAAGCGCCTTTTCAAATGCCACTGGAGTTGGCGGGGTTGCTGGTGGTGGCGAACTTGCCACAGCGCTGACGGGAGGAGCTCGCGGCCCGGAGTCATTCTTCGGATCCTGGTGCCCGGCCTGCCCAGCCACAGGTTGGCGAGCGGTCTCGGGCTCGCCACGTTCACTTCCTGCAGGAAGGCTTTCCCGTAATCTGAGAAGCTGCGGACGTAACCTTTCGCAACCAAGCTCGCGTTCAAAACGGGTCAGTTCGTCACTCGATTGAGTTGCGCGCAGCTGCACGAGCCTCTCTTCGTCGCGCTTGCACGCCTGCTCTTGCGCCATCGTCAAAGCTTCAAGATTTTGCGACTGCGGAATCTTTAGTTCGGCCTCCAGCAGCTGCGGCGCCTGCTGTTGTGGTTTCAGCTGAGCAGGCATCACATGGGAAAGAGCGAACACCGCGCCGCCGCAGATCGCGGGGATCCACAACCAAGCAGACTTGTTCATCGCCATCTCTGGATGCTCAGGCTTGCGCGCCCAGCGACGCGCTGATCAACGGATCAATCACCAAAGCCCACCCCTTTGGGGTGCGTTCGCAATACCGCTGCAATTCACCCCCTATAAATTCAGATGATTTGGGGGCGCCCTTAAAATTACGGCACTTAGGTGAATTTGTAAAGCCAATCTTGAGAAGGATTTTGACAAAAGCTATTATTTTGCGGCTATTCTATTGACGACATCCATTTTGGGAGAGATGACGCCCGCCCTGCACAGGGCATTGCACATGAGTGTGGAGTCGTCAGACTTTGACTGGCCAGCCGCAGAGCGGCATTGATGAAGCTGGCCGAGATGCGCGCGATGAAAACAAGTTGATTGCGAAGATCTTTTGCTGGAGATCCGTATGCGTAACCTTGACCGATTGCGAGGCTTCATGGCGGCGCTTAGCGGTTTCATTTTGTCCAAGCGGCTCGCCAGGGCAATTGTCTTCTGGCTCTGCGCCACGTCGATTCCAGTAATCGCCATGATTCCATCGCAGTGCGTCGCAGCATCGCCGCGACCGACCGACGCGCCGTCCCAATCGGAGCGTCGCGTCGCGCTCGTGATCGGAAATGCTGACTACAAGGCGGCTGGAATTTCGCTGCCCAACCCGCGTAACGACGCCCAGGACATTTCCGCAATGCTGACCACTCTCGGCTTCGAGGTTGTGACCGCAATCAATACCGATAAGCGCGGCACGGACTCTGCACTACAGCGCTTCGCGCGGCTGGCGACCGACGCTGACGCGGCGCTGTTCTTCTATGCCGGCCATGCCATGCAGTTTCAGGGGCGCAATTTCCTAATGCCGATCGATGCCGAGTTGGAGGACGAGATCAGTGTCCACTATCAATTGGTCGGTGTGGAAGAGGTCCGAGTTGCGCTCGATCGCGCCAATGGCATCAAGATCATGATTCTTGACGCGTGTCGCAATAACCCGCTGGCGAATCGCCTGCAGCAAAAGACCAGCGCTTCACGAAGCCTCGCCAATGCCCGCGGCCTCGCCCGAATCGACAAGACCCAGGGCATGGTCGTGGCCTACGCAACCGCGCCCGATGAGGTTGCCCAGGATGGACAAGGCCGCAACAGCCCATTCACCGCGGCGCTGCTGAAATGGCTTCAGGTGCCGGGGCTCGAAATCGAGATGATGTTCCGTCGCGTCACTGCCGACGTCAACGCCCAGACCGGCGGGCGCCAGCGCCCCGAAACCTATATCTCGCTGCTGTCGGAATACTACCTCAATCAAAGCGACCGCATTGCCTGGGACCGCATCAAAGACCATGGTGACGTCGCGGCGCTGCGCGATTTCGTCAACAAATATCCGTCTTCTCCTCATGCGATCTTTGCCCGCAACCGGCTCGACCTCCTCGAGCAGCGGCAACTCGCCGAAGCCGAGGCTCAGCGGCTTGCCCGGGAAGCGGAGCGCGCCGAACAACTTGCGGCACAAAAACGGATGGAAGACGAACAGAGGCGTCAGGAAGAGCAGCAGCGGCTGGCCGGCTTGCAGCTTCCGCAGAAGGAGGAACCTTCGCCCTACCCGCGCCGAACAGACCCGGCCGAATCGCAACAAGAAGCGAGGCCGCTGGCGCCTGTGATTGATTCGCGGTCAGAGCCGAAACCTGGGGAGGCCTTTCGAGATTGCTCTGAGTGCCCGGAACTGGTGGTAGTCCCGCCCGGCGAGTTCCTCATGGGATCGAGCAAGGACGATATTGACAACGGTCTTGGAGCAACAAATGAGGGCCCGCAGCATAGGGTTTTCATCAAGCGGCCCCTTGCCGTAGGTCGGTTCGAGGTGACCAGGGATCAATTCGAAACCTTCATTGGCGCCTCCGGTCGCAAAATCGGCGACCTTTGCTACACCTTTGAAAACAAAACGCCGCAAGAGCGTGCCAACCGTTCCTTCCGCAATCCTGGCTATGCGCAGAGCGGTATCCATCCCGCCGCGTGCGTGAACTGGCAAGACGCAAAGGCATATGCCGAGTGGCTCTCCCGCCGCACCGGCAAGACCTATCGTCTCCTTTCTGAGGCTGAATGGGAATATGTGGCGCGGGCTGGGAGTACTTTGGCCCACGGCTTCGGCAAGGATGCAACCGAGGTCTGCAAATACGCCAATGGCGCCGATCAGTCTGCGAAACTGGCGATGCTGCCTGCCGACTATGCCTACATGAATTGCACGGACAGCTATTCCTATACGGCCCCTGTCGGCTCCTTCAAAGCAAATGCTTTAGGCTTGTTTGACCTTCTCGGCAACGTCTGGGAGTGGACAGAAGATTGCTTCTATGATGACTACGTAACAGCACCGTCTGATGGCGCAGCGCGAGTGGCTACTGCTTGCCAGGCCAGGACCGTGCGTGGCGGCTCCTGGTTCAGCACCGGGAACTCGCTACGGCCCGCCATTCGCGCCGGCGCCAGAGAAATTGCCCGGCATGACGACGTCGGGTTTAGGGTGGCAAGAACATTGGAGCGCTAGAGCTCGCGACCCTGTAATCTACAATCGCTTCCGTAGGAATCCGAGCGGTGAGTAGCTGGAGATAGTCCGCCCATCGGTTTGGTCTCGGCGGCCCCGCGCGCGTCCGCGTAGCCTGTCGCCATGGAGGCGGAGGTTCCGGTCAGAACTGATGGTGCTCGATGAACAACGCCGATCTGATTGTCGCCACTCTCAAGGCGGCCGGCATCGAACGGGGCTTCGGGATTCCGAGTGGCAACGTGTTGCCGCTGATGGAAGCGATGCGTACAGGCGGAATTGATTTCGTGCTCACGGCCCATGAGGGCTCGGCGGGCTTCGCGGCCGATGTAACCGGACGCATGACCGGCGTGCCCGGCTTGTGTATCGCGACGCTGGGCCCCGGCGCCACGAACCTCGCTACCGGCGTCGGCTGCGCTTATCTGGATCGGTCACCCCTGATCGCGATCACGTGCAATCTCAACACCGAGCAGCTCGGCCGGCGCATCCAGATGTGGATCGACCACCATGCGCTTTTTGCGCCGATCACGAAAGCGACCTTTCGGCTGGAAAATGGACGCATTACCGAGACGCTGCAGAACGCGATCCGCATTGCCCTGACGGAGCCGCGGGGGCCGGTTCATCTCGACCTGCCCGAGGATGTGGCACTCGCGCCGGCGCGGGAGCAAATTGCGCAGCGGGCGGCTCGGGGAAGAATCGCGGCAGCGCCGGATGCCGAGGTCGAACGCGCCAGCGCGCTCATCGCCGGCGCCAGGCGGCCGATCGCGGTCGTCGGCTCATCCGCAATGCGCATCGATAATCCGGAGCGATTGCGCCACCTCATCGAATGTCATGGTCTGCCATTTGCCACCACCACGATGGCCAAAGGCATGATCGATGACGACCATCCACTCGCGATCGGCTGCATCGAACGTGCGTGCCGACAAATGCAGCGCCGCCTGCTGCGCTCCGCTGACCTGATCGTTGGGTTGGGCTACGACACCGTCGAGGTCGAATATGAAGCCTGGATCGGCGACGTTCCTCTACTCCACATCGACATCGAACGGGCGGATGTCACACCCGCCGTTAGGCTTGTTCATCAAGTGGTTGGTGACCTCGACGCTTCGCTGGCGCGGCTTGCCACAGTGCCGATCGCTGCCGACAGGTGGCCGGCCGCAGTGCTTGCCGATCACCGAAAATCCTTCCGGGCCGCGTTGCGGCCCGACTCCCCGACGAAATCCGCGGCCTTCACGGCCCACGCGGCGATCGACGCCGTGCGCCGTGCTTTGCCGCACGAAGGGATTCTGTCGTTCGATGTCGGCGCCCATACGCATCAGATCGCAAGCCAGTGGACCGCGCATGCGCCGAAAACGTTCCAGATCACCAACGGATGGTCGTCCATGGGGTTCGGGTTGCCGGCGGCTGTCGCGGCAAAGCTCGCGCGGCCCGACCTGCCCGTCGTCTGCCTGATCGGCGATGGCTGCTTCCAGATGACGTGCGGCGAGGTCGCGACCGCAAAGCGCCTCGGGCTGCCACTTCCAATCGTCGTCCTCGACGACAGGTGGCTTGCCCTTATCAAGGTCAAGCAGATACGCCGCCAGTTTCCACTCTATGGAACCGAGTTGCAGTCCGAGCACTATGGCGAACCGCCGTCGCACTATTTCGGCGTGCCCGCCGTCGGGGTTCGCGGCGCCATCGCGCTTGAAAAGGCCGTCGCGGAGGCTTTGGCCGCCCCTGGCCCGACCGTGATCGAGGCCATCGTCGACTCAGATCACTACGTGGACACTGTTTACGACTGATGTGGCGTGGGCTTGTGGGGCCGTTGCGCCTGCAGCCCGCATTGATTCCTCAATCGCACCGGACCGTCATGCCGCCGTCCACCACGATTTCAGTGCCGGTGATGAAGCGCGCCTCGTCGGAGGCCAGAAATAGCGCGGCGTGCGCGGTATCGCGCCCGTCGCCCATGAATCCGAGCGGAATGCGGGCAAGGCGCTGTTTGAGCAGGGCCTCGACATCGCCCCCCGCCCGCTGTCCGGCGAGCCGGGCTTCGACCATCGGGGTATGCAACTGGCCGGGGATCACGGTATTCACGCGGATACTGTGCTTGGCGTATTGCACCGCGACGACGCGAGAAAGCTGGACGACACCGGCCTTGCTGGCCGCGTATCCGACCTGCGGCGAACCGCTGAAACGAATTCCCGAAGCCGAGGAAATGTTGACGATGGCGCCGCTGTTCTGCCGGACCATGACGGGCAGGACATGCTTGCAGGCAAGAAAGACAGTGCTGAGATTGTAGTCGAGCTGTCTGTGCCAGCGGTCCTCCGACAACTCGACCGGACCGCCCGGCGCCGAGCCGCCGACATTGTTGACCAGAATGTCGACACGCCCATGAACCTCCATGCAGGCGTCCACCATGGCGGCAACCGCCTTGCTGTCCGTCGCGTCGCAGAGGTGGGTCGCGATCTCGCCGCCCGCATTACGGGCGCGCTCAATGGTCTCGCGCATGGAGTCCGCGTCGCGGTCGACCGCAAAGACCTTGGCGCCCTCGCGCGCGAAGATCACAGCCGTCGCGCGGCCGTTGCCCCATCCGGGTCCGACGCAGCCCGCACCTACGACGATCGCTACCTTGCCCTCAAGTCTGCCTGACATGGTTCTGGGTCCATGAAGACGAAAATAGATGGCCTTCCGAATTGGTCACTTCAGATCAACGAAGTCTCAGCCGGTGTATACAACCTCGTTGCCGAACACCCGCTAGGCTATCGTATTGATTTAACCGGCGTCGAAATCGAGGAACTCCCTAAGCAAACAAAAACGTCCGCGGCAGCCATCGAAGGGGACTTACAAGAGGGGGACGTTAGTTGACCTTGATGCCGGCGGCCTGCACCACCTTGGCCCATTTTGCGATTTCGCTGGCCATGAAGGCGGCGAATTCCTCCGGCGAGTCGCCGACCAGGATCGCTCCCTGGCTGGCAAGCTTATCCTTCACCTCGGCTGCCTTCATGGCGGCGACGGCGGCGGCATTCAACTTCGCGACGATCGGGCGTGGCGTGCGGACGGGAGCCACCATGCCGTACCAGTTGTCGGCCTCGATCTGGGGGTAACCGAGTTCATTCATCGTCAGGAGGTCCGGCAGCGACTGCACCCGCAACCGCCCCCCGACCGCAAGCGGCTTGACGGCGCCGGCTTGGATCTGGGGCAGCAGAACCGGCACGTCGAGAAACATGATGTCGACCTGGTGGCCGACGAGATCGTTCACGGCCGGCGCAGCGCCTCGATACGGGACATGGACAATGTCGATCTGGGCGCTGGTGCGGAACAACTCGCCCGCGAGATGCGGCATGCTGCCGGGCCCGGTCGAGCCATAATTGATGGTGCCGGGCTTAGCCTTGGCGAGCGCGACCAACTCCTTGACGCTGGCGACCGGCACCGTGGTTGAGGCGACCAGCAGCTCGGGCACCTTGGCGACGAGCGTCACGGGGGCGAGATCCTTGAGCGGGTCGTAGAGAATTTTCTCTTGCAGGGCGGTGCTGATCGCCAATGC
>Ga0070734_10002623_pt1 | contig 21043 bp, 18 predicted proteins | sample Coa_R1_8_FD_66444 | JGI IMG/M metagenome (GOLD analysis project Ga0070734, IMG submission 66444) | Surface soil microbial communities from Centralia Pennsylvania, which are recovering from an underground coalmine fire - Coalmine... | ecosystem: Environmental > Terrestrial > Soil > Unclassified ...
CTCCTGTAGGTCCCTTATCTCCTGTAGGTCCCTTATCTCCTGTAGGTCCCTTATCTCCTGTAGGTCCCTTATCTCCTGTAGGTCCCTTATCTCCTGTAGGTCCTTTATTCCCCGTAGGTCCTTTATTCCCCGTAGGTCCTTTATCCCCCGTAGGTCCTTTATCCCCCGTAGGTCCTTTATCTCCTGTCGGCCCCGTGTCTCCTCGGGATCCTTTGGTCCCCGGGGGGGCCTTTTCGCTCTTAAGGCTCTTATCCGCCGCAAAACTTTTGTTGTAGCGCAGAGCTTCATGATTACGAGACTTTTGGATTAACTTCAAAATCAGTTTGTGACCATTCTCTCGTTCAATTCCCTGCTTTCCTTTGATCGCAACAAGTTTGTCTGCTCCAGGTTCGGCGCTTAACTCTGTTGAATTCTTGACATTGAAGTTAATTTCCAATTCGACTTCCTTGAACTCCCAATTCGGATTTTTCTCTTCAATGGTTTCCAGATCACTCTGGACATTTTCAATCAAATCTGTGAGCTCACTGCGACGATCAAGTTTGTTAGCAATCCTGTTGTAAAGTTGTCCACTCACAGCGCCAATGATTAGAATCATGAACCAAACCAATAAGCTAGCGAATACTAAAACCAACAACTTGTACTGCCGGAGCTTTTTAACGCGAGTAAACATATATTTAATGCGTTCGGGTGCGGACATTTTTGCCGGCTCCTTAGTCTAATTTCGACGGCTTGAAACTATACCCGATACATGCACTCTGGAGCACATATTATTTTTTAATTAAGCTTCAGCATGTTTCTGTAGATGTACGCGACAAACCGTGAATATGAGGTTTTGGCCGCGGGGGTTTTGTGGTACAAATCAGCCAGCGTCGGCAGGGATGGGTATACATTTCTTTGGATAGGTAGTCGCAAATGCCAGATTGGTTGACAAGTTCCGTCGTTCTCGCGGCTCTCGTTACCGCATTTGTAGCGCTGCAAAATAGTGAGCGTAAAATCAAGATTGAGCACATCACTGGTGAAAGAGCGAAATGGAGAGACAAAGTACGTGAAAAAGCGCTCCAAGTTCATCAGGCTGCGGTAGCCGGTAACGCTGAACGGTTGCTGGAACTTCATTTAGAGTTTTCGCTAATTCTCAATCCAAATGATCCTGAAGATCGTAAAATTCTTCTAACCATCAGCAAACTCTCATCTGAGGATATGGATACCGACCTCCTACAGAGTCTTCTTTCGGAGTTCGAACAGCGGATCGCTTTTCTTCTAAAACACGACTGGGAGCGGGCCAAGTCGGAGGCAGACCCCTTTTGGAAACGCCGTGAACCGCCGAAAAGGGATTGTTACCCTAACTGAGCATTGCTCAAAACGGAAAAAAGTTTACTCGAAGATCAAAATTGCCGAAGCAATCACAGTCGTCCAAAGCCCGCGCTTGTCTCCAACACCGCTCTGTGTGATGTTGGTGGTCCGGACGATCTTGTTGGAGATCCGGTAAATCTCTTTTTTCTCGTCCCAGGAGGTGTCTGGGTTGAATTCCACGTTGAGGGTGGTGGCGAGCATTTCCGCGGCCAGCTCTTCAGCGTATTCGCCGGCAACGTCATCGGCTTCGCCGAAGGAATGGTGCTCACTCAGGTAGCCATAGGTGCTGCGGTCGGCAGGCATGGCCAGGCCGATGCTGGCGGCGGTGAGGCGATGCGGTTCCCGCGTGGAGTTCTCCGCGACCACGGCAAATGTGACTTCGCCGGGATGAAGGTATTTCACGCCTTCTTTGCGTGAGATCAGCTTGCAGTGAGGAGGGAAAATGGAGGAAACCCGGACCAGGTTCTGCGCCGCGATTCCCGCATCCCTGAGCGCCAACTCAAAAGATGTGAGTCTTTCCTTGTGTTTGCCCACTCCGTTGGTCAGGAAGATGCGCTTCGGCACCATGTTTAAACCCAATTTGCTTGCCTCCAAAAAAGCTGGTTTTTCGTGAATAAAAAAAATAACACACGCGGAGAGTTGAGCGCAGAAAATTTGTGTAAAACTTTGGCCCGTAAAAACAGGAGCGCAGGAAAGGCTTGAGCTTCTCCCATGTGCACCGAGTTTGGTGCAAGTGCGATCAAGGGCGCGACGGCCTGGGACGGCGCATTTGATGGCAATTCTCGCCCGAATAAATCCAGGATATAGAAACTTTGAATCGGGATTAACCGGCTGGTTGCGACGCAGTTGCGGCCAAAGGAGGGTGCTTGATCTTGACGGCAATTTCCATAAAAGCCAGGGCGGCGCGGCTCAGGGCTTTGTCTTTTCGAAAAACCAGCGCCAGATCGCGGCGAAGAGATGCATCTGCCATGGGGATTGCCGTCAGCACACCTGCTTTTACGTCTTCCATTACGTTAGAGCGGGCAATGAAGCCGACACCAACGTTGGCGGCCACAAAGCGTTTGAGCAGTTCGCTGGAATCAAGTTCCATGGCGATTCTGGGCTTGAGGCGGCGCTCTTCAAACAAATTTTCTATTGAGTCACGCGTGCGGCCCAGTTTGGGCAGCAGCAGCGGAAAAGGGACCACGTCGGCAATGCTGGCCTGAGGCTTGAGGCTGAGGGGATGGCCGGGTGGCGCAATGATAACCAGTTCGTCGCGATGAATATTCACAACCGTCAGGCGCTTGTCATCCACGGGGGCTGAGACTACGCCGAAGTCAACTGAATTCTCAATGATCGATTCCAGAATCTTGGCCCGCTCCAGCCGGCTGATCTGGACCCCGACGTTGGGATAGAGCTTTTTGAATTCGGCAAAAACTTCCGGCAGGATGTGGAGACAGGTGCCTTCATTGGCCCCGACAACGATTTCTCCTCGAGGGACGCGCTCCATTTCCGCTACGGTCGTAAGCATGGTTTTGCGGGCGTCCAGGGTGTGTTCCGCGTATTGCTGGAAAACCTTACCCGCCCCCGTAAGCGCTACTTTGCCGCCGCTGCGGTCAAACAGACGGGCGCCAATCTCTTCTTCCAGCGCGCGGATTTGCGATGAGACCGCCGGCTGCGTGCGAAAGCGCTTCTCCGCCGCGCGGGAAAAGCTGGTGTGGCGCGCGACCTCCAGGAACGTTTCCAGCTGATCAAAGTCCATGTGGTATCTGATTGGTGGCTCAGAACGGTATAACATGAAATCCGCTGTGGAAAAGCAGACAAAGATTTCCAAGCACCTGCGGGAGGGCAGTTATCTGCCATGAAAGCTGTGATTGCTGAACAATACGGCGGCGCTGAGGTGCTGAAGATCGCCGATGATTTGCCGGTGCCGCGTGTTGGGCCAAACGGCGTTCTGGTTGAAGTGCACGCGGCCAGCGTGAATCCGGTGGATTGGAAGCTGAGAGAAGGCCTGCTGCATGCCGTAATGCCAGTGGTATTTCCCGTGATCTGGGGCTGCGACCTCTGCGGTGTGGTGAGAGAGGTCGGGCCATCAGTGACGCTCTTCAAGCCGGGAGACGAAGTTTACGGAATGAAAGATGGGTACGTCGCCAAGACATATCGAGGCACGTACGCGGAATACGTGGTGGTTCCGGAGAAATCACTTGCGGCAAAACCCAAAAACCTGACCCATGAAGAAGCAGCTGCGGTGCCGCTGGCGGCGTTGACCGCGTGGCAAGCCATGGTGAATCAGGGAAAGCTGAAACCGGGACAGCGTGTGCTGATCCATGCTGGTGCCGGCGGCGTGGGAGTAATGGCGATCCAGATTGCGAAGGCCTTTGGAGCTTACGTTGCTGCTACAGCCAGCACGCGCAACCAGGACCTATTGCGTGAACTGGGCGCCGATCTGGCGATCGACTACACGCACGATAACATCAGTAAACTGCGTCCGAAATTTGATCTGGTGCTGGATGGCGTGGGTGAAAGCGTCTGGGCGGAATCTTTTCGCGCGCTGAAAGTGGGCGGTCGACTGATTACCCTGACTCCGCCTATTCCAAAGCAGTTAAGCGGCAGGCTCAGGTTTTTTGCAACGGCAGTGCCGGAGATTGTGTTCGGTATTGCGCACGGATTGCTGGGCGGAAAACGATTGTTCATAACGCGGGTGAAGCCCCGCGGAGGCGACTTAGAGAAGATCAGTGCGCTGATCGAGGCGGGAAAGGTTCGCCCAGTGGTGGAAAGAGTATTTGCGCTGGATCAGATTGCTGAAGCTCATCGCCTGAGCGAAGCCGGGCACGTGAGAGGCAAGCTCGTGATAAAGATTCGCGGAACGGAATGAACTTCATACTGCCGCCGAAACGCGCAGGTCTGCTGGCGTTTGGTGATCAATAAACAGAATGGCCCGCCGGGGAATAGCGGGCCATTTTTGCCTAGGGGTGGAAAGTTTAGTTTGCTGAGAATGACGGCTCGTGACCGGGAAACCCCGGCCGTCATTTCGCTTTGTTACAAGGTTTATGTTTACCAGCCAGCCGTTACGGGCCGGGTTGGGCGACGGCAGTGCCTGAGGCGCCGGTTGCTACAGTAACGCCTGTTTCCTGTCGAAGCTGCGCCAGTTCATGCTTATAAACATGGTTGTCAGGGAATTGCTGCGCCAGAGTTTCCATCAAATCAAGCGCCTTGGGCTTGTTGTGATCATGCAGCGCGGCAATGACCAGGAAAACTTGGGCAAAAGGCGCCAGGTAGTGGCCTTTTTCCGCGACGATCTTCAGGTTCTTCAATCCTGTGGCTTTGTCAGTCTGTGCTCCACCGGCGCGCAGGAACCAGCGCACGGCGGATGACTTGAGACTGGTCATATAGTTTTCTACCCCAATGGGAAGATAAGCGTCATAGTTGTCAGGGTTTGTTGCAATCAAAGTTTCAGCAAGAGAGCGTGACTGCTTCAGGTATTTCAACGCATCCCGTTCCTTGTCCTCAACCAGAGCGAGGTAGTCACCATGCAGGCCATCCATGAGAACACGCGCAAAAATTGCGGTGGCATCTTTGGGATCTTTGGCCAGCCTGGCCTCAGATAAGGTCCTGGTCTTTTCCAGCGCCGCTTCGAACTGCGTTTTCACGGCGGGATCAGGCGTGAGCGCTGTGGACTTATCAGTCTTCTTGTCGTCCGCTACAAACTGGGCTTCCAGAATGTGTAAGCGATCGCACTCTGAAAACAGGTACACGGCTGCGTCGGAAACCGGCCCCATCGGATCGTCCGGATGCTGGCCCTGCCATTCAGCGAAAGAACGGTGGGCCTGCTCGAATTGCAGGTTATACACACTGCGATATCCGGCTTCAAGTGCTGAGGTCGCGGGAGTGCTTTGGGCATGGGCCGCCGAGCCGAGCAGCACGACGCTGCATGTGGCCCAAGCCAAAATTCTAAATGCATTTTTGATCTTGCCAAAAAGCGCTTTTTGCTGGCGCAGATTTTGATTGAACATTATTCGCCCTTCATTTCTGTTGGATATTGCTTACATATCGCATGGGTGGTGATTCACAAAAGCTGCCTACTGCCTTGATATGGGGGATATCACAGTGGCTGCGATCAACTCGAAAGGGTTTTGAGGATTGTTTTGTCCCGGCTATTGGATGATACCGCGGTGGCGTCGGTCGCTAAAAAAAGAAAATGTTTTTAAATTTCTGTACGCAATATCCCGGCAAATATGTGCAATGACTTTCAGGCGAAGAAATCACATGCTGTGTGTGACGTCCCGCGATTCATGCAGTCTCCGCTTCATGATTCTCTGCAATGCGGCAGCGGCCGCATCCATATGAATTCGCGCTGTACTAAGACACTTAGCTCCCTTGCTTAGGCCATTTCCCGCGCCAAAGCCATGGTCGCCTGCGCGGCCACTCCTTGCTGGGATGTTGCATTCAGGTATTTCTGGGCATAAAGAGTGATTCCCCGGGCCAGCGATACCAATGTGAGCGCGAAGAAGAATCCGAAGACCACATGCACGGTGACCAAAACTCCGTAAGTTGCGGCGACGAGAGTGCCAAAGAGCATCTGGCCTCGCGGCATGCAAGGGCTCGTGGCTGGGTCGGTGACCATATAAAAGGTGAACAGAACAAAAGCCACTCCCGTCATGGGAAGTAGCGCGGCAGTCAGCGGAGTGCCGAAAGCCAGATTACGAAGCACGGCCTGGAGGAAGAAGCCCCCTACCCATCCGATGGCAACACAGATTCGCTTGGTGAACTTGATATTGAGAAAGCTTCCACTCATCACAATGATTGCAGGCAGAATCCAGCTTCCCCATCCGTGAATGTTTTCAGTGAAATGATAAGGCGGCGCAATGCCTACCCAGGGGAAGAGCAGGAGTGTGAGAGTGATGCCAAAATTCGAAGGATTCAAGAAGTGACGCTGGCTATTTTGCACCGCTACGCGCAACAGCGCCTTGGAGCAAATGGCCGCCGCCGAGGCAAACATAATTGGCAACAGGATCACATTGGAATAAAGCAGCATGGCGCAGGCAACGCCGGTGATATGCGCCGACAAGAGAAAGTCCAACTTGTTTCGCCAGCCGCCTGAGAACCGCGGTTTGCGAGCGTGAATAAAACAATCCACAAGTTCAAACCAAATCTCGCAGGCATATGCGGTGAGAACGGAGACCAGAGGCTGGATCCAAGCCTGTTCAAACCCGAAGACCGTGTGGCCGAGAATGTTGAAGACGGTGATGGCAATGGCAAACCGCCGCAATCCTCCCAGGCGATTAGTCGGATGCGCAGTCACGTTCAATGTCATGAGTTCTTCCTTCCCGGCGAAGCCAGCAAGATTGTGTGCAGGCCCGGAGTCAGATGTAAGGTCTGGCGGTGAATAGCGCCGCTCACGTCGCGCCAGGAGAGATCGACGGCAACCGTTGCGGATGCGGGTAGCTGTCCCAGACCGAAGTGGAGTTCCGGGCTGCGCTTTCCTGAATGCCCGTTGCTTGAGTCAACTTGCTGCACCATGAGACGGCCATCCGGCAAATGAAGAATTGCGGTGGCGCCGATGGCATAACGGCCGCGAAGATCACGCGATGGATGGCCAGGGATATCCCTGGTGGCGGGTGTTGCTTCACCGTTGACGGGCAGCAGCAGATAGAGTTGCAGAAAGCTGTTCGGCGTACTTGTCTGGTTATGGTAAAAGACCGAATCTTCCCATTGGTTGGCGAGTGCGAAATCCAGCAACCCGTCTCCATCCACATCGGCGGTGGCAATGCCGCGCGTTACCTGGGGATCGTCAAGCCCTAGATCGTGGGAAAGGTCAAAGTAGCGGCCAGAAGCCGACGGAACAAAGAAATGGTTGTGATCGTGGCCGCTCAGGTCATCGCCGGGATGGAAGCGCGGCCAGCTTGCGGGATGGCGCAGCAGATTATCGTTGCCCATTGCCAGTTCGTGTAGCTCCGGCCAGCGGTCGGCATTGCCTTTCACAAAGCCGGCCGCCTGAACAATTTGCAGCGAACCTTCATTATCGAAGTCGCCAAAGCGGATGTCCCAGGACCAGCCGTTGCGTGAGAGGCCCAGCGGTTCACTTGCTTCCCGGTAAGGCGCGATGCCGGCGTGCATTTGATTGAGATTGCCGGTACTCAGGAAAATAAGATTGCTTTCTTCCAGCGCGAACTCTGAGGTGATATTGCTGACCGCCAGATCAGGTAGGCCGTCATGGTTCAGATCACCGCAATCAACTCCCATTCCTTTGAAAGAATCGTGCCCAAGCACTTTGGAAGCGGGGGTCATCAGAGTGCGCTTGCCAAACAAGCGCTGAAAGTGCAGATGACCTGGCACGGAAAGATTGTGCAGAAGCACGTCCGGGCCAAAATCATTAGCAATATAGATCTCGGGAAGCAGGTCACCATCAAGATCGCAGGCAGCCAGGGCAAGGGTCCATCCTGATTGAGCGGGACCTTGGAGGACGTTTGTTTGCTCGCTGAACTCTACTCGAGGAAGATCGCCGCCGCGGGCGCTCTTCCACAAGAGAAAATGCTTGCTGCCGCCGTTGTAAGCGCGTGACATGGAGTACTGCATTTCAGCAGGGTAAGTAGAGTGAGCGTCCAATACCCGCGAACCGTCGGCAAAGTAGTTGCCAAAAACCAGATCGATGTGCCCGTCTCCGTCAAGGTCCGTGGCGACCGCAGCGTTGGTGTACCAATCCTGAACCGACGGCATCAGTTCCTGGGGCTTAAAGCTGGCGCTGCTCAGATTCGTGGTCTGCGGCTGCTGCAGGAATACCACGGGCGAACGGCCCCAGTAATACACCACAATGTCCATGAGCCCGTCTTCATTCGCATCCAGCGGAAGGCAGCCCATGGGTGCCATGGTGCTGGAGTCATACGGCAGAGGGACTGGGTTCAACACAAAAGGTTTGTATCGCGGCGGCGTGCCGGGAACCGGAGCAACGATCACCTGGTCGGTCCGGGTATCCACATAGCAAAGATCGTTGGGCAGGCCGTCACCATCAAGGTCGTTCAATGCGACAGAAGCGCCCACGGAAGAAACCCAGGCAGAGATTCCCGCCAGCCGGGGATTGACTGAGCGAACTGTCTTTGCGGGATATCCCGGGACTTGAGGCAGAACGCTGCGCTGAAATTGGAAGTGGCTAGTCAGCGCGAGCCGCTCGCGCGCGGAAATGCGCGGCAGCTGCGTCGCAAAATACAGACCGGCCAGAAGCAAGACAGCAGAGACCGGCTTAAGCCAACGCTTGAACCAATGGAATGGAGGCATCTTTAATCACCGTCAGTGTAGAAACTGTTTCGCTGCCGAACGGCCAAGGCGTTGAGCCCGGAGCATCAGGCAGCCTGGAGCATCACGCGGCCATGGCCGCTAACTGCTGGAAGAAAGTTTTTTCATTTGAATAGGCAATGTGAGACGAATCAACCGCTTGCTCTTTTCGAGCTTTCCAGCCTGGGAGATCTTGCGAGTAGTTGTGGCTTCGCCCCGTCCCTTACAGGCTTGGTGTGATCTACGCTCAGCATAGGGGCCATGCGCAAGAGCCAAGTGCTTGAGAACACGGTCTGCGCGGCCAAAAAGCTTGTCACAACATACACCTGAACCTAATGCGTTGGCAATGATAAAGGGTGTAGCGGCTACCGCATCCGTACGAGTGTGTGTTGCACTATGACAATTAGCAATCATTAGCATGAAAAGCCTGCCGTCGAAAGGCAGGCTTTTTCAGTCTGATTCAAGTCACTTATAACGGATCGTCCAGATGCGTCAGCTAGAGCTGTTGCAACTCATTGATCTTCTCCCGCACCTTTTTGGTGAATCCTTCTACTTCCGCAGGCGAAAATTGTGCCGCCCGAAAGGCATCGCTGACCTGCTGATCAGAAAGCTTGGCCAGGTATCCGCCGATCCACTTGGCATGCTCCCGCGGGATGTGCGAGAAGCGCCAGAAATCGATGTAATCAGGGCCGGCATTCTTGATCAGCGGCAGGGATTGGAAGTCCTTGAGTTTCCCCTTGCTATAAAACATTGTCTTGCCGGCCTTGCCAAAGCTCGATCCCAGGTCGGCGGCAATATAGCGTTGTTCACCTTCTGGGGTGGTATATACGTGCTGGTTCGAGCTCTTGAGATCGACGTTGCAAATGATTTCCATCATGATCTTCAGGCCGTCGAGCTCTTTGGTTCCCACGAATGGATTTTTGTCCCATGACCAGTCCGCGATCTCTTGCTGGCCCTTGTCGCGGCGCTTGAACCTTGCGCCTTGGAGCTTTTCGCCCTCGATGAGGTTCTGGCCGCGCGTCATTTTCTGCCGCAGCTGGCCCACCGCCAGATCCGCAAGGTAATAATCTTCATTGGTAAAGTAGCCGACGGCCCAAACCAACCGGGTGGCGGCGGTTTCAGGCTTGGCCTCGTTCCCGAATTTGACTCCCCACTTGGTTCCATCTTCATCGACCACATTAAATTTGGGGTTCACGCCTTTGGTATCTTCCTTGATGAACTTAAGTTTGCCGTGGGGAAGACGGTCCTTGCTTCCGGGGCCATAAAAAAGGTCGCGCGAAGCAATGTCAGTGGGCTCCCGCCACATGACAGCGGAGCCGGCACCGAGCGCGGGCTTAGCTTCAGGCTTGGTGGACTTGTCCGATGCTCGTACCATGAATTGCTGCGCCGGACGGGCCGTTTGCGCGGATGCAAACACGCAGCCGAAAATCAGTAGCGGCAGAATTGCTGAAAGAATTCGTTTCGTAATGAACATGGTTTTCTCACTTCCGGCAGTCTTGCGGACTGCCGCATCAAGTTCCACGGGACCTGTTAGGTTCAGAGTAGGCGCAAAGTTTGTGACTCGAAACTGTCAGAAATGACAGGTCAGCTTTGCCACACATCGCCAAACCAAGCGAGCTGGGATCGTTCCGCTGCGGGCTTGTAAAATTCCGGCCCAATCGGGTACATCCTTTAGCAGGAGGTGGCGGGCAGTCCAAGCTACAAAGAGGCTCCACAAGACTCTATGGCAATGGAGCTGCTGAATTTCTCCTCAATTGGCTTTTGTCATTTTGCTGCCATTGAAAAACCCCACAAGCGAATTGCGAGATATCACAACTCGGCAGGAAACCCTGGCAGGCATCAGCCGATCAGGCTTGGGCAATCTAATTATCCTATTGTGCTTTCGTCGAGCCGACCAATTGCCGAGATTCAAGATTATGCAGCGGTAGGAGATTGTCGTTCTGCAGCCCTGGTTTCAAGATACGGATCAGTGGACTGGCTTTGCTGGCCGCGATTTGATAGTCCGTCGATTTTTGCCGCCATTCTTGACAAGGACAAAGGCGGCTACTGGTCGATATCTCCGGCGGGACCGACCCAGTTCGAGCGCGCTTACATTCGTGGCTCCAATGTCCTGGAAACCCATTTCATCTGTGCAACGGGCCGCGCCACTCTCACTGACCTTATGCCAGTGGCTTCAGAAGAGTTCAAGCGGCGACACATGCTGCCGGATCACGAACTTCTGCGGCAAATTGTATGTACAGAAGGGGAGATTAAGCTGGAGGTAGCATTCTGCCCTCGTTCCTACTATGGAGCCAGACACGTGAAAATCGAGAATCTGGGAGCGCATGGTTTGCGATTGGAGGTCGGGCGGGGAGCCTATTTTTTGCGCAGCAGTGTTCCTTTGAAGATCCATGGAAATGAGGCCCGCGCAGAAATCTCAATGAGGAGCGGTGACGTGCTTCAGTTCTCGCTCAGCTATTCGGAAGAGTCACCCGCGGTGCTGCCGGCGTTGGGAGAAAATGCGACTGCGTCAATCGAGCGTTCCGTAAAATGGTGGCAAGAATGGGTGGCCCGAGCAAAGTATCAGGGACCGTATCGTGACGCAGTCGTGCGTAGCGCCCTGGCGCTCAAACTGATGGCGTATGCGCCTTCAGGAGCGATCACAGCGGCTGTAACAACTTCTCTGCCGGAGCGGATTGGCAGCAGCCTTAACTGGGACTATCGGTACTGTTGGTTGCGTGACGCATCGCTGACCGTGCGTGCGCTTTTGGGCCTTGGTTACATCGAAGAAACAGAAAGTTTCATGACCTGGATGTTGCATGCCACGCGGTTGACCCAGCCTCGATTGCACGTCCTGTATAACGTTTTCGGTGGGATGGCTCCTCGCGAAAAAGAACTGGACCTTGCGGGCTATTTCGATTCCCGGCCGGTACGCATTGGGAACGGCGCAAGACATCAGCTTCAACTTGATGTTTACGGCGAAGTGATAGAAGCCGCGGCCCAGTATGCACAGCGCCATAGACACTTCGACCGCACCACGCAAAAAGTCTTGATCGGCTTTGGAAAGTATGTTGCGCAACACTGGAACCTTGCCGACGAGGGGATCTGGGAGCCACGATCCGGCGGAGCGCACCACACCCATTCGCGCCTGCTATGCTGGACGGCTCTCGATCGCCTGCTTGCGCTCAGCGATAAAGGCTTTCTGGATGGAGTGCCGGGCCAGCAATTTGAACAGGAGCGCGGACGGATTAGGCAACAGATAGAACATCGAGCATGGAACGAGGAACTCAAGAGCTATGTAAGTGTCCTTGATGGCGACGGTGTGGATGCGACTCTGCTGCGCCTTCCATGGTATGGCTTTGAAGAAGCACAATCGCCTCGCATGAAGAGCACTTATCGCAGAATCCGTCAGGAACTGAGCGCCGGTGACAGTCTCCTGTTTCGCTATCGATCTCAGCCTCCTGAAGGGGCCTTTGGTATATGTGGCTTCTGGGCCGTGGAGTATCTGGCGCTTGGCGGAGGCACGTTAAAAGAAGCCCATGATCTTTTTGATCAACTTCTGAAGTATGGAAATGATCTTGGCTTGTTTGCTGAAGAGACTGATCCTGGAACAGGAGATGCTCTTGGGAATTTCCCGCAGGCGTTCACGCATATCGGGCTGATCAGCGCGGCGCTCACCCTGGAAGAGAAGGAACGCGGAGAGTCTCATCCTGCTGCACAGACTGGCGAAAACGTTACATCAGGCAGCCGCGAGGTGATCCAGTGAATTGGGCTAGCTGGCTGTTGTGGGGTTTTCTTGCAACCATTGTCCTGACCACAATCAGTGCGGGAGCCCAGGGACTGGGACTCACTCGCATCAACTTTCCCTACATGCTCGGCACCATCTTCACCCCTGATCGAGACCGCGCGAAGCTGTATGGCTTCCTTGTGCACCTGGCAGCGGGATGGATATTTTCCGTGATTTACGTCTTCATTTTCCAGGCTTTGGGAGCGGGAGGTTGGTGGCGGGGCGCACTGATCGGCGTCTGCCATGGAATTGTTGTGCTGGTGGTCGTGATGTCATTACTGCCGGGGCTGCATCCACGCATGGCCAGCGAGCAACAAGGTCCTACGGCCAGGAATCTACTCGAGCCCCCGGGCTTTCTGGCCTTGCATTACGGCGTGCAAACGCCACTGGCGATCATGATTGCGCACACCGTTTTTGGAATGATTCTGGGCGCGTACTATCACCTGGCGCGATGACAGCTTCACCCAAGGGATTCATGCCGCGCTGGGATAAGCAATGGTACTCAGCAACGCGTTGTTGGCCTGGCGCGAATCGAGCCTTGTGTGCTGCGCCACGATCGGCAACATCGGACTCTATTACGCTGGAATAATCCGTGTCTCTGGGGATCATCTCTGGCTCGCGAAGATCGTTAATTCGCACGTGCCGCGTTCGCCGCGCTGACACAATCAGGCGATACGGCCCAACAGGCTCACGGTCCTTGTAATAAATGGTAATTTCCACGTGTGCGTCATTATCTGAGCAATTCAGCAGACAAACAGTTTCGTGGCTGGTCATCTGCGGCTCAGGCCCGTGGCTTTCTTTGGGAATGTATCCTTCAGCGATCACCCACGTTTTCTCGCCGATTGGCTTTCTCATAGCTCCTCCTCGACTATCTTTCTTGATCTGTTCAAGCGTTTGGCCAGAAGCACGCCTCCCATCGCCGCGACGCTAAGCGCTGCCAAGGCGCATGGGGGCAGCATCTCTAACCTGGCCAAGCAAAGTGACCAAAGGCAGATTCAGCAAGCGGGCTTTCAAGTCCCATAGCGCGCAATCGACGGCTGAGATCGCCATGGAACAAATTCCAGGGCGACCGAGATTGCGTATCCTTTGCCACATGGCCATGTAAGCCGCTCCGGGGGACATGACATCTTTTCCCACCAAAGTTGGAATCAGCGTGTTGCGGATGAGAGATGCCGTAGCAGTGTCGGCATAGGTATAGCCGATGCCTTGGCTGCCGCCGCCCGAAATCATGACCAGTACCAAAGTTGTACGGTCCCATTCCAACGTGCCGTCAGATTCAGGGAAGTCGGTGGGTACCGTGTAAGTCTTTACGTCTACGCGATCGACGGGCACGATCTGTGAAATGCGCCGCATGTGGGACCTAAGCTGCAGTTTCAATACATCAGGCAGTGAATTTGAAAAGGCCGACTTTTAATTCGATGTCTGCCGTGTGGCAAGGGTAGCCAACAGCCAGGCAATCAGATAAGTAAATATCGTATTACGACATTACGGGCAAACGCCGCGTTTCCGGGCGGCATCCCAATCGATATAGAGTTTTAGTTTTTATTAAGGAAGGACGGTATTGGGACGTGGCGAAGCATGAGGTAGTTGTTATCACCGGGGCTTCCGCGGGAGTGGGACGGGCCACCGTCCGCGAGTTCGCTAGACGTGGAGCATCAATAGGTTTAATTGCCAGGGGAGAGGACGGATTGACGGCAGCTCGCCTGGAAGTGGAGGCAGAGGGAGGCAGAGCGCTGGTCCTTCCGGTTGACGTCGCCAATGCCAATGCGGTTGAAGCTGCGGCGGATTATGTAGAGAAGACTCTGGGCCCCATTGACATCTGGGTAAACAACGCTATGGCGTCGGTTTTTTCCCCCATCAAAGAGATGACTCCAGAGGACTTCAAGCGAGTCACCGAGGTTACGTACCTGGGATATGTATATGGCTCGCTGGCAGCTCTCAAGCATATGCTGCCAAGAAACCGCGGCACGATCGTGCATGTAGGCTCGGCGCTCGCGTATCGGAGCATACCTTTGCAAGCTGCTTATTGTGCCGCCAAACATGCAGTGCTTGGCTTTTTCGCCTCATTGCGCACAGAGCTTAAGCATGACCACAGCAAAGTGCGCACTACGATGGTCCAAATGCCGGCCCTCAATACTCCGCAATTCGGCTGGGTGAAGAGCCGTCTGCCGCGCAAGGCGCAGCCGGTGCCACCAATCTTTCAGCCGGAAGTGGCAGCCCGGGCTATTTATTACGCCGCGCATCATCCGGACCGCCGCGAGTATTACGTGGCGTGGTCTACCGTAAAGGCAATCTTCGGTAACAAGCTTGTTCCTTCTTTGGCTGACGACTATCTTGCGCGCACCGGATATGACTCACAGCAACATGATGGCCCGGAAGATCCCAATCGCCCTAATAATCTCTGGGAGCCTGTTGCTGGAGATCACGGGGCCCACGGCACTTTTGACAAGCGCGCACACTCATTCAGTATGGAACTGTGGTTGGAAAGCCATGCCAAGTGGCTGGCGTTGGCCGCAGGATTGACCGTTGCCGGAACCACACTCAGTTTAATGAGACGATCATCAGTGGCAGAAGAGAAACAGGGCATGGAACCGAGAAGGAACGCGGCGGCATAACTGGTTTTAATATCTTCTATGCCATGCCACTCGTGTAGCAAAGGAATGGAGTAGCACTCCAAAGTGCAATAGCGAACGGAACAAGGTATCTGCCGATAACGAACTAATCATTACCTGTGTCGATGGTCTCTTTCTCGGCAGACGGCCTGCAGCTCAGCTGGTGAGCAAACTCAACGAGGCGAAGGTTGAAGCTGCTTTTGCTTGCACCCACAAACTTAAAGCAGGCGAGACAGTAAGATTCACGTAAAAGAGGGTTCTGAACTGATCGAACATGCCAAAACCGCTCGGGATCCTGCTTCATATTCGAAACCGTAACGAACGTCTACTTCTTGTCAATTTAGGATGCTGCGCATTAGATGTGCAACCGGGCTTCAAAACTACTGGGTTGGTTCGTCTGACAATGACCAATTGGCTGGAACTTCCCAGCGCATTGTTTAATGGCGACGTTATTTTGGGGACGCATTGCCGACATCGGATCCCGATTTGCTTTTTGCATTCTTTTTATGGTGCTTGCGCGTGCTCTTCTTGTGGGACTTGGTTTTGGATTGCGCTGTTGCAGGAATCTCAGCGCCGCTGCCCTGGCCTGTTCCGGTTCCTGGCACGTTGCCTGTGCCTGGCTGTCCTGTTCCGGGGCTGCTGGTTTGCCCGCCGCCAGCGTTGCTCGTGGCTTGAGAAAACATCAAGGCGCTGCCAAACACAATCGTACTTACCAAAAGCCAGAATTTCCGCATGCTTTTCTCCTTCAAAATGTTCGATGCATCTGTGCGCCTGACGGAAGGCTGGCGTCACACCAAGTGGAGCAAACTGACGCTGCCATTCTGGATTAGAGCTGACAACTTGATTATCCAATGGATGGGTTATGCCGTTTTAACCAGCAAAGAAAGCGCCCAAAGAAAGCGCCATGTTCTGGAAATTCCGGAAAATAACCACGTCTCAGCAGCTTCTCTGCAACTCTCTTTCCAGTGCAACTCAGGGCTAACGCGTAAACTTGAAAAACTCAGGCCTGATCTTCCCGTGATACAGAATTGAGCGAGTAAGATGTGTGGGTTCAAGTTCTACAGAAGGACTTCTTTATTTGCCTCAATTTAAAAGTATTTTTCTCATGTTTATTTTCAAATTAAATTTCGGGTCACCACGTGGAAAAATTCCGTAGACTTCTTGCAAGTGACTGCGGTGGGTGTTTAAACTAACGAAAACGGAAAGCTAAAGACAAATTGAATGTGTTTTTTAAGCCATGCCCGATGCGGCAGGGCTGGGATTACTCAGAGAAATGGCAACTTAAAACCTGATTTAGGCGCCACGCACTGGCACCTTCTGAAATAGCACAGTTGAGGCCAAGCCCTTCGGACAAAATTCCGCTCCAAAGACGCCTTGCAAAACTTAAATTATTTGCTCAATGCTGAGCAATGGTTTCACTTTCTCTCCTGTGAAATCCCGATTGGGGGAAAAAGCGCGCTGTTCCATTTATCGGAGAGAAAAATATGAGTTCTCTAATCTTCGTTGAGGCGATATAAGATGTTTTTCTTTTTGCGCGCGCCGCTCGTGTCCTTTGTCTTTGGAGCCGCAGGTGAATCCAGTTTATTCCGCTCAGGAGTTCCAGCTTTCGGATGCCCAAGCCAGCATCTGGATCGCGCAGGCGATGGATCCCGCAAGTCCCGCCTTCAATATTGCTAAAGAAGAAGGAATGTCTGGATTGGGTGGAGCAGAACTGGACTGATATGCGTCCCAAAAGCCTGATTGAGGCCATGAACAAGAAATCCCAGGAGCACGATGAAGAAATCACAATTGATGTGGTTTGAAAATCTTCCGGGAGGAAGAGTCGGAGCACTCCGGCTGTACTGCTTTCCCTATGCTGGGGGAAGCGCGCAGATATTCCGCGGCTGGCAACGGCATTTTGCGCCACAAGCAGCGCTCTCGTTGGCATGTTTGCCAGGCCGGGGGACGCGCATCGGGCAGCCGCCGTTCAAGCAATATAAACCGCTGATAACCGCTTTGGCTGACGCCATTGTGCCTGAAATCCCTCCGGCATTCGCGTTCTGGGGACACAGCATGGGCGCGGTCATCAGCTTTGAACTTGCACGTGAACTTCGGCGTAGAGGCCAACCTGCTCCGCTTGCATTGTTCGTTTCCGGACGTGGCGCGCCACAGGTTCCCGATCCCGATCCTCCTACGTTCAATCTTCCTGAACCGGAATTCATTTCCGAGCTGCGCCGCTTGAACGGCACGCCCAGGGAATTGCTCGACAGTCCTGAGTTGAAGGAATTCTTTTTGCCCACCATCAGGGCGGATTTCGAACTGGTGGAAACATATGAGTATGAGACCGAGCCACCGCTTACCTGCAATATCTGTGCTTATGGCGGATTGCAGGATGCTCATGTGCCTGCGGCAAACCTGAAGGAGTGGCAGAAACAAACCTCAGGAGCATTCAAGATCCGGATGTTTCCCGGTGATCATTTTTATATTCACACTTCCAATGACCTTCTGCATGCCCTGCGTCGAGACGTGCTGGATCTTTTGCACGAAGCTCCAGCATGGTACCAATTGAGGCAGCAATTTAATTCCTGATCCAGGAGTTTGAGCAGCAAACGCGGACAGGCTACAGAGATTCTGTTTATGGAGCCGCTGAAGGCTTGCGCTGGAACCCGGGTCACGTTCAGCCAGGTGCTGCGCAGGCAGTCTTTTTTGCTCTTTGGCCGGCCCGTTTTATCAGCAGCATCGGGGACTGGCTTGCCGTGCTGCCCTCGTTCAGCCTTATAGCCTTTTCAACGCCATGCAGCGCGACTGAAACGTCCATCTTTCTGGGACCGGTGGCAGGAGCTCTTGTTGATCGCTCAAACCTACCCGCGTGAATCCAATCACAGCCTTGCGGCATGAATAGGCGCATTTACAAAACATATTTGCGACAAACATAGGTTGCATCGCTGCCATCCACTCCAATGATGTTGGATGGACGCGGCTGCGTATTTACCGGCAGGCCATAGGAGCGATCCATAACCCAGAACGAAAGAGCAGAAGGAGCCCGGACCGTTAGCTCAAGTTCCACGCCCTCATCTCCCATTGCGTACAAGGTCAGGGCAAGGCGGTTGCCTTTATGCACCGCGACATCTCTGCCTGCCACTTTTGCCGCGATGGGTTGAACATCGTCAGGAAATCTCAGATACAGCGTCTCGGCTTTTCGCTGCGATCTGAGTCTCAGCTTCAGCCGGTGGAGACCGCCTTCCTGCTTGTGCTCGACGTTTTCGATAAGAGGCGGCAGCAGGGGAAGCGCGGGCGTGCCGGCCGAAATCAGCGGCCTAGGCAATCCAGCAAGATAATTCGGCAAAGGATGCGGCGCAGGCTTATTGTCGCCGAAGAACTGACGCGTCCACTCGTCAGGCTTCCGATCGTAGCTGATCCAAACTGCGCTATTGTCGTCTGCATTGAGACTGTAAACAATGCTGTCTGGTCGAGGATGCTCCGAACTGTATCCTGAAAGAGCAACACCACAGCCGAGACAAACCACCGCGGCGACCGCAAGAAGTCCCGAGCCCCATCTCCTGGATGCGACAGATGATGCGCCAAGCGTGGGAAGCGATATCAGGAGGAACAAACCGAGCAGCAAGGCCGACGCCACAGCGGAGATCATCTGCAATGTGAGGAATATGTACACCAGATAAATGACCGGCGCAAACAGGAGAATGGCTGCCACAACAGCAGGGAGGTTGCGTATCCAGTGGGTTGTGGAAGGATGTGTTGTGGATTTTTTTACGAGGTTGGAAGCAGCATTGCCCAGCAGGCCGAGCAGCATTGGCCAGAACAAAAGATAACTTCCGGAGGAAATCTTAAGCGCGAGGAGCCAACTCAAGATGAACCACAGCGACAAAGCTGCAAGAGAGAGTTCCTGGCCGCCGAGACGTCTGCGGAAAAAGCCGAGCAGGAGCATGCCCATGCACGCGCCGAAAAGCATCAGTGCGCTTAGAAGAAACAGATTTGAGGGACAATCGCCAATGATCCGACGACCGGCAAGAATGAAGGAAATGAGCCACCACACTCCGGCTACAGCCGCAACCAGAAGAATAAGAATCGCGAAGCAGGTAAGCAGGGCAAGAAAAAATTGTCGCTTGCTAAATTCGGGGCGACGGAAAGCAAGCACGAGCGCCACTGCGAATAAGAGTGTGACGAATATCTGTCCGCGGAGCACCCAACGCTGGCAGTATGTCACCAGCCTGCTGCCAAACCAGTCAAAGAATACGTCGTCGTCGCGGGAGTTCCGCAGCGCCGCTAAATCGACCTGCCCGAAATACCGAGTCAACGCCAATCCATATGATCCGTGGTGTTGGAGAGAAGCAAGGCTGAGGTGATCGGAAGTATCAAGGGGAGAGTGGTAGGCCTCAAGACCTTCACCGAAAGCAAAGTTCAGCCCGGGAATTGCTGCCGGACGGAAAACAGTAAAATCAGTGTCATTGGGAAGGATTTTGTACAATTCGTAAAACAAGGATGAACCGATAGGGTACGGCACGACGCGGGCAACGGCCTCAATGAGCGGCCGGTTATTCTGACTGGTTTCAAAAAGAAGCGAGGGCCCGCGGTTACCGCGCGCCTCAAAGTTCAGGATGAGCCCCGCATCTTTCACCCATGGGTGCGAATGGGCAAAGGCTTCAGCCCCCAGGAGCCCAGCCTCTTCTCCATCAGTGAATAGCGCGATGACATCGCGCTGGATGGGCGGGCCGTGCTTGAGTGCCCGAAGAATTTCAAGAATGGAAGCTACACCTGACGCGTCATCCCCGGCGCCCGGAGCACGGTACACTGAATCATAGTGCGCCATCAAGATAATTGCCGGGCCAGATGCTGTGCCGGGAAGGCGTCCCACAATGTCATTTGTTTTTCCCGCTATGATCAGGCGTGGGGTGGGATCAACGCCGAGGGATGAAAAAATCTGTGGTTGCAAACCAAGATTGGTGAGCTGCGTCACTAAATAATTGCGGGCCGCGGCATCCGCCGGTGAGCCGAGAGAATGAGGTATGGCCGCAATTCCGCGCACGTGAATGAGCGCCCGCTCGGCAGAAAATTCATTTTCAGGAGCGGTTGCGAGTAACGGCTCAGGCGCATGCAATGCTCTCACAGCGAGGATGGCCAGAGCGATAATGAAAATCCAAAGTGCAAGGACCTTTACAAGCGAAGGAGGGGCAGAATCCTGCTGCCCCTTGGAGGCAATGCCATCCTGCTTCAATTCAGCCATGGGGAACAGTATATAAAGGGAATAGTTTGAAAATGCAGAGCAATTATTTTAATAAGATATGGCAAAAATCATTTTGGGAAATCGCCGCGGTCCGGTGATTTACTGATGCCCGGTTCGAGCCATGATTTGCCCCCACACATAGAGACACTGTTCCCTTTGAATGGAATTATGGCTGCGGGACGCGAAAGGCAGCAGCTACACAAGCGAACTGCGCTTTGCCGTTGTAGATCTTAAAGCACGGGCCTGGTTCGCGATCGGGCAAAAGCACGTTCAGCCGACGTAATTCTTGCGCTTGCATTTCAACGACACGCAGCGCAACAGAAGACGTTGGGCTGTATTACTCGCGTGCTAGGGCTTCAGTTGCGGGCCGGCGCTGTCGGCTCCGGAAGCGATGCTTCTGGTCAAAGGTTTTGCGCCTGTGCCGTCGCTGTTCATCATCCAGATGTTCAATGTTGAATAGGTGGTGGAAGCGTCAGTGCCATCGAACGCGCGCGTTGAGCAAAACAATATTGTGCTGCCATCCGATGACCAGACCGGCTGATAGCTTGACGCGCCGATCAACTTTGTAAGGGGCCGGGGGTTGCTGCCATCATTATTCATCACCCAGATATTGAGCATGCTGCTTCCGTTGTCGCTGCCATCCAACGCGCGAGACGAGACATAGGCAATCTTGCGGCCGTCCGGTGACCACAGAGGGGACACAGTCGTCAAACCGAAAGCAGTTGTAATTCTGGTCAGCGGCGTTGCGCCGGATCCGTCGGCATTCATCACCCAGATGTTGGCTGCGCCCACATCATTGCTGCCGTCGAGGGCCCGGGCCGATGTATACGCGATTTTTGTTCCGTC
>Ga0070734_10002627_pt1 | contig 21025 bp, 16 predicted proteins | sample Coa_R1_8_FD_66444 | JGI IMG/M metagenome (GOLD analysis project Ga0070734, IMG submission 66444) | Surface soil microbial communities from Centralia Pennsylvania, which are recovering from an underground coalmine fire - Coalmine... | ecosystem: Environmental > Terrestrial > Soil > Unclassified ...
GTGGCAGCGGAGGATCAGGCCGGTACGCTCGGTGAGGGCGTTGATATAGTCGGAGAGGCGGGTGCGGTTGGTGGTTCCCACCTCGACCAGGGTCGCCCCGCTGGCGCGGATAATATCCGGCATTCGGAACGCGCCGCCGATCTCCACCAGTTCGCCTCGGGAGATAAGGACCTCGCGACCTGTCGCCAAAGTGGTGACGGCGAGAAAGACCGCACCGGCGCAGTTGTTTACGACCGTGGCGTCCTCCGCGCCGGTCAGTTCGCAGAGCAGGCCGCGCACATGGTCGCGCCGCTCCCCCCGTTTGCCGGTCTCGCGCTCGATCTCGACCAGTGCGTGGGCCTCGGCGACGGCGAGCAGGGCGTCGCGGGCGGCATCGGCCAGGAGGGCGCGGCCCAGCCCGGTGTGCAGCACCACCCCGGTCGCGTTGATGGCTCGCTGTAGCGAGGGTACGGTGCGGCGCTGAGCCTCGGCGACGACCCGTCCGGCGAGTTCCTCTTCTGAAGGCGGAGAGGCATGCGCATCGGCCAGGAGGGAAGTCCGTACCACGTCCAGTACGGTGCGGGCGGCTTCGGTCAGCAGGGCGGCGGGAACATGGTCGGTGAGGCGAGCGACCGTCGGAGCCGCCAGCAGGCGATTTACCGAGGGCAGGCTTCTCAGGGGGTTCCCATCCGGAGCACTCTGTTTGTTCGTCTTCATGCCCCCATTATAAACGATCTCGAACAACGGCGCAACGACATCAAGCTTCCATCCTCTCGGCAGCAGGGTGTTCTGCAACGCGAAGCAGTTCTTGAGAGCCGGTTTCAGAAATCGTGTCTACGGCACGGAGCAACGTCTCCGGCGCAGAGGATTGGCTGGCCCGTAGGAGGTGCTGGGCGTTGCGCTCTTGCTGCTGTCGCACTTTCAGAGTCTGCAAAGTTTGCGCCGCTGCCTCGCCTATCGGTATGGTCGGACTGTAGTTTGCGAGGCGTTCCACTGCGGGAACCGCGCCGCCGTTCCCGATTTTGTCCAGGGCCTCCAGAACCAGCAAGACGAAACTCTCGCTTCGGTGCGTGAGCAGCCGACAGAGATTAGGAACGGTCTGGGCGCAGAGTTGCCCGTAGTGTTCGGGGGTGAGCAGCGGTAAAAGCTGTCGTAAGGCAGTCGCTGCCGCCTGACGCACGTGCTTGTCTCCGTTCTGCATGGCGGCGGTAAGCGGCGCGATGCTCTGCGGATCTTGAAGTCGCCCCAGTGTAACCGCCGCTTCCGCCCAAACCTGATTGGCGCGATGGGAATCCAGGACGATAGAGAGAGGCAGAATGACCGGTAAAAGGATGAAGGCGAGGCCAAAGTCTATCCTCAGAAACAGATCGAGGAGGGTCAGCGTGATGCAAAGCGCTGGCGGAAGCGCATCATAGCGCACAAGAGTCCCCTGACCGAGATTCATATCGGAACCAGGAAACCGGATCTTGACATACAAAAACACTATCGACATCAAACCGATACTCAACGGCGAAGCAAGCAGGGCAGCGCGACCCGGTACACGGAGGAAGCGACCCCAGGAGCGCTTGCCGCTGTCTCGTTGCTCCAACGCCTTGCCGAGGGTCTGCGCCGCCTCCTTCTTCTGTTCTGTGCTGCAATCCGCCACTCCCAACGCCCATGCGGCCACCATTTGCTCTTTCCAGCGGCTATCCGAACACTTGGTGAACGCATCGAGCAGAGGTGCAATGGTGTCCAGAGGTTGGGACTTATGCAGCAGTTCTTCCGCGATCTTACGAACAGGGGAACGGCGGCGAAGCCGCTTTATCAGGCGGAGAATGTCAGGAGGCGCTCCCGTTTCAAGTTCCGCGGGGGTGATATGGACGGGAGTTTCTTCTATGGCCTGGATAGGCAGAGGCGTCGTTTCTGTCTTCTGATCGGACAGATGAAGTTGCTGCATGGTATGCCTTCCTGGCCGGCATCGTGTGGGCGTTGCTTTCCATACGGCGGAGCAGAAGAGCACGTTTCACTCCCGTGGAAGGAAATCTCCGTACGGAGGGTTAATCTGTCGGCAACGATTTCCGTAGGGTGCAGGCCCCGTCCTGCGCCGACCAACCTTACGGAACCGAGAGGCTATCGGCAGGGGATAGAGCCCCTGCCCTACGTCCGTTGTTCGCATCCCGCAGAAACGCAGAGGGAAAATGAGACTTCCAAGATTCTCAGGACCAATCAGAAACATCACTTGCCTGACGGGCTGCTGTGTGTTGATCATTCCGTTTACAGTGGAGATGCTGGTTGGATTTGCGTCTGCCAGATACAGGGCACATGAACGGACCTGTGAAAAAAATATTCGTGCGATATCCCAGGCGCTCTTACAGTATTCCGCAGATTGGGACATGACATTTCCGCCCGCGAAACATTGGGCCGACGCTACGTCTCTGCATATCAAGCCCAGGGAGATACCCCAGGTATTTCGCTGTCCGGAGGCTCATTCTCCTTATGCATTTGTATTCAATGTGAATTTGGATCGTCTGCGCTTGGAACAATTGGTTGAGCCAAGCGTGACCCCGATGCTTTACGAAGGGGAAGTCAACGACTTCAATGCGACAGGCGATGGCATCACCATACCCATAGCAAAGAGGCACATGGATGGATCCTATTATGCCTTTGCGGACGGGCATGCGAAATATATCAGCCAGACTTTCCATCCGTCAGCATTCAAGGCACTGAATTGGCGAAACACAAGCGCCCCGGAAAACCATTCATCAAAGCCTTAACAAATAAGGAGAGCGTCCGCACATGCCTTCCGGCTTGAAGATCACCGACCTCCGCGTGGCCGTCGTCGCCCGCGCCCCCATGACCTGCCCGCTGATCCGCATCGACACCAACCAGGGAATCTATGGCCTCGGCGAAGTCCGGGATGGGGCCAGCAAGACCTACGCCCTGATGCTCAAGAGCCGCCTGCTGGGCGAAGACCCCCGCGATGTGGACCGTCTGTTCCGCAAGATCAAGCAGTTCGGTTACCACGCCCGCCAGGGCGGGGGCGTCTGCGCCGTGGAGATGGCCCTCTGGGACATCGTCGGCAAGTATTATGGCGTGCCGGTCTACCAACTGCTGGGCGGCAAGTTTCGGGATAAGATCCGTATCTATGCCGATACCGACCTCTCCGACGACCCCGCCGAGACCGGCCAGCGACTGCAGGAGCGAGTGGCGCAGGGGTTCACTTTTTTGAAGATGGACTTTATGCGTGCCAACCGGAAGCAGAATACGCTCCACTCGCCGGGGAACGCCCTGATGCTGCCGCCGGGGCTGAGCGTAGCGGACGTCCATCGCACGCAGCACATGTTTACCGGCATGGAACTCACCGAGCGGGGCATCGGCGCGATGGTCGAGTACGTCGCGGAGATCCGCCGCCTCGTCGGGGACGAGATTCCCCTGGCCACCGACCACTTCGGGCATATCGGGGTGAACTCCTGCATCCGGCTCGGCAAAGCGCTCGAACCCTACAACCTGGCCTGGCTGGAGGACCTGATCCCCTGGCAGCACACCGACCTGTGGAAGCGCATCACGGACGCCGTCCACCTACCCACCTGCACCGGAGAGGACATCTACCTCAAGGAGGGCTTTGTCGAACTCTGCCGCCACCATGCCGTAGACATTATCCATCCCGACCTGGCGACCTCCGGCGGTATCCTGGAGACCAAAAAGATCGGCGACGCCGCGCAGGAGTACGGCGTCTCGATGGCGATGCACTTTGCCGGCACGCCCGTCTCCTGCATAGCGAACGTCCACTGCGCCGCCGCTACCGAGAACTTCCTGGTGCTGGAGAACCATTCGGTAGACATTCCCTGGTGGGACGACCTGGTGGAGGGCATCGAGAAGCCCATCGTCAACCGGGGCTTTATCACCGTCCCGGATAAGCCCGGCCTGGGCATCACCCTGAACGAGGCGGCGGTTCAGGAGCACCTGGGCGAACCCGGCTTCTTTGAACCGACCCCGGAGTGGGACAACGAGCGCTCAGGGGACCGCCTCTGGAGCTGAGCGAAAGGAGTGGCGATGATGCTGAACCGGCGTGAGGATATTCTGGCGATCACCCGTCAGAACCCGTTCGACCGTTTTCCCGATGGCCGTCCGCGTGTGCCGGACGACCTGCTGCAGCGCATGAAGGAGGTCACGGTCGAGGAGGCCTGGGGCGTGATGCGCAAGCATGGCTACAACTACCAGTATGAGGGCAACTGGCTGAACGTGCATCCGGAGCGGACGCTGGTGGGCCGGGCGGTGACGGCGGCGTTCGTCCATACGCGACCCGACCTGCATGAGGTGGTCGAGGAGTGGGGGAAGGCGCAGGGCAGCGTCGGGCTGCACAACGCCTTTGTGATCGATACGCTGGTGGAGAACGATGTCCTGGTGGTGGACCTGTTCGGCAAGATCAAGGAGGGCACGTTTGCTGGAGATAACCTGGGCACTGCGATTGCCAATAAGACGAAGACCGGCATGGTGATCCATGGGGGGATACGCGATCTGTTAAGGGTGCAGGAGATCCCCGATTTCTCTGTCTTCGTGCGGGGAGTGGACGCCTCCGGGATTCGCGATGTCACTCTTTCTACCTTGAACGGCCCGATCCTGATCGGCAACGCCACGGTGTTGCCCGGCGATGTGGTGCTGGGCTCCGTCTCCGGGATCGTCTTCATTCCGCCGCACCTGGTGCAGGAGGTGGTGGAGACCTCTGAGAGGGTGCGGATGCAGGATATCTGGGGCCAGATGCGCATTCGGGAGGGGAAATACACTTCGGGGCAGGTGGATACCGCCTGGAGCGACGAGATGCGCGCCGACTTCGACGCCTGGTTCCAGGCGCGGTCAGCTTAGGGGAGGCGTGCGATGGGGCGCCTATCAGGAGAGGTTCAGGGATGACGGAGCGCGTTCGGGTGGCAGTGGTCGGTACGGGATGGTGGGCAACTGCGACTCATATTCCTGCGTTGCGCGACGATCCGGGCGTGGATCTCGTGGCGCTCTGCGATGTCAACCCGGAGCGTGCGCAGGCGGCGGCAAAGGCGTATGGTGTGGAGCGCACCTATACGGATCATCGCGCTCTGCTCGCTGCCGAGAAACCGGATGCGGTTGTGGTAGCGACCACCCATGCCACGCACTTCGACGTGGCATGGGACTGCCTGGAGGCGGGGGCGCATGTCCTGATCGAGAAGCCGATGACCCTGCTGGCTGCAGACGCCCGCGCACTGACAGAGTTGGCAGCGGAGCGGGGATGCGCCCTGATTATCGGCTACCCATGGAACTACATGGCCCACGCCCGGCAGGCGCGCGACCGGATCGCTTCCGGCGAACTCGGCCCCCTTCAGCTTGTGCAGTGTGTCTTCAACTCCTATAACACCGACCTGATCGGCGGGCGGGACCGCTCGGAGCAGCCCGGCAGCTATCCGGTCCATGGTCCGGGCGATGTCTACAGCAAGAAGGAGCACTCCGGAGGCGGGCATGGGCACCTGCAGATGACGCACGCCGCCGGGCTGCTCTTCTTTGTCTCCGGCCTGCGGATAAGCCGTGTGCAGGCGCGGATGGCGAACCACGGCCTACCGCTCGACCTGGTGGATGTCATGATAGTCGAGTTCGCAGGCGGCGCTCTGGGCACGGTCAGCGGCACCAGCAACGCCTTTCTACCCCAGAGCCGGCTTCATATCGGCTGTACCAACGGCACCGTGGAGATGGATGTGTTTGCTGGGACCACTTTCATCAAGACGGCCCATGGCGAACGGGAGGCGTTGCCGCCCGCCGAAGAACCGGATCTGCGCTTTGCGCCCGTCCGCAACCTGGTCCGGGCCGCGCGAGGGCTGGAAAGCTCGCAATCCCCGGCGGAGGTCGGCTGGCACGCGGTAGAACTCCTCGACGCCGCGTACCGTTCAGCAAGCACGGAGGGCCGCCCCGTGGCAGTCGAGGAGTTGTATTCCTGACTGATGTCAATGAGGACAATGCAATGAAAATTACGGATGTGCGCGCGGTGCGTATCCAGTTTCCCGGTAGGGGAGAGAGACCGGTAGGGCGGAGTAAATCCTGGGCGCAGGACGCCGAGGTCGCCAACCCGATGTCCCGCTATCCGGCTTACAAGCGCCATCGCAGCCTCTGGCTGCCGAAGTGGGGCGAGGTCTGGTGCCGGGTGACCCTGGAAGACGGGACCTGGGGATTGGGGCAGACCTCGCATGGGCGCGCGGTGGCCGCCGTCATTGACGACCATCTCGGCCCCCTGCTTGTCGGCGAGGACATTATGGCGGGCGAAAAGCTGGCTGACATGCTGTTTCGCCTCACCAAGCCCTACGGCTCGACCGGCCTGGCTTCGTATGCCGTCAGCGCCATTGACCTGGCGCTCTGGGATGCGCGGGGCAAACTGCTTCAGCAGCCGGTCTACGCCCTGCTGGGCGGATTGCAGAAGGAGCGGATCTTCTGCTACGCAACCGGCAATGACGTGGAATGGTACCATGAGTTGGGCTTTGATGCCTTTAAGCTGGCCTGCCCCTATGGTCCCGCCGACGGCCTGGACGGCATCAAAAAGAACGCAGAGTTTGTGGCGCAGGCGAGGGAGACTATCGGTCCGGATGCCGAACTGATGCTCGACTGCTGGATGGCCTTCGACGTCGAGTATACCGTGCGTCTCGCCGAAGCGCTCCGCCCCTATCGCCTCAAGTGGATGGAGGAGTGCCTGATCCCGGAGGACATGGACGGGCATCTTGTGCTGCGTGAGCGCCTGCCCTGGCAAACGCTGGCGACCGGAGAGCACTGGTATACCCACATTCCCTTCCAGTGGGCCGCATCGCACCATGTGGCCGACATCCTCCAGCCGGACATCAATTGGTGCGGCGGCGTGACGGCCTGCCGTAAGATCGTGGATGCTGCTGATGCCGCAGGGGTAGCGGTCATTCTCCATGCCGGAGGGAACACGGTCTTCGGCCAGCACTTCAGTTTCGCCATGCCCGGTGTGCCCTGGTGCGAGTTCTTCGTCGGTTCCGATCCCGGCGTTCCCCTGGATCACGGCTGGCGCACTCCCGGCCAATCCCTGCCGATAGAGGGTTGGCTTACCCCAAATGACGCGCCCGGCTTCGGCCTGGAAGTGGACCCCGCCTGGATCACACCCTACTGGGAATAAGCAAAGGATTGCGGGTTCATTCGCGCAGGCCGCGCTCTCGCAGGAGGGCATCGGCCCAGGCGGCATCCGACGCAGGGAGTGGCGGCACGGGGTTCCCTCGGTAATCCATCAGGCGGGAATAGCCTCCCTCGTCGTAACTCCGATCAAAGATGGCCTGGAGATCCAGAACGATCTCAGGAACGCCAGCATCCAGGGGAATAACAATACGCGGAAGGCGCTGCCTCAAAGGAACCGCCCAAACGGCATAACGCTTGCCATCCCCTCCCCGATGCAAACAGATGGTATAGTCCCAGGGATCGTCGGGAGTGGAAACCTTGCGAGGAGCAGCGACCGTATGCTGCCCTGCCCGCAGCAGGTCTATCTCGATAAGATGGGTTTCGCTTGCCAGGATTTCCCGCTGCTTTTTCAGATAGTCCTGTCGGCCTCCACTATTGGGATCTTTGTTGGTTGGGCTGAGCACCTCGATGGTCGTAACGACACGGTATCCGGTCGCGACGTGAAGAATGTCCAGATAGTGTTCTTTTGGTTCCTGCGGGCTCTCTTCGATCAGGCGCGGAAGATCGTGGGGCGGCGTCATTACGGCGTTTCCACTGGAAACCGTGACGCCGGGAGCCAACGGCCTGTCAATAAGAAATACATCCGGATACATGCTGGGTCCTATCGGAAGAATACGGCAGCGCTCTTCGGATCTGGCGATATATCCGGGAGGCAGAAGCTGATTGAGGATAGCGCGCATACCGGCAATCAGCCCTAAATGCACATCGGGCCACAGATCAGGATTTTCCAACCAGGGATCCATTCCTGGAAACGGGCCAGGCATCGGCTTTTCCCTCCTTTCCTCGTCTACTCCTACGCCGACGATAGAAGCGGAAATTTTTGCAGGCGTTCATACCCTCTATTAGTTCAGTATACCTTACGTCCGTCGAATCCTTCTGGAATGAGGAGAGTGCAGCATGGTATAATGCCTATGATGCGAGGCCGAGTACGCGTTGCCTTTATTACGTTGCGGGCGATAGCGGGCTAGGCAGAAGCAGTTGCCGCTCCATAGGGGCGTAAGAGTTATGGACGCGTAAGAGGGAGCGAGGCAATGGCTGTCGCAGTACAATCCGTGTTACCAAAACTGCTCACCTATGAGCAGTATATGGCTGAAGGAGAGATCAACCGTCGTTATGAGATTGTGGATGGAGTGCGGACCGTGACCAATCCGACAAGGCGGCATCAGGATATCGCGGGCAACCTCTACGAGCGATTTCGCCAGTATCAGCGCACCCGTAAGCACGGACGTACCTTCCAGCCCCCCTGTGATGTCTTGATAACCGAGATCCCCCTGCGTATTCGTCAGCCGGATGTGCTGTTTATGAGCCAGGAGCGTCTTGCCCAGAATCCTCCTGCCGATGATCCGGCTCCCTTAAATCCTGCACCGGAGTTGGTAGTCGAGGTTCTCTCACCCAGCGATACCGCCCAGGTTCTGACGGATAAACTCGCTGATTACTGCAAAGTAAATGTGCTGGAGTGCTGGATCGTCCGAATGAACACGCAGAGCGTCGAGGTGCTGCAGCTTACAACAGAAGGAATTCAGAGCGTGGCAATATATAACATCGACGAAATTGTTGTCTCGCTGAAATTCTCCGAATTAAGCATTCCAGTTGTCGATGTATTCGCTGACTGATCTGTCAGAACCATGTGGCAGGACAGTTTCAATGCCGCTACACAGGATGTCTGCACGCTTTACCTTGTCGTCGGACGAGAGGATACATGCGCATGACAACACGAACGTTTCCGTTTCCGCCTGATCCGGTCATAGAAGCCTACAAGAAAGATATAGACCGAACCCTCATTCGCGAAAATATGAAGCGCACGGTGGAAGAGCGTTTCGAGCGATTGATGGAATTGCAACGCTTCGCAGAAGAACTCCAACGTGCCGGACGCGAGGCACGGAAAAAGCAATGACGGACTTCCGCGCCCTGCTACAAGCACTGACCGCAGGCAAGGTCGAATACGTTATCATTGGTGGGGCTGCTGCGACCGCTCACGGAGCGAGCAGGTTGACGCTCGACCTCGATATTGTATACCGACGTACCCCTGAGAATGCAAGCCGTCTGGCTGCTGCACTTGCTCCTCATAATCCCTATCTGCGCGGAATGCCGCCAGGTTTGCCCTTTCATTTTGAGGGACAAACGATCTGGAACGGGCTGAACTTTACACTGACGACAACTTTGGGTGAAATTGATCTGTTGGGCGAGATTACAGCAGGGGGTGGGTACGAAGATCTGTTGCCTCATAGTATGATGCTGGAGGTTTTCGGCGTGCAGTGCCAGTGCCTCGGTCTGGAACGCCTGATCTTCGTCAAGCGGGCGGTTGGGCGTCCGAAAGATCTGGAAGCGCTCGCCGAATTGGAGGCTATGCTCGAAGAGCAGTCCAAACCAGATGGCTCCAACGTTTAGAGCGACCAAGGATAGTAGCAATGTCAGGCGGATCTGCAAGTCTATACGGTTTCATTTACCAACTATTTCTATCCCTCGTAGCAGCATTGGATGGTGCGATCGCTGACATCTCCGTCGAATTAAAAGTATCTCTCGATAATGGCGGCAGCCTCTCTGAGGCTCATCCTGAGTCGGCTCTAGTTGAAAGGGCAATACGTCAAGATGGGGTGGCTGTTGAAATCGTTTTGGAGGGGGAGTCAGATATTGATTTATACCATTCGAATGGGAGTGTAGAGTATGTTCAAGCCAAAGCACATCCTCAAGCCAAATCTCATTGGACAATAGCTGAACTTTTTAAGGAGGTAATTTGGAAACTTCCTATTCAACGTGGCGAAGTATCTAAAGGCTACAAATATACGCTGGTTACCGATGTCGACTTGAACGACGATTGCACTGATTTCAAGGAAGTCTGCGAATGGATGAGCCAGATTTCAAAAGAACTGCCTTCAGATGCCAATAATGCTGCCTGGAAAAGTCTGTTAGCCTCTGCTGATGATAACGGGCTGATAGTGAATTTTCCGAGATCTTTTCTATGGGACAATCAGGCGCTGAAATGTCGAGCGCGTGAATTGCCAGAAAAGCTGACTTATTTTCAATCTTTCAGGAAACGAGCGGATAGCCAAAACGAAAATGAAAAGAGTAGAGAAACTCAAGACGCTCTCTATTCTCTGGCTGATATTTGCCGTTTCTTGGCCGGTTTCTCAGTACTTACCAGTCGCTCTTTAGACCATCTTAAAGAACGAGTTTATGACCGGATTCGTGGATATGCACCAACGGAGGAAATAGACAGTCTTATCGATCAGTTAATTGCAACAGCATGGAAACTTGCTATTCAACCAGCAAAGACTAAAACGAGCGGGTACGCATTTTTGAGAGGTGTCGGAATCATGGGCAAACGATATAGTCGAGACAATATGCTCCAGGCATGCAAGGCACTTGTTCAAAATCGCTACAATTCATTTGTGACAAACGCCGACATTCCTCAACCCGCTCCAAGATATGCAGCCGATGAATCATTCGACCGGTTCCTCAAAAGTACTGCAAGCCGTATTTTCATTTTATCCGGGCCACCGCGCTATGGTAAGTCACGACAATTGGCGGAATGGGCAAGGCGGGAAGCAGAGAGTATTCCGACGTATTTTGAAACGTGTATTCTTTTCGACTGGAATAAGATTGGTGAACGAATATGTCAAGAGATGGGACATGAAGGAGTGTCTATGCTCAATACTTCGGGTCTTATTCAACGTTTATACGAGATGCCGCCGAGTAAACAAACAGTGATTCTACTATTCTTAGATGCTATAGACGAAGTAAGTGATGAAGAGAGACTCAGAGTTAAGTTACAGCCCGTTTTGGATTGTATTGGGCGAAAACCGATCAATTTAGTGATTAGTTGTAAATCCTCGGAATGGGAGCGATTCAAAGATATCTTTGAGCCATTTAGAATGTATTGCTTCCCACCTCTTGAGAGAACCAATACGGAGGATGACAATGCATTTCTGCCATCTTCTGAACTCAAACTGCTAGATAAAGATGAACTCAAAGAGGGTCTGAGACTCAATAGTCTTTCTGTTACTGTAGAACCTCATCCAGCTCCACTGTCCGTTTCTCTAGCCCATCCTTCACTCCTAAACACCTATTTCAAACTGGACGAACCCGCACGAAATAATCCTCTTCAATCAGGAGTATATGCGACTCAAATGTACGATATTTTCTGGCAAGGCAGGCTTACAAAATGGGAGCAACTGACAAAACAGCGGAAACAACTTTTGGAAGCTTCTCTCCAACAATTAGCTCGAAAGATACGTGAACAGCACGATGCTGATAATGCGATGAGTTTGGCATCTCTGATGTCAGAGACGTTCCCAATTGAAATGAAATGGGGAAGCCTCTCTTTCCAATCCCCGAGTTATGAGGCTGTTCGGCTTGGCATTATACGCGAGACAAATAGTGATAACAGCTTAGAATCGATCCGTATTAGCTTTGGCCCCGATTTACTGCTGGAGTTTATATTAAGTAAAACCTTGGAAGCAGAATTGCCTTCGGCAGATCAAGCCGCTCAATTCTCATGGGATCTATGGTTGCAGGCAATCATAGCCGAGATGTTTAATAATCGGTTTGATCCGCTCTTTTATGCGCTTGCCTTTCTCGTCCAAACCCTCTGCCTTCGTGATGACAACCGAGTAGAACCTCTTCTTCAAAGCATTATCAGCAATTTCGACTCTACAAATACAGAATTGTTCGTTTTATTTGTATCTGATCCGTCTTCTCGTATATTGGAGCGGCTTGTTGCGAAAAAAGATTCAACCATCGGACAAGTTGCGGCTAACTGCCTGGCAATAATTAATACTGCTACTATCCGGAAGGCATTTGTGGATCTGCTCAATAATCCAACCCTGCAGGTAAGAGAGTGTGTACTTGCCGCCATCAATGGGCATCCTCAAATTGCTGTCGGAGATATGAATATTGTTCGCCAGTTGATAGAGATTTCTGAAGATCCAGACAATAGATGGAGTGAGCAGATACCAAGCATCTTAGCAAAGAGTACCTATATTGGTATGGATGAGGGGCATCGGAATCTTCTGGCATTATTAGAGCAGCATACTACTGACCCACGTCCCTATGTACGTTTACGTTGCATCCATGCGATTATGGAAGTGGCTCATCAATCCTCTTTGCCTGTTTTGAGAACAACCTTAAATGAAACCGAAGATCCAGACACCCAAGTAACTCTTGCTGCTGCAATTGCGGAATATGGACATATCGAAGATGCGGATCGTCTGTCAGCAATAATCGAACGCGCCTCACCGACAACAAGTTGGGGCATCTATTTGAAAGCCTGGACGCTCGGCAAGTTGATAGATATTGATAATGATAAGTACTGGGCGCTTGCGGAAAGAGTGCTCAGGCAATCAAATGGACAATCTCCGCACATACACAAGCAAATCTTTTCTGCCATTGCTCGAACCGAAGCAACCGAAAAAGCATTGAATATACTGGATGAATCAGTGCAAAACAATGGCCCTATAAGCCGCTCGGATGCTTTGAAATACCTCGCATCGATTCATACTCCATCCAGTATGATCGCTTTGCTTCGCAGTCTGGTGAACGACTTTTCAGAATGGAAAGAAACTAAATCACAAATCTCATCCGAAGTAAACAACGCCAGTGCAGCCAATCGTCTTTACAGGATTTTCAGCTTCATCTCGGACTGGAGCACCACCAAAGTAGTAGACACCTTATTGAATTTGGGCGATTCACAGCCTCAACTCACTCAAGACCTGGAAGAGATATGTAACCATCTGCTGGTAAACGAAAAAAGTAAATTCCTTTACTGTGAAACGGCAGAACGCGAGTCACGCGAATTCAGCAACAATTTATTGATCGCTATTCAAAGCGAACTTCTCAAAACAGTCTGGCTGCAAGTTTTGCCATTGGAAGAGGATATCTTCTTTTTGGAGAAGATCATAAGAGACATTGGGGTTCTTGGCGATGAAGAGATATTGGTTTCCCTCATTGAAACTGAGATCGCTCTTCGCACGACAAATAAAGATCTTAAGAACCAGAAACACACTCTTATATCGGAGATCGCAAAAGCGATCGGTACCATTGGTGGTAGACAGGCATTTGACGCCCTGCTAAATATGTTGCGCTATTACGAACCGTTACCTCTGGATATACCTCACGCCATGCCGCTGATAAGACCGGAAGATCGTGATCCGATCGGGTTACTGGCTCTCGTGACCGATCAAGATGTATCAAGTCGAGTGCAAGCTCATGCAACCTATGCACTCAGCATCTTGGGTGCTACAGAACTTGCTCCACAGTTACTTGATATTTTCCTGAATTCGGCTAATGATGATGTTCGATATCATGCCGCGCAGGCCTTCGGGCGATGGGGGTATCAGGAGGCGATTAAACCGTTGCAAGACGTAGTTCAGGAGTCCGATGATACCCTTCGAGGAGCCTGTGAGGAAGCGCTTTGTTGCCTCGGTTGCGAACAAACGGCAAAACGCCTTCTAGGATTATCCTCTTTGCAAAGTGAAAGTGGACAAGGTGCAATCGAACACCTCACTAACTATATAGTTGATGATCTGTTGTCTCAGCAAATCGACCATTACCTGGTTGAACAGATAAACTCTGTGAATTATATCCTACGGTATAAGGCGATGCGGGCAATTCTTCAACGCCACAGTCAAGGACATTCCGTTCAAGGCGCAAGCGAGGCTTTATGCAACTTTCTCCGTAGAGAAAAACATTCTGGTTTTACGGCGAATGATGATCAGGAGGCTCCTGCTATACTTGCCATCCTATCACCTCATGAACTTTGCAAAGTCGCAAACGAGATAGAATATATCGGTTGGTCTGAGCAGAGCAGGCAATCAATGGCTGAAGCACTCGGTTTTACACGGTTATCAGAGGCAGTATCCGGTTTGCGCCGATTATTACAAGATGATAAGTATAAAGTAAGGCGTGCTGCTGCCTATGCGCTCTCTTGCTGCCCTGGACAGGCCGTTGAGACCGCTCTTAAAGAATTGCTTTCAGGAAGTGTAAGTCAAATTGTTCGAGTAGCAGAAGCACTACTTTGGTTCGACAAGCGCTGGGCTGATGATCTTCGGCATGATCTAGAAATTCACGAAGATGGACGAGTACGAAAAATGATTCGCCAAGTGAATAGTGGGCTGGAGAATAGAAAAGCTGCTCTTGAACTGGTGGGACGCCTTCGGGATCCGTCTACCAAATCAGGCAAATGGGCTTATGCCTCGGCCCTTCAAAAGATCGGAGATGAACGCACAATTCAAACTCTATACAATTTTGCTGCCGAAGCCGCACCACGGTGGGATATATCCACTTCCGTTCTAGCAAGGCAATGCGCTGAAATTGTAACCAAGGAATTGAACACGCAGTTAGACCATGCAGAATTGGTATCAGATATCTAATTAGGTAGTGCCTGTTTATCTCTGTAATATCGGATCAATACGATGATCCTTACGTAGATTTGATGGCCCGGTATTTAGAGACAGTTCGACTATATGAATGAAGAACACGTTCCCCACCTTGTTGAATGTGAGGGCTTTTAAGTCGAGGTGACCATAATCAGGAGATTGCTAAAAGCCAGTCATTAACTCACAAATTTGGAATGATGCCTGATGATTATGCAAACCAGGAAAAAGAAACGGAACGACCCTGTTCCCCCGTTGGGCAGACTGTTCGCCTTGCTGACGTTCCTGTTTATCATTGTGCTTGTAGGCGGGGATGGCAACCTGCGGGCGCAGTCGCCTGCTAGTGGGAAGGCCCATATCGTGCTGAGCACGGTGAGTGCGAACTACCGGGAAGGGTTGATGCAACTGGCTCAGGAGTATGAGCGGCTCCATCCCGGCGTCTCCGTGACAGTGCAGATCCAGCCGGTGAATGGGTATGAGACCTGGCTGCGCACCCAGATCGAGAGCAAGTCCGACGCCGCGCCCGATATCTACAACATCAACTACACCAACGGCTACTATGAGCGGGGCCTGCTGGTCAATCTGACGCCCTTCATCAGCGCGCAAAATCCCTACACCGGTAAGCCCTGGCGCGACAATCTGGACGCCCAGTTCCTGGAGAAGTACAAGTCCGGCGGCGATGTCGCCACCATCCCGCTGGACTTCATCGAGGTCGCTTTCTTCTATAATAAGGGCCTCTTCGCCCGCCTGGGCCTCCAACCGCCCCATACCTGGGAGGAGATGCTGGCGACGGCGCAGAAGGTCAAGGCGGCGGGCTACATTCCTTTTGCCGTGCCGGGCGACACCGATTCCTACTGGTCGGGCGCCGTGGGCTGGATCTTCCGCTTCTTCACCGACGCCTATATGCGCGATGCCGTGCCGCAGGTGATGGCGCGGCCCGGCGACTGGGACTACGATCCCCGCAAGAACGCAGACTTCCACCTGAATGGTAACGATCCATACAACGACGCCACGGTGGTGGTCAATCCGGAGCGCCTGCTGCTGGCCGTCCGCGACCGGCAGTTTCGCATGGATAGCCCCCGCTTCCGCGAAGCCTACCGGAAGATCGCCGAGTTCGCGCAGTACTGGCAGCCTGGATTCAACGGGACCAGCGCCAACTCCGCCTATCAGCTCTTCCTGACGCAGAAGGCCGCCATGATGATCAACACCTCGACCACCATCGCGACCCTGGCGCGAGACATGGACGACCTCTACCCGCAGGACCGCTTCGATTGGGACCTGTTTCCCATCCCGCCCATGACGCAGTCGGCCTTCCACATCCCGCCGTTCCGGGGCGTGGGCGGCGCAGGCGTGGTGTTCGGCATCGTGAAGAAGAGCGATGAGCAGACTCAACGCACTGTAGATTTTCTGATGTACCTGACCACCCCGCACGCCACACAGACCCTGGTGGCGCAGGCGGTGAGGGCGCGGCAGCCCATCAATGGCCCCATGCTCATCCCCGGCGCGCAACTGCCGGAGCAGATGGCGCGCCGCTTCTCCGCCTTCGAGCATCGCGGCTTTGAGAAGCTGAGCTTTCGCGGCCTGGCGGACGAACAGGAATCGGTCTGGAAGTGGACCGTCTGGGCGCAGCGCTACCTGGATGGCCGCATCTCCGTGGACGACTGCCTGGCGCACTACCAGCAGGTGATGGAGGAGGCCGTGCCGCGCGTCGCGCGGCAGATGAACTACGACCTGGACCCCCGAACAAAGGACCCGCCGAAACCATGATCCTCGCGGCCCTCTGGCGGCATCGTGCCTCCTACCTCTTTCTGCTGCCGACCTTCCTCTTCCTGGCGGTCTTTAACTACCTGCCCGCCCTCTCCGGCCTCTACCACGCCTTCACCGAATGGGAGACCGGCGGCACGGCGCACTGGATCGGGCTGGACAACTTCCGGCAGATGGCGGGGGATGAGTTCCTGCGCCTCAGCATCGTCAACCAGGTGATCCTCCTCATCGCCAATCTCATCAAGACCCTGGTCGTCCCGCTGATCGTCGCGGAGATGCTGTTCCATCTCCGCTCGAAGCGCCTGCAGTACGCCCTCCGCACCACGCTGCTCATCCCCATGGTCGTCCCCGGTATGGTCGGAGTGCTGCTCTGGGGCTTTATCTACGATCCGAACATCGGCCTGCTCAACAACGCCCTGACCGCGCTCGGCCTCAAGGGGCTGACCCGCGCCTGGCTGGGCGACTGGCATACTGCGCTGCCCGCCGTCATCGGGGTCGGCTTCCCCTGGATCAGCGGACTGGCGCTGCTCATCTACTTAGCCGGGCTGATCGCCATTCCCCAGGACGTCCTCGACTCCTGCGCCGTGGACGGCGCGTCCGGTTGGAAACGCATCTGGAACGTAGACCTCCCGCTCCTCCGGGGGCAGATGCGCCTTCTGGCGGCGCTCACCATCATCGGCACGCTCCAGGATTTCGGCAGCCTGCTGGTCCTGACCGGCGGCGGGCCGGGCCTGGCGACGCATGTTCCCGCCCTGCACATGTACTACGAGGCGTTCCGCTTCGGGCACTACGGCTACGCCTCCGCCATCGGCTTTGTGCTCTTTCTGACGATCCTGGCGTTCACCGTCGCCAACATGCGCTTCGCCCGCTCGGCGGTAGAACTGGGATAGCCGCAGGCGGGTGGTTCAAATGGGTGGGTTGTTGGCAGGAGGATAAGGGTGGCAGTGAGGAGAGGCGAGGGTAAAACTCAAAGATCGGTGGGGCAGACGGCACTGATCGGGGGGCTGCTGGTGCTGCTGGCGCTGGCGCTGATGCCGTTCGGCATGATGCTGGTGATGTCGCTCAAGAGCAACGCCCAGATCTTTGCGCACTTCTGGGAGTTGCCCTCGCCGCCCCGCTGGGATTTCTACGGTCAGGCCTGGAGCGCTCTGAACGGCTATATCTCCAATACGCTGCTGATTGCCTTTCTGACTGTTTTGGGAGTGCTGGTTCTCTCCTCGATGGCGGGTTATACCTTCGCCCGCCACCGCTTTCCGGGACGTGAGGCGCTCTACTATCTCATTCTCGCCCTCATGATGATCCCCGGCGTCCTGACGCTCATCCCGACGTTTGCACTGGTGAAAGCGATCGCTATTCCGGAGGTGCATATCGGCGGGATCATCTTCGGGCCGTTTGCGCTGCTCAACACACGGGGGGCATTGATCTTGCCCTATATTTCGGGCGGGCAGATATTGGGCATTCTGCTCTGCCGGGGCTTCTTTCAGGGATTGCCGGAGGAGATGTTCGAGGCCGCCCGTCTGGATGGGGCCGGGGAGTTCGACATCTACCGCCGGATCGCCCTTCCGCTCTCCAAGCCCATCCTGGCCGCCGTCGCCATCACCACGGCGCTGGGCGTCTACAACGACTATATCTGGCCCCTGGTCGCCGTCACCGACAATAGCATCCAGACCTTCACGGTCGGCGTCACCAAGTTCGCCGGAGAGTACAATCTGGACTATGGCCCGACCCTGGCCGGGTACGCGCTGGGCAGCCTGCCGCTGCTGCTGCTCTTCGCTCTGGGGATGCGCCCCTTTATTCAGGGCATCACCGCCGGCTCCATCAAAGCGTGAAGCGCACAGTAAGGCCAGACTCGAGAGGAGATCATGAGAAGCATGGATAGGAGTGAGGTTCGCGTGGTTCAGGCTGCCCTGGATCTGCCCGCCCCCAGGATCGAGGCGCTCCACAGGACGCTTACGGACGAGGAGCGGATCAAGGCAGCCCGGTTTCATCAGGCCCTGCACCGAGATCGGTATATTGCGGGACGGGGACAGTTGCGGCAACAGCTTGGCGCATATCTCGGCATACCCCCCGAAAGGGTCCGCCTGCTCACCGGGCCGCATGGCAAACCCGAACTGGCCCCGGAGTGCAATCCCGACGACCTGCGGTTCAATCTGGCCCATTCCGAGGACAGGGCGCTCTACGCCTTCGCCCGAGGCCGTCATCTGGGGGTGGATATAGAGTACATGCGCGCCAACATCGAGATCGAAACGCTGGCAGCGCACTTCTTCGCCCCGAACGAAGCCTCCACGCTGCTCGCGCTGCCTGAAGCGCAGCGCCTGACCGCCTTCTTCGCCTGCTGGACACGCAAGGAGGCTTACCTCAAGGCACGCGGCGACGGGATCCCGTTCGGGCTGGATAAGTTCGAGGTCTCCCTCACCCCGGATGCCCCCGCCGCGCTGCTGAGCACCGCCTTCGACCCCGCAGACCGCGGCCGATGGACACTCCACGCGCTCGAAGTCGGCCCTGGCTTTGCCGCGGCCATGGTTATCGAAGGCCAGGATAGCCCGGCTATCTCCCTGTCCCGCTTAGAGTAATTCTCCAGGCCGGACCGGAGAGGAGTAATTTGAATGTGACGACAGACAGGCAATATGTCCAGCGAACGTGACTATGGCGTGCGCGCCGTGCCGGGCGAAGAGGCAGGCTGCGAAGCGGTATACTTGGTGTCATACGCCCAGCCGTACTGATCCACGGTACCATGCAGCGCGGTTGGGGTAAAAGGGGAATCCATGGATGCGGTGACCCCATAACCGGTCGGGGCCACATCGGAGGATTCCATCGGCTTGTTGGGCTTCACATCCTCATGATCCACGATTTCGCCGTGCGAAAGCAGAAAAATCCGGATGGTTCCATCCCACTGGCTGAAGCTGCTGTTTTCGATGCGGAAGAACCATCGAGGCTTTTTATTGATAATCTGAATGCGTTCCGGGCGAATAGTGAGAGGCATCCTCTGCGTGGAGTTGCTCGCAAGGGTCACTTCGGTGGTATCCGACCCTGCGGCGTGGTTCGTACCACTTACGGTGAAATCTTCCACAAACTTGGGGTGATCCAGCGCAGAGATCACCGGTGGGGGCGTCTTGGGCAGTTCCGGCGTTCTGTCTTCCGGATCGTCGCATCCCGGCAGGCAAGCGGCCGCAATCAATAGAACCATGAGCGCGCCATAGCGCTTATGCGGATTCATCTTTTATCGCCTCGATGAGCTGTTTCTGATCGTGAATGCATCCGGCTTTTCCTCATAAGTTGCAAAATCAATAGGGCTATCGGCGACATAAACCCGACGGGGTATGGGGTCGCAAACAGGTCGGATGTCGAGAGCGGTCATTTCGGTTCCTCCACACTGCCGCAAGGTATCCAGGTAGGGCGTTGATATCCTTTGCAACTATTATAGCATAGCGATCATGGCAACCCTCGCACAGAATGCCCCCGCGCTCAGACAATGAGCGCGGGGGTGCTCTATCCTCTCTCCTTTTGCGTCTTTTGTGCCTTTTTGCGGCGAACCATCGCCTCGTCAGAAGGTGACCGCGCCCTCGGAGGCGGAGTGGACGGTTTTGGCGTACTTGGCGAGGACGCCGCGCTTCTCGCGGGGGGCGGGCGGCGTCCAGGCGGTGCACCGGACGGCGAGTTCGTCATCGGAGAGCGCGACGTTCAGTGCTTTCGATTCCGCGTCGATGGTGATGATATCGCCATCCTGGAGGAGGGCGATGGGGCCGCCGGTCCAGGCTTCGGGCGCGATATGGCCGACAACCAGGCCGTGGGTCGCGCCGGAGAACCGCCCGTCGGTAATCAGGCCGATGCTGTCGCCGAGACCCTGCCCCACCAGCGCGGCAGTGACGGAGAGCATCTCGCGCATCCCCGGCCCGCCGACCGGCCCCTCGCCCCGAATGACCACCACATCGCCCGGTTGGATCTCACGCCGCTCCACCGCCGCAAAGCACGCCTCTTCGCCATCGTAGACCTTTGCGGGGCCGGTGAGCTTGCGCACCTTGAGGCCCGCCGTCTTCGCCACCCCGCCCTCCGGGGCGAGATTGCCCCGGAGGATTACGATGTGCCCGGAGCCGTGCATGGGCGCGTCCAGCGGCTTCACCACCACCTGCGGTCGAGAGTAGATGCTAGGCACGCTCTCCAGGTTCTGGGCGAGCGTTCCGCCCGTCACCGTGAGGCAGTCGCCGTGCAGCATGCCGGCGTCGAGGAGCGCCCGCATCACCGCCGGGGTGCCGCCGACCTTATGCAGGTCGAACATGACGAAGCGCCCGCCGGGCTTGATATCGGCGAGGTGCGGGACCTTATCGCCGATGCGGTCGAAGTCCTCCAGCGACCACTCGACTTCGGCCTCCAGCGCAATCGCCATGAGGTGGAGGACCGCGTTGGTCGAGCCTCCGAGGGCCAATGCGACCGTGTAGGCGTTCTCCAGGGACTTGCGGGTGATGATGTCGCGGGGGCGGATATTCCGCTCGATACAGCGGACCAGCGCCTGCCCCGCCAGGAACGCCTCCCGCTCCTTGGCGGCGGAGACGCCGGGGTTGGAGGCGCTGTAGGGAAGTGACATCCCCAGGGCCTCTATCGCGGAGCTCATGGTATTGGCGGTGTACATGCCGCCGCAGGCGCCCGCGCCGGGGCACGCATTGCACTCCACGTCGTAGACCCGCTTCGCGTCCGCGATCCCCGCCTGGTACTGCCCGACGGCCTCGAAGATGGAG
>Ga0070734_10002628_pt1 | contig 21016 bp, 15 predicted proteins | sample Coa_R1_8_FD_66444 | JGI IMG/M metagenome (GOLD analysis project Ga0070734, IMG submission 66444) | Surface soil microbial communities from Centralia Pennsylvania, which are recovering from an underground coalmine fire - Coalmine... | ecosystem: Environmental > Terrestrial > Soil > Unclassified ...
CCTTCAGCCCTTCTGGCTGCAGGCGGTCGAGTTTCTGGTGATCGGGGACTTCGTGGCCTACTGGGTGCATCGCTACATGCATTTTCAGCCCTTCTTATGGCGCATCCATGCAGTACACCACAGCGCGCCGCAGATAGACTGGATCGTATCGGCCCGCGACCATCCCCTGGAACTGGTCATCCAGAAGCTGAGTTCAACGATAGTGCTCTACCTGCTGGGCTTCTCACCCGGCCTGTTTGCAGCGTATGTGCCCCTGGTCGCCACCTACTCGCTGCTGATCCACTCCAACCTGACCTGGACCTACGGCCCCTTCGGCTATCTCTTCACCAGTCCGGCCTTCCACCGCTGGCACCACTCCTCCGAGCCGGAGGCGATTGACAAGAACTTCTCGCAGAACTTCGCCATTTTCGACTATCTCTTCGGCACCGCCTACTGTCCGCGCCATCGTGTCTCGCAGGTCTACGGCCTGGTCGGAAAACAACTGGCGCCTAACATGTGGCTGCAACTCCTCTATCCCTTCCAGAAGCCACAGACCCCTGCCGCTCCGGTAGAGGCAAAGGAATCCCCCATCGAGCCCATCTCTGAAACATGATTCACAGCTTCCCAGGGCCCGTGGGTTCGGTGACGGCGCTGGCCTTCTCGGCCGACGGCAAGTGGCTGGCGGCGGGCGACAGCGACACCGCCGGAGAGACGCCCGGCGCCAACGCCGCCGTCATGCTCTGGGAGACGGCCCACTGGAAACCGACGCACACCCTTGCCGTGGACCACAAACGCAGCATAGGTCTCGTCGCCTTCTCCCCGGACGGCAAAACCCTGGCGACAGGCGATAACTCCGACGCCATCGCGCTCTGGGCCGTTCCCTCGCCTTAAAAACTTTGGCTCAAACCACCGGGGGCGACGCACGCAACTTTCCGCGGAACGTATCTGTCATCAGCAGGGGTGGGGCCGGATTAGCAAAAGGCCCTGCCGGAACGAGAAAGGGGCGACGACGCGCCAGGAGCGCAGAACACGACCGAGGTGAAGAGATGGGCTTGAAAGAAGCGTGCGAATGGAACGCCGAAGGACACTACTATGAACTGAAGCAGGGAGTGAAAGTTCCCGTGCGTCTTTTCCTCTCGCCGAAGCTCTTTCAGGAGAGCGAAGATGAGATTTTCAATCAGATCGTCAACGCGACAGGGTTTCCGGGTGTGCAGGAGGTGGTGATTACGCCGGACGTCCATACGGGCTACGTCGTTCCGGTCGGTTGCGTAATGGCAACTAATGGCACTCTTTGCCAGGCACCAGTAGGATTTGATATTGGTTGCGGGATGCTGGCATTTCGCTCGACGGTGAGCCGGGGCAAGGGCATGGACGAGAAGCTGCGCAAGCGGTTCTCCGAGCGGGTGATGGAGACGGTGGGCATGGGGGCCGGAAAGGGCAGCGGCCACTCCTACAGCGAAAAGCAGTTTAACGAGATCGTCCGACAGGGTGCGAGCGCACTCGGCTTCCATCGGGAGAACTCCGAGCGCGACTTTATCCCGGTCAGCGACCAGTGGGATATTCCCGAAACGCCGCTGAAGCGGGGTCTCGGCCAGTTGGGCAGCCTCGGTGGAGGAAATCATTTTTGCGAATTGCAATACGACCAGGAAGACCATCTCTGGGTGATGGTGCATACCGGGTCGCGTGGTTTCGGGCATGGCCTGGCAACCTACTACATCCACGAGGGCAAAGAGTACCTGAAGAGCCAGGGCGTGGATGTGCGTGGGGGTGCGGAGGCGGTCTACTTCGAGCCGGACGCTCCGCTCTACGAAGGCTACAAGAACGCGGTGGCGGCGGGGGCGAACTTCGCCATCGCCAATCGTCTGCTCATCTGGGAGGCGGTCGGCAAGGCGTTCGAGAAGGTCTTCGGCCAGGAGCCGGAACTGATCTACGAGATCAGCCACAACCTGGCGCAGGAGGAGGACGTCCCGACCCTGGGCGGCAAGGCATGGGTGCATCGCAAGGGCGCGACGCGGGCGTTCCCGGCGGGCCACCCGATGCTCCAGGGTACCAAGTGGGAGCAGACCGGCCATCCGATCCTGATCCCAGGCAGCATGGGCGACACCAGCTATATTCTCTATGCCGAACCGGGTGCGGCCAAGAGCCTCTACTCGGTCAACCACGGCTGCGGGCGGCGGATGTCGCGGGCGGCGGCGAAGCGGCAGTTCACCCAGCAGGAGGTCAACCAGCAGATGAAGCGGCTCAATGTGATGGTCAACGCGGGCGGCAACGTCCCGATTGACGAGTCGCCCAACTGCTACAAGCCCGCGAAGGACGTCATCGCTGCGGTCGTCAAGGCGGGGTTGGCCCGCATCGCCTATACCTTAACGCCCATCGCCTCCCTCAAGGGCGCCGATTGACAGCACACTCCGGCGGATGCATAGTACGGCATCCGTCGGAGGCTGTTCCAAATGACCGCCTTCTTGGGGAATAGCCAAGAAGGCAAGGGCGGACGGGCGGAGGGTCATTTGCCGTCCCGGGTGAGCTTCATCAACTCTTCGCAGGCCTTGAACTGCTTTTCGAGTTCTTGCTTGATCGTCTCCCAGGTCGCCTCATCAAAGCCCAGCCAGGTCGCGACATCCGGGTCCAGTTCGGTCGGCTGCGTATGCTCCGAGGGGATAAACCCGCACTGCCAGGCCAGCCAGTCGGCGGCATGCACCAGCGCAACCAGTTCGTAATGATCCTTCTGACGCCCCGGCTCGTGATGGGAGCCCAGCATCGCCACCAGATGCGCCGGGAAGTTCCAGTGCTCCGCGATCCGACGCCCGACCAGGATATGGTCTATTCCCAACACAAGGGCTTCCGCATCGCGTGCACTCTTCTGCTCCCGCGCCGCAAATGCCATCGCCACCGCATACTGCACCGGAAAATAACTGTCCAGAAAGAGCGCGCCAATATCATGCAACATCCCGCCGATAAAACCCTCTTCCGGGGCATTGCGGACCTTGGGCAGCCGCTGCTTCGCCAGGATGCTCGCGCCCACGGCAGCCGCGACCGAGTGCTCCCAGAACTTGGCGCGGTTGAGGCCATAGGGCATACTCTTCTGCGATAACAGCCCGAACGCCGAAACCCCCAGGACCAGGTTGCGCACGGTATTGAAGCCCAGGATCACCACAGCATGGGTGATCGTGCTGATCCGCTTCGGGAACCCGTAGTACGACGAGTTGACGATGCGAAGGACTTTCGAGGAGAGGCCCTGGTCCATCGAGATCAGCCGGTTCAAATCCTCCGCAGAAGTGTCCGGGTTGTTCACGGTCTCCATAATACGCGTCACAACCGCAGGCAGGGGCGGCAGATCGGCCAGTTTCTTCTCTAAAGTCTGCTGAAAAACAGCACGATCGATGCGGATTGATTTCACGTCAGGAGGCATACGCCCTTCCTTTCTCCTCACTTGCAATATGGATGATACCACTGACATCCACGATCAGGGCGACACGCCCGTCGCCAAGAATAGTCGCTCCGGAAATCCCTCGTATGTCGCCGATGAATTTGCCCAGCGTCTTGATGACAACCTCCTGCTCGCCGACCAGGGTGTCCACGACCAGACCCACCTGCTGCTCTCCCATCCCCACGATCACCAGATAGAGAGAGGGGGAGGCGGAGCGAGCGCGGCGGGATGTCACGGCTTCCTGCCCGGTCGTCATCTCTGCCGAGGCAGGCTCCATCTGAGCCGAGGGGCTTTCCGCGCCTCCCCGAATGCGGTCCAGGTTGCGCTCGGCAGGGGTCACCGCCGTATCCAGCAGGAACACATCCTGCAGGCGAACGATGGGCAGCATCTTGCCCCGCTGCAGGATCACTTCCCGGTGATTGACGACATGCACGACGTCTTCCGATATTTTCAGGGTCTCGACGACCGTGTTCAGGGGCAGCGCATACACACAGCTCCGCACCGACACCAGCAGGCCGCGAATGATCGCCAGCGTCAGCGGCAGCTTGACGGTGAAGGTGGAGCCCTTGCCTACCTGGCTGTCGATCTCCACGGTTGCGCCCAGCTTCTGCAGGTTGCTCCGGACAATGTCCATCCCCACGCCGCGTCCGGAGACATCCGTCACCACCTGCGCCGTCGAGAAGCCCGAGGCGAAGATGAGATGGATCGCCTCCCGGTCGGTCAGGCGCTGAGCGGCTTCCTGGGTAAGGATGCCCTTCTTGACCGCATTGGCGCGCAGCGCCTCCGGCGAGATGCCCTTGCCATCGTCGGCGATCTCGATCACAATATGGTTTTCCTGATGCCGGGCGCGGAGCCATACCGTACCGGTACGGGGTTTCCCCGCCTTTTCACGGTCCTCCGGCGTCTCGATGCCATGATCCACGCTGTTGCGCAGCATGTGGATGAGCGGGTCGCCGATCACTTCGATGACGGAGCGGTCCAGTTCGGTCTCTTTGCCCTCGATGACGAAATTGATCTCTTTATTCAGTTTCTGCGCCAGATCGCGGATCATGCGCGGGAAGCGGTTGAAGACATTATCAATGGGCAGCATCCGCGCCTTCATGATCTCCTCTTGAAGCTCCTCGGTAATCCGTCCGATGTGCGCCGCCGTCTCGCTCAGGTTCTCAACCAGGCCATGCGAGCCGAATTGCCGCTCGAATTGCCCGCCCAACTCCGCGATCCGCGTGCGGTCGATGACCAGTTCGCCCACCAGGTTCAGCAACTTATCCAGGCGGCTCACGTCCACGCGCACGGTCTGTGTCTGCGTGGTCGCTTTCTTGTCGGCTGCGAGCTTCTGCACATCCTCCGGGGCTTTGCCGCGCGCTTCGGGGCCGGCATCCGCGACGCGTTCGTCCTTGGCCCTGGGCGTAGGCTCCTCGACCGAAGCCTTCGGAGCCTCTGCAACACGGGCTTTCAGGGGCGCCGGCAGCGGGCTCTCGCCGCTTCGCTCCTGCCAGGGCGTCACACGCACTTCGACGATCTCATTGACCCTGTTGACCGCGGCCTGGAGGGTCTCCACATCGTTCTGGGTGGCGACGACCACCTCAAACTCGAAGTCAAAGTTTTCGTTCTCCAGTGCCTCATCGTCCGGCGTGGTCGCCAGGATCGAACCGACCGTCTCCAGCGCCTGCAGCACCATCAGGGCGCGCACCGATTTCATCACGCAGTCGGAAGCGATCTGGATGGTCAACCCATAGATGGTACAGTGGTTCTCCACCGCTTCCTGCACAGCCATCTGCTGGTTGTCGGAGAGCACGGTCTGAAAGGCGTCCGGTTGCTCCGCGGGCTCTGCGGCGGACGCGGGCTCTGCGGTGGGCGCCACCGGTTGTCCCTCCAGGGCGGCGCGCAGGCGGGCGGTCTGCGTGAAGGTATCGTAGGTCGTCGTGCCGCTGGCAGCGATCTCTTCCTTCATCGCCTTGAGCGCATCCAGCCCCGCAAAGAGCGCATTGATCAGCTCGCCATTAACAGTCAACTCCTCATGGCGAAGCTTGTCGAAGACATCCTCCATCGCATGGGTCAACTCGCCCATCGCGGTGAAACCCATGGCGCGGGAGGAGCCCTTGAGGGTATGCGCCGCGCGAAATATCTCCTGAAGCAGCTCTTGAGACGGACTCTGTTCCAGCACCAGGATGTCCTGCTCCAGCAGGTCCATCTGCTCGTTGGCCTCGTCCAGAAAGACGCCCAGGTACTCTTTCATATCTTCATTCATATTAGATGAGCTTTCTCGTCGGGATAAGTGAACTTTCTCGTCAGGCTTCCAGCTTCAGCACTTTATGCATATTGAGCAGAATGATGATCTGATCGTCGTTTTTGCCGACGCCGCGAATGGTATCGGTATCCAGATTGGTGACGAGCTGGGACGGCGGCTCGATCTGGGATTGGGAGATCCGCAAGACGCCGATCACACTGTCGACCACTGCGCCGACGGTGCAGTCGTCCACCTGGAGCACGATAATGCGGCTCTGGCTATTGCGCTCTGCGGAGGGCAGTCCCAGGCGCTGACGCAAATCCATAATAGGCACGATTTTGCCGCGGAGATTGACAACGCCCTCGATCTCCGGCGCCGTGCGCGGGATCTGCGTAATCTCACACAGACGGATAATTTCGTGGATCAATGCAATATCCACGCCATAGACCTCACCCGCGAGACGAAATGCTACCAATTGCTCTTCCGTCGCAACCATATCCATAACTGCCGACATCGATTAGGCCCCCTACCAATAAACTTTGTTTTTCGATGTGAGGAGAGGGAAGCGTAAGCCTATCTCCACCCCCGGTAGGATGCACGATTCTTTTTCGATCCGGGTGCGCGGAGAAAACTCCTCATCGAAACCTCGCAGTATTTTCGGGGCGAACCTCCGAGAACTTTAGATGGCTGCCATGCACAACCCGTGAAGGGCGCTGGAAAGGCAAAAGTACATGGGGCGTACCTCACGCCCCATCCGCCCCGGCGTTCCGAAATCATTTCCTGGCAAATTTCGTACTACATGCGATAATGTTGCAAATACGCGCTCTTATGCCTGCTATTTCTTGCGCAAGGCGAATTCAGCAACAGAGAAAGGGTTACGAGGTATACTGTGTGGGCGAAATGAACGTTTTGTCGACCCGAATTATGCCGATACTATACTATGCCTGCACCGAAGCGCGGCTTCTCCTTCCCAGTCCTTTCGCGCTCGCGGCGTCGGCTTCCATTTGTGGCCCCCGCCACGATCTGTGAACTCTGGGAGTGCTGATTACCATGATGGATACCCTGCCGCCGAATGAATCGCAAGAGCCGACGCCCATGGTCACGCTTGCACCCGAGCCGATGACCCTGGGAAAGCGGCTGCGGCTCATCCTCTTCGGCAACCCAATCTCCAGCGAACATCACGAACACACGCTGCTGCCCAAAATCACCGCGCTACCCGTCTTCTCTTCCGATGCCATCTCCTCGGTCGCATATGCCACGCAACAGATCGTACTGGCTCTGGCAGCGTCCGGATTGTGGCTAAAGACCCACAGGGACGAGTACACGCACTATACGCTGCTCGTCTCCGGCCTCATCGTCCTGCTGCTGGCCATCGTGGTCACGTCCTACTGGCAGACCATCTTCGGCTATCCCAGTGGCGGCGGCTCCTACATCGTCTCCAAGGACAACCTGGGCACGATGCCCGGCCTGATCGCCGCCGGGGCGCTGCTGATTGACTATGTGCTTACGGTCTCCGTCTCCATCGCCTCGGGGGTCCAGAACCTGGAGGATGTGCCGCTCTTCAGTCCTCTGCATGTCGCCGACCACCTGGTGCTGTACTGCGTGCTTGCGATCCTGGTGCTGGTGCTGGCGAACCTCCGGGGCCTCAAGGAATCCGGGACGCTCTTTGCGCTCCCCACCTACGGCTTCATCGTGTGCTGCTATGTCCTGATCCTGCTGGGTCTGTTCGGACATAGCTTCGGCTGGCAAATGCATATGGAGGGGATCAACGAGGTCTACAATACCTATCCGTTCAAAGAGGGGATGCAGGGAGCGGAGAAGGTCTACGGCTCCTTAAGTACCGTCGTTCTGATCGGGGTCCTGCTGAAAGCCTTCGCCAACGGATGCTCCGCCATGACGGGGACCGAGGCCGTCAGCAACGGCATTCCGGCCTTTCGCCCGCCGAAGTCGCGCAATGCCGCGCTGACGCTGCTGGCGATGGGCATGATCCTCGGCAGCCTGTTTATCGGGATCTCCTGGCTGGCGATGAACCTGCACGTCGTGTACTGGGAGCAGGGAGCCAAAACGGCTCCGGCGGTCATCGATCAGATCTCCGGCGCGGTCTTCGGCAAGGAGGGGTCGCCCTACTATTGGGCCTACATCACCACGCAGATCGCGACGGCGCTCATCCTCGTGCTGGCGGCCAATACCAGTTTCGCCGACTTCCCGCGCCTCTCCTCGATCCTGGCCCACGACCGCTTCCTGCCCAAGCAGTTGTCCAACCTGGGCGACAAGCTGGTATTCAACAACGGCATCGTCATTCTGGGCGTTCTGGCGGCCCTGCTCATCGTTATCAAGAACGGCAGCGTAGACGCCCTGATCCCCCTCTATGCCATCGGGGTCTTTACCGCCTTTACCCTCTCGCAGGCCGGCATGGTCCGCCACTGGTTCAAAGAGAGGAGCCGTGGCTGGCAGGTCAAGGCCGTCATCAACGGTCTGGGCGCTTTCGCCACGTTTATCGTGCTGCTGGATATTGCCATCGAGAAGTTTATGGATGGGGCCTATATCGTGATCTTCCTGGTCGCCATCCTGGTCTTGATGTTCCAGAAGATCCATCGCCACTACCTCGACACGGCCCAGCAGTTGAAGATGGTACACTACCATCCCCCGACGACGCCCCTGACCAACACGGTGTTGGTGCTGATACCGGGCATGCATCGCGGTGTGATGCCTGCGCTCGAGTATGCGCGTTCGCTCTCCGCCGACTGCCGCGCCGTTCACATCGAGACCGACCCGGAGAAGACGCCGCAGCTCAAGGAGCGCTGGGAGCAATGGGCCCAGGATGTGCCGCTGATTGTCCTGAACTCGCCCTACAGGGCGCTGATCAGCCCGATCATGCAGTATCTGGATGCGGTACAGACCGAGCGGCGCAATCATCTCGTGACAGTCGTCGTGCCGGAATTCGTCTCGACCCGCTGGTGGCACAACCTGCTGCATGGGCAGTCCGGCTTGCGCTTGAAGCTCGCCCTGCTGGGTCGTAAGGATGTGATCGTCGCCAATGTCCGCTACTACCTGCAGGATCTGGGCGGCCCGCCGCCCAAGGACGCCCTGGCCGAAGAGGATCCACTGTATGAGGCAGGGCAGCATGGTCATGCTCCCCCCCAGCATGCCCCCTCGAGCCCGGCATCCGATACCCTGGGAGGTGCCTCGCATGATCATTGAGACCAAGGATGATGTGGTCCGACTGTCCGGTTCACTCCATAAAAACCAGTGGCTGACCATCAAGGCGGCGGCGAACCTGCTCCTGCAGAACCACCCGCAGGGGATTATCATCGACTGCGCCCGTCTGGAAAACATCTCCGAGGATGGGGCCAAAACCTTTCTGGAGGCGATGCGCGACATCGAATCGGCGAAGGCCCGTATCATCGTCGCCAATCTGCCGCAGAGCATCTTTGCGGTCTGCAAGACGATCCCCGGCGTGCGCTCGCAACTGCCCATCGCCGATTCGGTGGAGGCGGCGCGGGCCTCTCTGCGGATGCTCAATCGGCCTGCGTCCATGTCGGCCATTGCGGACGCGGGCAAGCGCGGTTCGGTGATCCTGGTACCGCTCCTGGCCGAACTCGACCTGACCTACGGCGCGCAGTTGGCCGGACGCCTGGCGCGGGCAGGCCGCAACGATGTGCGCCTGGTCTACTTCCTGGAAGTGGCTCGCACGCTGCCGCTGAATGCGCCTTTGATGGAGAAGGAGCAGGACGCGAAAGAGGCGCTGGCGCAGGCGATGCAGATGGCGAAGCAGGTCAATACGCCCGCCAGCGAGCACGTCGAACGCGTCCGGGATGCGGCGGAAGGCATCCTGGCGGCCATCAAATCGCTGGATGCCGAACTGGTGGTGCTGGGGGCCACCAGCGAGCCGCTCGGCGCGGAGGGGCACGATAAGTTCCACCATATCGTGGATACGCTCCTGCATCGCGCCCCGGTCGAAGTCGTCATCGGGAGGCTGAAACAGAATTGAAACCCTCCACATCACCCATCTGCCTGGTTATGTTCCCTCTCCTCGCCGCGAGAGCGCGGGAAGCAGAGGAAGCAGCGGCAAGCCCTGAGAGGAACCCTATGTCCACCACTCTGCCCGACATCGCCGACATCGTGCGCCGCGCCCTGGCCGAAGACATCGGAACCGGGGATATTACCACCCTGGTGACCGTTCCCCCGGATGCGGAGGCGCAGGCCACACTGGTCGCGAAGGCAGATGGGGTGATTGCCGGTCTGCCGGTCGCCATGCAGGTCTTCTCCCAGGTAGATCCCGCTCTCATCGTCGTCGCGAACGTCGTCGAGGGCGAAACGGTCACTGCGGGCAAGCCCCTCATGACGATCAAGGGGGCGGCGCAGTCCATCCTGACGGCGGAGCGGACCGCACTCAACTTTGTGCAGCGCCTCTCCGGCATCGCCACCAAGACCGCGCGGTTGGTGACCCTGGCAGCGGGAACGAAAGCCCGCATTGTAGACACCCGCAAAACCACGCCGGGACTGCGGGTATTGGAGCGGTATGCGGTGCGGACCGGCGGCGGCTACAACCACCGCTTCGGCCTCTACGATGCTGTGCTGATCAAGGATAACCACATTCAGGCGGGCGGCGGCATCACGGCGACGGTGCAGGCGGCCTTCGCACAGGCCCCGCACACCATGACCGTGACGGTGGAGTGCGACACACTGGAGCAGGTCGAGGAGGCGGTGGCGGCAGGCGCGGACATCATCCTGCTGGATAATATGTCTACTGCCCAACTCGAACTGGCGGTCGAGATGGTTGCAGGCCAGGCTGCGCTGGAAGCCAGCGGCGGCGTGACGGAGGAGACCGTCGCCGCCATCGCCCGGACCGGCGTGGACATCATCTCCGTCGGCGCGCTGACCCACTCCGCGCCCGCGCTCGACATCAGCCTCGAACTCAAACGGCTCTGAGACCCGCCATGGCCTGGCGACACTTCTCCCCCTCAAGACCGGAAAGCATTTCTCTCCGCATCCTGGAGCGTGTCGGCTCTACCATGGATGTGGCGCGGCAAGAGGTGCGGCGGGGTCGCGTCGCCTTCGACTGCCAGGGCCGCTCCCATTATGCCGGAGTTATGGCGCGGGAGCAGACTGCCGGGCGCGGCCAGCGGGGGCGCGCCTGGTTCGCGCCCTACAACGAGGCCCTCTGCATCACTTACTTTGTACGTCACGGCCTCGCCGACCCGCCCCACGCCGCCTCTCTCGCCCTGCTGGTCGGGGTCGCCGTCGCCGATACCCTGTGCGCTCACCTCACCCCTCCTTCCGACATCGGCCTGAAGTGGCCCAACGACATCCTGCTCAACGGCAAGAAACTCGGCGGCATCCTCATCGAGATGGTCCGCGCGCCCGACAACGGCTGGGTCGCGCTCGTCGGCGTCGGCCTCAACCTCGCTGTGCGCGCCTTTCCGCCCGAACTCGCGGCGACCGCGACCTCCCTGGCGCTGGAAGGGCGCCCCGCACCCTCTCCCGAAGCCGTCGCCGCGCAGATCGCCCAGGCCTTGCCCCCTCTCGCTGCCCTCACGCAACTCCACGGCTTGCCCGCCCTCCTCGCACGCTGGCGCGCTTACGACCGCACCCCCGGCCGCCGCTATACCACAGAACAGGACGGCCACTCCATGGAAGGCATTGCGGTGGGCATCGACGACACCGGCGCACTGCTTCTCCGCCTCCTCGATGGCACGGTCCTGCCCGTCACCTCCGCCTCCTCCCTCCGGGAACATTGAACCACAGAGACACAGAGATTACATAGAGAAAAGCCAGGAGAACGATCCGCAGATTGACGCAGATCAACGCAGATTACAAGCAAAAGAACAATCGGGTATCCTAACTTTCGATGTTGCAACCACGCAACTCTTTCTCCATGGTTTTAATCTGCGGTAATCTGCGTCAATCTGCGGATAGATCTTGAGGTTTGGCATGGCACAGTACATTCTGGCCCTGGATCAGGGCACGACGAGTTCGCGGGCGATGCTGTTCGACGCGGCAGGGCGCGTCTGCGGCAGGGAGCAGAAGGAGTATACTCAGCTCTATCCGCAGCCCGGCTGGGTGGAGCACGACCCGGAGGACATCTGGTATAGCCAGTTGGGCGTGGCGGTCAAGGTGCTGCAGGCGCAGGACATGGATGCGGCAGAGATCGCGGCTATCGGCCTGACGAACCAGCGGGAGACGACCCTCCTCTGGGAGCGCGCGACGGGTCGACCGGTCGCCAACGCCATCGTCTGGCAGGACCGGCGGACGGCGCCGCTCTGTGAGGAGTTAAGGGAGAGAGGCTATGCGCCGCTGTTTCAGGCCCGGACCGGACTCACGTTGGACCCCTATTTTTCCGCCACCAAGATACGGTGGCTGCTGGACAACGTGCCGGAGTTGCGAGGGAGGGCGGAGCGAGGAGAGATCGCTTTTGGTACGGTCGATACCTTCTTGCTCTGGCGTCTGACGGGTGGACAAGTTCATGCTACCGATGTCTCGAATGCTTCTCGAACGCTGCTCTATAATATCGTGACGCAGGCGTGGGATGAGGAGTTGCTGGAACTGCTCGATATTCCGCATGCTCTATTGCCGGAAGTCTTGCCCAGCAGCCATGTGTATGGCAAAACGATCCCTACGCTCTTGGGAGCGGAGATCCCCATTGCGGGCATCGCGGGCGACCAGCAGGCGGCGACCTTTGGGCAGGCATGCGTGCAGCCCGGTATGGTCAAGAATACATATGGGACCGGCTCGTTTCTGCTGATGAATACCGGCGCACAGCCGCAATTCTCGCGCAATGGGCTGCTCACGACGACCGCCTGGCAGCTAGGGGAGAAAGCAATTTCCCCACCCGCCAGGGCGCAATCTGTAGGGGCGCATTGGGCGCAGCAAGCGGCGCCCCTACATGCTGCGCCCAATGCGCCCCTACCAGAGGCATCCTCAACTACACCCTCTGCCTCTTCTATCGTCTACGCTTTGGAGGGGAGCGTCTTTGTGACGGGGGCGGCGGTGCAGTGGCTGCGGGATGAACTGCAGATCATTCGCAACGCCGGGGAGATCGAGGCGCTGGCAGCCTCCGTGCCGGACAATGGGGGCGTCTACTTTGTCCCGGCGTTCGTCGGACTGGGCGCGCCCTACTGGGATGCGCAGGCGCGCGGGGCGATTGTCGGACTGACGCGGGGAGCGGGGCGAGCGCACCTGGCGCGCGCGGCGCTTGAGGCCGCCTGCTTCCAGAGGCTGGATGTGCTGGAGGCGATGCGGGCGGACTGCGGGCTGGAGATCCCCGAACTGAGGGTGGATGGCGGCATGACCGTGAACAACTTCCTGCTGCAGATGCAGGCGGACATCCTGGGCACGGCGGTGGTACGCCCCGCGATTACGGAGACGACCGCGTTGGGAGCCGCTTACCTCGCCGGGCTGGCGGTCGGCTACTGGCGGGATGTGGCGGAGATTGCGGCACAGTGGAAGCGGGATGCGACCTTTGAGCCGAACATCAGCGCCGACCGGCGCGCGACGCTGGTGGAGGGTTGGCGGAACGCGGTCGCCCGCATCCGCTGATCCGCCTGGGGATGGATCAGTTGTTGATAAAGCGGTCTTTGAGTTCGGGGGTGGGCAGCATACAGACGTCGCGCTTTCCGAACAGCCGGTAGCGGTTTTTGGCGATCAGATTATACGCCCAGTCGCGGAGGGGGCGGGGGACCAGCAGCAAGACGGAGAGCAGCGGCCAGAGGCCGCGCAACCGCCGCGCGATGCGTAGCGCGGCGGTCGAGCGGTTGTAGAGGCGGTCGTTTTCGAGCAGCAGCACCGAATCCAGCGCGTCCGGAGGCAGGTGGAAGCGCTGCTGCACCTCCTGCCCGGCAGGCGATTGCAGCGACGCAAACCGGAAGCGCTTGCCGGGATCGTTCCGGATAATGAACTGTACGGAGCGGTTGCAGAGGTTGCAGACGCCGTCGAAGAGGACCAGGGCGATGGGTTGGGTTTCGGTCATGGCGGACTAGGGCTTCGCGGTTTTGTCCTCGGGCTTGCTGTCTTTTTTGTCGGAATCGGTCGGCTTGGCGCTCTCTCCGGGAGGGGCGAAAGGATCGCCGGGCTGCGGCGGGTCGGTGCGCCCATAGATGGTCGTATCCGGGAAGTAGGCAAACCAGCCGTACCACTGGCTCAGGTGGTTGTCGAGGCGTTGCAGCGATTTCCCCGCCAGCGGCCCCTCCTGGCCCACGCCCTCGATATTCCAGCGCGTGCCCGTCTCCTGGTCGTAGAAGGCGATCTTGCCGTCATGCGTGCGGGCCTCCAGGGTGAGCGTCTTCCCATTGAGCCGGCGTGAAAGGGCGATTGCGGTTACGGTCTTCGGCTCCAGCAGTACGGCGACCGGCGTCTTGTCCAGCATGTCGTTGACCACGTTGCCCGCCTCTTTCAAAGTCTTGATGGGATAGGCGCGGCGCAGGGAGGCGGCGGTCGGGTCGCCTTCCGGGGCCAGGGTGATTGCCAGCACCTTCTCGAACGGCGGCAGGCGCAGGTCGGTCCGGGTCAGGCTCATGCGGAAGAACGGCATCGGAAACCGCTCATAACCGCGCGGCTCCGGGTTGCCCTGCGGGCGATAGTAGCGCTTGTAGGGGGAATCCGGCGACATCACCAGGGTGTCGGGATGCAGCTTTTTCCACTCGCCCCAGGTGGTATCCAGCAAGGGGCCGGTCTTGAGGGTAGTGCCGAGCAGCGGGCCGTTGATCGCGCGCCCCTCGCCCTGAAGGATGATGCTCTCGGTCTCGCGGTCACAGAGGGCGACCACGCCGTTGTAGAGGCCGTAGAAATCCAATTTGATCGGCTTGCCATTCACCACCGGGTCGTAGCGGATGCCCGTGTTGCAGACGCTGCAGTAGGTGATGGCGACGTGCGTCTGGCCCGTCTCCGGCTTGCCGAACGTATCGTTGATGGCGTGGTGGAACCAGACGAAGCGGGTAGGATAGGCGCGGCTCTCGCCCCCGACGGTGACGCCCAGAATGTAGTCGCCTTCGTCCAGAAAGTCGGCTTCAAGCGCCGTGACCATTTTGGGGTCGTCCAGAGCTTTGAACGGCGCCATCTTGCGCCCATCCCAGATCGCTTCGACTTTGATGTCCTTGGCAATCGGCTCCTTGGGTTTGTCGGCCTTCGCCTCGGTTTTCGGCGGGTCGTTCGGCTTCTCCTGGGCGAACGCCGGGACCGTCAGGCACGCCAGCAACAGACCGACGCCGAAGCGCCGGAGAACAAGACCTCCCAACATGGTACTTCTCCTTCCGAAACAGGCGCGGCCTCGATGCGCCATCGCCTTTACGCAGCCTCCTGCATACTTACGAATACCACCGTGCGGAGGTTTGCTCTCGCAAAAGAAGGCTGCAAGGCGCCGGATATGCGATGCCTTCTTCTCCTGGTTGTTCGCATTTTTCCATCGGGTTTCCTGCAAAGAGCAGAATTTTGAAATGAGGGGGAAAGTTCTGTAACCGAGCGGCTTTACGCAGCGTCTACTTTGCATCACGGTGCTTTCAAAGGACTTGGAAAGAAGAGGTGAAGTGATGCAAAGATCCGCACTCTGGATCGGTTTGGGGCTGTGCGGAGTGACACTGGGAGTCTTTGTCTGGGCGCAGAATAAGCGCCCGGCCACGACGGGAAAGGCGGGAGACCACATCTCCCTGACACCGGTCAATGTGACCTCCGCGGGCGGGAGCGCCAAGGCGTCCGGAGGCGTGGCGAAGCCTGCCCACAACACCCCCGGAATGCGGCCGCTGCCTTTCTACGATACCAATCAGATCAGTGAGCGGATGTTCGCGCGCCCGCTGCCTCCGGAACCGAAGCCGCTGCCCCCGCCTCCGCCGCCCAAGCCGGTGGTCCTTCCGCCTCCGCCTCCGCCGGACCCGCTGGCGCCCTATGTCTACTCCGGAACCGTCACGCTCGGCGATGAGAGGATGGCGCTTCTGGAGGACACCCGGACCAGGGATGGGAAGTATGTGAAAGTCGGCGACATGTTCATGGGCGGCATGGTGACCCAGATCGAACCGGGACAGGTGACGATCCAGATGGGAGAGGGGATGCGCACGCTCGCCAAGAGCACGACCATCAACCTTACCCCGCTGAACAAGAGCGCGGCGTTCCTCGGCGGTGGGCAGAATGGACCCGGCGGTCCTGGCGGTCCCGGCGGCATGCCCGCTCCGGGTGGGCCGCCGCCGATGGTCAATACGAGCTTCGATATGGGTGCGATGCAGGCCCAGGCTCAGGCCGAAATGATGCAGGCGGTACAGAGCAAACTACAGATGGTGGGCGGGGGCGACGTGGTTGTGGAGTTTGGCAAATAAGGAGCCTCGGAACGCCTGCTTTTCTCGCAGAACTGCCGGATTTCTGCAATCTCCGCATTCTAACGGGCTATATCTCTTCAGACGGTGTGGAACAAGCTTTTTGAGAGGGCAATGACGACCTCTCAAGAATTCCATCGCTGAGGGAGAATGCAGTATGGTCCTTCCGATAGTGTTGATGGTGGTCGCGGGGCTCTGCGTCGCGGGTACCATGTTCCGCGTCAGCGAGAAAGAGTGAGGATGCCTATGAACTTGAAATCGCTGTCAGATCTTTCATGTCCATATAGCATGTGAATGCGGCCCGGGGAAGCGTGGTCTCCCCCGGGCCGCACTTATTGCTGTGCGCCGACAGTCACGGCTCAGCCGTTCTCCACTACGCGCTCCTCATACTCCTCCGACACCGTTTTCTGCTGCGGCAGCCTCATGATCCGCAGCCACTCGCGCCCCCCCAGCGCCGCCATGATCAGAAAGACGCCGTAGAGGCCCGCCACCATTTTCAGCTCCTGGCGCGGCAAGAAGTAGAAGGTATACACGATGTCGGCAACGATCCATAAAATCCAATTCTCAAAGAATTTGCGCGTCTGGAGATACTGCGCCACAATGCTGATGACCGTCAGGCCGGCATCGCACCAGGGCATGGGGGCGTTGGTGTACTTGTTCTCGTAGTATCCCCACACCAGCGAGGCGACAATGGTGATCGCCGTCCAGCCGATGCGCGCCCGTGGCGAGAGCAGCGTGATCGGAAGATCGTCCTTGTGGGTCGGTCCGCAGCGCAGCCAGACATACCAGCCATAGAAGGAGATGGGCAGGTAGTAGAAGATCTGTAGCCACGCATTGGAATAGGCTTTCGTGACCCAGAAGACCCAGCCGAACAGGATAACCGAGATAATCCCCGTCGGCCAGGTGAGGATATTGTTCTTCACGGCGTAGTAGACGGAGATCAGCCCGGTTATGGAGGCGATCAGTCCTACCCACCCGCCGAACTGCTCGAAGAAGGTTGTCCAGATCTGCATGCTCTCTCCCGCCTATCCCTGCCGTTGCGCTCCGGAACTCCGGCCTCTTTTCCACGTATGGCCCTCCATTCGACGTAGAGCAGGGCAATTCCTTTCGTTTCTCGTTTTGGCTTTCGCGGGCTATCTCCTACCAAAACAGCGCGCTTACAGTGCGGTCGGTGCAGGCATTGCGCCGTTCGATAGCGAAATGGGAGGGGAAGGGAGCGAGGCGCGCATCGCGCTGCGCCCTCCTTCCTGAATGCAACGTCGCTCTGCGAAACCCCGGAGGTCTCTCAACCCATGCGAACGCCACGTTCTGCCCTATTGCTTGCGGCGCTCCTGCTTGTCACCGCCGCGCTGTGCGCCCTGGGGGGCGGCAAACCCGCACCCCGAGGCCCTTTCAATCCGGAAGCCTGGCCGCCGACCCTCAACCCCACGAAGATCGTCCACTTCACTTGCGTGGACGATACCCTCAAGCCGCCCAATCCCAACTGGACGCCCAACCTGAAGTTTCTCACCGGCGGCGACCATCCGACGGAGCGCGTCACCCTGGCCGGGCACGATGCCGTCCGTATCGCCGCCTTCAAGTTCAATACGGCCGATGACCAGTATCCTGTCTGGGGGCAGGAGCATACCGTGGACATTCTGATCCAGTTCTACGGCGATGAGGCGATCCTGAACCCGGATGGCACACCCCGCTACTTCAACTTCCTCACCGGCACCCTGCCGGAACCGATTGCCGTGGATGGCGGCGGCATTCCGGTCGAGGCGAAAAACGGCAAATGGAACTGGGCGCTCTTTCGGATCCCCAACGGCCTGCGCCACATGGACGGCGGACGCCTCATCGGGACCATCCACCCGAAAGCGAAGGGCGACTCGCCCTACGCCGAAGTCTCTCGCCTGAGCGGCCAGAACGGCGGCACGATCCGCCTGGACGGCCTGCCCAACGTCAAGATCCGCGTCGTCGCCTTCGGGCAGCAGGGCGCGTTCGGCGAGCCGGACCAGATCAACCACTTCAAAAAATAACGTCGGAAGGACACCGATAGCAGGCAGGTAATGCAGGGAGGTAAATTGAACTAACGAGAGAACAGAGCATACATCCAGGCAATAGGAACGGATTCGGGAGGCAGACCGTGAGCAGCAGCGACCAGAAGAGCAAGGAACCCGACTACGATATCTTTCTCAGCCATGCCAGCGAAGACAAGGTATGGTGCGCCATGCTGGCCGAACGCCTGCGCAACGCCAATGTGCGCGTCTGGTACGATGCCTGGGAGATCAAGCCCGGCCACAAACTGATGGAGCGTATCAACGATGGTCTGAAGCGCTCCCGCAAAATGGTCGTGGTCTGGACGCCCAGCTACTTTCGGGATGAGAAAGTCTGGACGCGGGCCGAGAGTTTCAGCCAACAGAATAAGGACCTGTTGGGCCGGGATCGCCTGCTCATTCCGCTGCTCCGGGAGGATTGCCAGGTCGAGCCGACCTTCAACGACTACCTCTACATGGACTTCCGCAATGACGATGACTTTGAACTCCGCTTCCGCCAGTTGTTGGAAGCCCTCGACCTGCCCAAACCCGACGAGGCACGAGAAGACAGCGCACTCTTTCGCCATCCGGAAGAGGAGCAGGAGGGGAAGGCGCGTCATGACCCAGGAAAGCGGTTTGCAGACGATGTGGCGTCGCTCTATCGCCTGCTGGGTTTTGAGGTAACGCCGGACACCGAGACCGGCGCTCCGATCCTGATGATCTCGAAAATGGAGGGAATGATCCCTACACGGGCCGTGGTGGCGTGTCATCCGGGGCGAGTCCGACCGGGCGAACTCAAGCCGATCCTGGTGCGGCAGGAGAGCCTGGCAAAAGAGAGCAAGCACTGCCCCTGGATTGCGGTCTCCGCCTCCGGCTTCTCGCTGGAAGCACTCCTCGCCCTGGAGAATGCCGGTATCACCTGCACCACCTACGCCGAACTGCTGGAGCAACTGGTTCCCCTGCGCGACTACACGCAAAGGCTCATCACGGAGCAGGAGCAGTGGATGATAGATCGGTGGCAGGGCAACGACTGGTTCATCCGCCCCGACGTCATGACCGATATCACCGGGGAGATTCGCCCCGCCCTCCTGCACTTCGCCGACTGGATGGGCGATCCCCGCGCCCGCCTGCTCACCCTCCTCGGCGACCTGGGAACCGGCAAGACCACCCTCGCCCGCTTCCTCTCCTACAACCTGGCCCAGCAGTTTCTGAGCGATCCCGTGCGCCATCCCGCGCCGGTCCGGATCCCACTTCAAGAGGTGCGCAAGGATATCTCGCTGGAGAGCATCCTCATCTATCACTTCAGCAGCCGTGGCCTGCCCGGCCTCGTCTATCCCCGCTTCGAGTACCTGATGCGCAATGGCAAGGTCCTGCTACTCTTCGATGCCTTCGATGAGATGGCGGACCGGATACGCTGGGAGACCACCCAGAGCAACTTCCGCGAACTTCGTCGTGCCGCCGAGCAGAAGGGCAAAGTGATCCTCACCTGTCGCACCCACTACTTCAAAGACCGTAACGAGCAGGCGAAAGTGATCGGGGTCGGGCCGCGCCTCTCCGAACTGGAGACTGCACTCTACCGGGAACTGAGAGAGGAGACTGGAGCGGAGGTAGTCTATCTGCAGGAGTTTGATGACGCCAAAATCCAGTCCTATCTTCAGAAGGTCCGCCCTGGCTCGGAGGAGGAAGATTGGGCAAAGATCCAGACAATCTACAACCTGAAGGATCTAGCGCATCGCCCTCTGCTGCTGGACATGATTGTCAAGACCCTGCCTCAACTGAAACAGGGGCAGGCAGTAGATGCTGCTCGCCTCTATACCATCTACACCAACTTTTGGATAGATCGTGAAGAACGGAAGGAACGTTTCCTGCACAAGGAGGTCAAACCGAGGTTGATGCAGGAGTTGGCCTGGCGGATGTGGCATGAAGAGAAGGATGATATTCACTATAAGGAATTGGCCTCCTTTGTCCATAGCCTGATGCACGACCCTTCTATAGCGTTGGGGGACGAAGAGGCCGAGGTAATTGCGGCAGAGATGCAGGCGGCAACTTTCCTCAAACGCGATGAGGAGGGCAACTTTACCTTTGTACATCGCTCCTTTATGGAATTCTTCCTAGCACAACGCCTTCACGCCTGCCTGACCATCCTGGACGAAGAAGGAAAGATACCCCGGCTCCTCAACACCCGTCGTTTCGATCGCAAGATTATCTACTTCCTCACCCTGCTAGATACGCAGAACGCGATGATTACCCCCCTGCAGGCAATCCTCACCAGTGCCTATCGTCCCAATCTCTCCGAGAATGCGCTTCAACTGCTCTACTGGAGTGAGCGGATACGGGCAGGGATGGAAGAGAAGATCTCTGACCATGAGGCATTGAGGGGCCGTCTCGCTCCACGTATTCCCGTCGGTGCACAATTATCAGGAGCCAATCTGCAGGAGATCGTACTTGAGGGAGCCATCCTGAACCGAACTGATCTCACCGAAGCCGATTTGACAAATGCTAACCTCAACCATTCCCACCTGATCTCAGCCAATTGCCGCAACGCAAAGATGGCGGAGGCACGTGTGGAGAGCGGCTGGATGCAGGGAGTAGACTTTCGAGGAGCCAATTTAACAGACTGTGCCTTCACAGGTACGCGTTTGATAGAGTGCGACTTCACTGGTGCGACGTTGCCTCTGTCTGGACTGATTGAAGCTATTCTGGAGGATTACCACGGGGTTGGAAACGAAGAGACCTTCGAGCGGAAAAGACTAAAGGCTATGGTGCAACGGGGACATGGCTTCTCTGTACGAACGTTGGCCTATAGTCCAAATGGAGAACTGTTGGCGACAGGAGGGGAGGATGGCCTTATCATATTGTATCGGGTTCGAGATGGCAGGCTGTTACGCGTTCTGGAGGGACATGAGGGTTATATACTTTCAGTAAGCCTGAGTGGGGACGGGAGACTGTTAGCGAGTGGGAGTGACGACCAGACTATTCGTCTATGGGATGTGAGGAGCGGAAAGCCCCTGCACATCCTCCAGGGACACACGAGTTCTGTGCGCTCGGTAAGCCTGAGTGGGGACGGGAG
>Ga0070734_10002630_pt1 | contig 21006 bp, 17 predicted proteins | sample Coa_R1_8_FD_66444 | JGI IMG/M metagenome (GOLD analysis project Ga0070734, IMG submission 66444) | Surface soil microbial communities from Centralia Pennsylvania, which are recovering from an underground coalmine fire - Coalmine... | ecosystem: Environmental > Terrestrial > Soil > Unclassified ...
TTCTTGTACGCCGCCCCGCGTCCTTCCTTTGTCCGGAGTCTTTTGTGCCACCCGTTCCTGCAATTCGCATTCGCGAAGCGAATCGCGCGCCCATCCGCGCGTCCGGCAGCCATGTCCTCTATTGGATGATCGCGGCGCGGCGCCTCGCTTACAATTTCGCCCTCGATCGCGCTCTCGAACATTCCCGCGAACTGAGACGCCCTCTTCTCGTCTTTGAAGCGCTTCGTTGCGGCTACCAATGGGCCAGCGACCGGATTCATCAATTCGTGATCCAGGGGATGGCGGACAACGCAGCTGCGGCGCGCAAACTCGGCATTTCCTACTATCCTTATCTGGAGCCGGCTCGCGGCGACAGCAAAGGCCTGCTCGAAGCTCTTGCAGCCGACGCCTGCGTTGTCGTCACCGATGAATTCCCCTGCTTTTTTCTGCCGCGCATGGTCACCGCCGCCGCGCAGAAGCTGTCTGTGCGGCTCGAATCCGTCGATTCGAACGGTCTGCTCCCGCTGCGCGCAACCGATCAAGTTTTTCCGACCGCTTACGCGTTTCGCCGTTTCCTGCAGAAAAATCTTTCCGCACACCTGTTGGAATTTCCGGTTCGCGATCCGCTCGCAAACGCCGACTTGGCTCGCAGTGCAGTCATCCCGAAAAAGATTCTTCAACGGTGGCCTGCAGCAGCTTCTGAAATTCTCCAAAATCGGCCTGGTGCACTCGCAAAGCTCCCCATCGATCATTCTGTGCTGCCTTGTGAGCAGCGAGGCGGCCCGACCGCTGCCACGTCGCAACTGGATTCGTTTCTCTCGGAAAGATTCAACGACTACGGCGAGCGCCGCAACGAACCGGAACGCGACGCGACGAGCGGCCTCTCTCCCTACCTTCACTTTGGCCACATTTCCGTCCACGAGATCTTTCACAAGCTAGCTGCGCGGGAAAAATGGCGGCCGGAAAAACTCGCGGTTCGCGCAACGGGAAGCCGCGAAGGCTGGTGGAACATGTCGCCAACCGCCGAAGGGTTCCTCGATGAACTCGTCACGTGGCGCGAAGTCGGCTACAACTTTTCCTCTCACCGCGACGACTACGACAGGATCGAGTCACTTCCGGAGTGGGCGCAAAAGACGCTGAACAATCATGCCCGCGACGAGCGCGCGCATCTTTACACCGCTGAACAATTCGAAGCCGCGCAAACTCACGATCCTCTCTGGAACGCCGCGCAGATCCAACTCGTTCGCGAAGGACGCATTCACAACTACCTCCGCATGCTTTGGGGCAAAAAGATTCTCGAGTGGTCCAAATCTCCGCAGCAAGCTGCGGAGATCATGATTCATCTCAATAACAAATACGGACTGGATGGCCGCAATCCGAATTCTTACACCGGAATCTTCTGGGTCCTCGGACGATACGATCGGCCGTGGGGCCCTGAACGCCCCATCTTCGGAATGATTCGCTATATGTCTTCAGAAAATACCGCCCGCAAAGTCAGTGTGAAAAAATATATCAGCCGCTATTCGCCTGCGCCATCGCAAGCTGCGCTGGACTTCTAAAATCGCGCGGTCCCACGTGCGGAACGGCACCGCGGTTCCGGGGCCGCCAAAAATAAACGCTCCCCCTTATTCCCGAGCCTTTGTTACCATTTTAGTGGAACTTACGTCAGGGCGTTCCCTCTCGTCCGCGGACCCTCCCGGTCAGTCCGGCGGCTTGCCCTGATGCCAGCTCAGTTCCGTTGCCCGACAATTTGAGGTGTAGCAATGTCCACGACACTTGGGGTCTCTCCTTCTCCTTCCAGCCCTCCGTCGACTTCTGTTGTTCGTCAAGCGTTTCGCAACCTTTTTCGATTCCTCGGGTTTGAGCCGGAGTCCGAGTCCTTTCCCTCTCGTGCAGGAAAACGTATGGCCCATTCCTCTCAATCGCGCGGATTCTTCCCCGCGTTGCCCCGAGATTACATCCGTCGCCGCCGTGTGATGCGTCGCATCAGCGATGTTGTCCTTGTCGTGCTGCTAAGCGCCGCCGTTGCTTACGCAATCGTTCACGTATCCGGCCCCAGCGGTTTCCCCGCGCCGCATCACTAGAAGGCCCGTTGAATCCGTTGAATCACGCTGTGAGTGATACACTGCTCCTGCGCTCTCCCTTTGCATGAGCCAACTCTTCGTTTTTCGTAGTCGCATGCCGGCATCCGCCGAGCGTGTTTATAGGTTTCACGCTCTGCCGGATGCGCTTGAACGCTTGCAGCCTCCTTGGGAATCGGCGCGTGTTGTTTCGCGAACTGGCGGCATCGAGCAACCCGGTTCACGCGTCACGCTCGCCGTCCGTGTCGGTCCGTTTTCCATGACTTGGATCGCCGAGCACACCGCCTGCGAGCCCGGCAAAATGTTTCGCGATTCGATGGTCTCCGGCCCATTTCCTCGATGGGAGCACACACATCTTTTTTTGCCTGTCGATGAGAAGTCGAGCGAACTCGAAGACCGCGTCGAGTACGACCTTCCTCTCGGCTGGCTCGGTGCCCTCTTCGCGGGCTGGTATATCCGCAGGCGTCTCAATCGCATGTTTGCGTGGAGGCATCGCGTCACCGCTGAAGCCGTTGCAGCCATCGAATAAATCGGCAAAGATTTAGAGTATCGATGCCAACGGTTGCGACCTCTCTGCCGCAAATTGCCGCCTCTTTCCTTTCCCAGGACGGCGAGACGCTCGCGGTCCTGTCGGCTCACCGCCCCGTGCTTCTCCTCTTCTTGCGCCATTTCGGCTGTACGTTTTGCCGCGAAGCTGTGTGTGAACTCGAAAAACTTCGGCCGCAGATCGAATCGCTCGGCACGCGGCTTGTCTTCGTTCATCTTTCAAACGACGAACGCGCCAGAAAATTCTTCAAGCCACACCGTTTTGACGACCTTCCCCGCTTCGCCGACCCCGACGGACGTCTTTATGAGTCTTTTGGTCTTTCTCGAGCCAAGTGGCGCCAGTATTTGAATCCTCGCACCATCGCTCGCATGTTCGGCGCTTGGGCCAACGGCAACACGCTCGGCGCTCCCGATGGCGACGTCGAGCGAATGCCCGGCGTCTTCCTCCTCCATCACGGCGAGATTGTAAAATCCTTTCGCCACAAGCTCGTCTCCGACCGGCCGGACTACCTCTCGCTCGCCTCTCTCGAATAGCGAACCGCCAGCCTTCTCCCGGCGAAGTTACTTGCGCAATCTTCGCCAAATGCCGCACGATATTCTCTATTCTCTTCGCGCTCCCGGCTTTAAATGACCTGTGCTGTCTTTAGGAAACAAAACGAATGTCCACCAGTCCGGATGTGCTCATCGTCGGTGCCGGTCTAGCCGGCCTTTGCGCGGCACGCATACTCCACGAAGCTGGAGTTTCTTTTCAGATTTTGGAGGCCTCCGACGGCATCGGCGGCCGGGTCCGAACCGATCACGTCGATGGCTTCCTCCTCGATCGCGGATTTCAGGTTCTGCTCACCGCGTATCCCGAAGCCCGCGCCGTTCTCGATTACACTGCCCTCGACCTCAAGAAATTCTCCTCCGGCGCGTTCTCCTGGTACGCCGGGCGCATGAACAAGCTCGTCGATCCCTGGCGGGTCTCAGGCGCGTGGGGCGAAGCACTTCGCTCGGACTTCGGCACATTCCGCGACAAACTCCGCATCGCCCGCCTGCGTTCCCGGCTTCGTCGCAAGTCGATCGACGCAATCTTCTCCAGCCCTGAGCGTTCCACCAAAGACGCCCTGCAATCCTTGAACTTCACCCCCGAATTCATCCACCGTTTTTTCCGTCCCTTCTTCGGCGGCATCCTCCTCGACCCAGAGCTCAAATCTTCCAGCCGCATGTTCGAATTCATTTTCAAAATGTTGTCGGAAGGCGACACCGCCGTTCCCGCGTGTGGAATGGCCGCCATCCCGGCGCAACTCGCCGCGAAACTTCCCGCCGAGTCCATTCGCCTCAATGCTCACGTCGATGGTCTCCACGAAGACGAACTCACACTGGCTGGCGGCGAAAAACTTCGCGCCCGCGCGATCGTCGTCGCTGCCGAAGGTCCCGGCGCCGCTCATCTCATCGGCGAAGCCGAGCCTGCATCCCGCAGCGTTACCTGTTTTTATTACTCGTCGGAAGAATCGCCCGTCCCGAATCCAATGATCACGCTCAACGGTGACGGCTCCGGCCCCGTCAACAATTTCGCGGTCATGTCGGAAGTTGCGCCCTCTTACGCGCCCGCCGGAAAATCGCTCGTCTCCGTCACTGTGCTCGGCATCCAGCAGCTCACGGACGAACAGCTCGGCGGCTTCATCATCGCGCAAATGAAAAGCTGGTTTGGCCCCGTCGCTCGCTCGTGGAAATTCCTGCGCAGCTACCGCATCCCGCACGCACAGCCGCAACAATATCCTGGCGCGCTCGAGCCGCCGCAGCGCCCCGTCCGCATTCGCCCCGGCGTCTACCTTTGCGGCGATCATCGCGACAACGCCAGCATTCACGGCGCGATGCTCAGCGGCCGGCGCGCCGCCGAAGCCGTCCTCGCCGATTTCTCCCGTTAGCTTCGCAAACTTTTCCACATCTCTCCGCCCAGTAACCTTCCGTACTATTGACCCCGGTACTTTTGCCTCAGAAACTGCGCATATGGCCCGCTACTCAGCCTACCTCGGGCGCAAGGTCGAAGTTCATTATCGAGCCGGTGATATCTGTTTGCCTGCTGCGGGCGTGTTCGTGGCCGACTCCGGTCGCTCCATCTTCCTCGAACAGCGCTTTGACCAGCGCGGCCTCGAACGCACCTTCCGCTGGGAAGTTCCCTACGCCTACATCATTCGTATCGAGGAGCTGCCGTCTGAGCCCGCTCCGGTGAGGCCGCCAATTCTCTCGATTCCCGCGCAAGATTCCGCGCCGCAAGCTGCTCCGGATTCTACCGGGTCCAAAACGAAAGCCGCCGCGGCCGGTGGTGCCTCCTCAATTCTCCCCTTCGCTCACGGCGCCAAACTCGCTTAACCCTTCTCTGCCGATTCGGGCTCGCTCTCGATTTCCGCTACAATCTTCCTCTGCAGCTCTGGAGGAGTCTTCGTGTCGCAACCCACCGTTGGTCTCATCGGTCTCGGCCTCATGGGGTCCCCCATGGGCCACAATCTTCTCAAAGCGGGTTTCCCGCTCTTCGTTTGGAACCGCACTGCGTCGCGCGCGGAATCCCTTGTCGCTGCCGGTGCCAAACTTGCGCCTTCTCCCCGCGAAGTCGCGGCCGCCAGCGACGTTCTCATCACCATCGTCAGCGATCCACCCGCCCTCGAACAAGTTCTCTGGACCAGTGGCGACAAATCCGCTTTCTCCGCGCTCAAAAAAGGCGCCATCTATATTGACTCCAGCACCGTTTCTCCTGCCCTCGCGCGAAAAATCGCGACGGCCTCCACCGCGGCCGGAATTCGCTTTCTCGATGCGCCTGTTACTGGCGGTACTTGGGGCGCGGAAAAAGGGGAGCTTGTCTTCATGATCGGCGGCGAGTCCGCAACGCTCGAAGCCGCTCGTCCCGTCCTAAACGCCATGGGCAAAAAACTTTTTCACCTCGGCCCAAACGGCGCCGGTCAAACCATCAAGCTTGCGATGAACTCGCTCCTCGCCGTCGAAGTGCAGGCGTTTGCCGAAGCGCTCGCCCTCGTTCAACGCGCCGGCCTGCCTGGAGAAAAACTAGTCGAAGTCATGCAATCCTCCATGGCGCGCGCCGGAATTCTCGACATCAAGGCGCCCTCGATGCTGAGCGGAGACTTCAAGCCCAGCTTCCCCTTGCGCTTGATGCACAAGGATCTCGGACTTGCGCTCGATCTCGCGAATCAAATCGGCGTCGCCCTTCCTGCCACGGCCGCGGCCCGCGAAACCTACAGCTTCGTCAAAGGCTCCACATCCGAGGATCTCGACTACGCGGGCGTCATGCGCTTCTGGAAAAAATAGCTCGCAAGGAAATTCGCCTTGCACCTGCGTTACAATTTCCCCATGCCCAATCCCTCTCCGCAAAAAATCGAACAATTCCGCCAACAGCTTAAAGCCGATTGGACGCGCGACGACACCGTCAACGCCTGGCGCAAGTGGCACAAAGAAATCGCCGAATTCACGCGCGGCGCATCAGACGCGCTCCTCGCGGAAGCAAATTTGCAGCCCGGCATGCGCGTGTTGGATCTCGCCAGCGGTGTTGGCGATCCTGCCCTTCGCATCGCTGCGATCGTCGGACCATCGGGCCACGTCGTGGCTACGGACGTCGGCATGGGCATGATATCTCTCGCCGCCGAGCTCGCAGCGCAACAGAATCTCTACAATATTGAGTTCAAGGAAGCCGCCGCCGACTCGCTTCCATTTCCCGACGCATCCTTCGACGTCGTTACTTGCCGCTTCGGCGCAATGTTCTTTCCCGATTTGCAAAAAGCGCTGCGCGAATGTTTGCGCGCGCTCAAGCCCGGCGGTAGAGTCGTTTTCCTCGTGTGGGGTGTGCGCGAACAACCCTTCACCACCGCGACTGTCGGCGTGTTGCTGAAATTTGTTTCCGCGCCGGAAGCCGATCCAGACGCGCCTAGCATGTTCATGTTTGGGGTTCGCGGCCGCTTTGAAGCCGCCCTAAAAGAAGCTGGTTACAACGCAATTAAAGAGGATCATCTTTCCGTTCCCGCGCGTTGGCCGGGCTCCGTCGAAGAATATTGGACGCAATTCACGGAAGTCGCTGCGCCCTTCAAGCCGCTGCTCGCGCAACTCCCACCCGCGAGGCGCGATGACGTGCGTTTCGACGTCATCGCCGGCCTCCAAAAATATCTGAAGGACGGCCACATCACATTTCCTCTCGAAGTCGTCCTCGCTTCCGCCACTCGCACCTGAGCGAGCCGAACGTCTTTGCCCAGCCTTTCGATCAAGGCAGGCTCAACTCTTGCTCTCCCTCACGTAACGCGTACGTCTTCCCCTTCCAAACCAACTCGCCCTTCTCTCCCATCGGCAATTTCACACGCGCCGCCACACCATTCGCCGTTCGCGTGCAGTCTGCTTCCACCATTCCCCGCGGAATCGGCATCTGCGCCTTTACGTTCTTTAAATCGCCGAGATGCGGCTCAATCATGATCTCCTCAAATCCGGCGCTCTTCGGTTTGATCCCCGCCACAATCCGCAACAAATCAAAATTCGGATGCGCGCTCCATGCGTGCGAATCAGACCGTGTCGGCTCCGGCGATTCCGCCCACGTCGTCAATCCCAGCTCCACCATCTTGTGCCACGGGCCAAGCAGCTTCAAATACTCGTCGCCCATTCCCGCATGTTCGATCGCTCGTGCCAGATAAAATCGAAAGTAATACGTCGCCAGCGTCATCGGAGGCACGTCGTTCTTCTCCGAAAAAGCCTCATCGCTTCTCGACAGAATCTTCCGCAAAACTTCCCGCTGCTTTTCCGCGGGAATCACGTCCAGCCACACGCCCAGAATATTTGCATGCTGGCTGAAATGTCTTTGCCTCGGAGTGTCGGTAACCAATCCGCGATTCTCATCCCAACAGAGCTTCTTCACCGCTTCCGCTGCCCGCGCCGCCGCCCGTTCATATTTGTCCGCCAGCGAAGCGTCGCCAAAAGCCCGCTCCAACTCCGCGCCATATCGCAGCGCTTCCACAAACTGCAGCGTCATCACACTCGATCCGCCGTCGGCATCCTGCGGCGACTCTCCCGCCTCAAAATCCGCGCCCCAGTCCACAAACGGCCACCACGGGATTCTCCCGAGCATCCCGTCCCCGCGTTGCTTCTGCAAAAACCATTCCAGCACCGTCCTCGTGCCCGCCACCTGTCCCCGCACAAAGTCCGCATCCCCTCGATACATCCAGAAGTCATGCACCATTCCCACCCAAAGCAGCGAAAACGTCGGAATCATTTGCCGCAGCGAGGAAGGATACCGGCTCTGCGTCAGTCCGTCGGTCGTGCGCGAATCGTTGAACGCCGCGATCGCTTGCCGTCCCAGCCGGTCGTCGCCCGCGACTGCATACGAAACCAGCGCCTGAATCCGCGTGTCTCCGATGTATTGCAGCCGCTCCCAATATGGCGTGTCCATATAAGTGTCGTGCGCATCCAGTCTTGCCGTGCGCCACCCGATTTTCCAGATTGGTTCGAGCGTCGTATTGTCGGAATGAAACGCTGCCCGCTCTTCAAACGGATACGCGCTGAACCACGTCTTCAGCCCGACTATGGTCATCGGCGCATCCGCCGTCTCAACGTCAATTTGCAGATAACGCCACGTCCGCCAGCTCAGCGGCACAAATTCACGCTGCGCTGCATCGCCCGCCGCCAGAAATTCATCAACCACGCCTGCGATGTGCCTCTTAGCGATTTCGTCGCGCTGCCCCTTTAGCCCTTTCGCGTCATACAGCGCCTCGGCGTACGTCAGTTGGATCTTCGCGCCAAGTCCGTCTTTCACCGTCACCGCAGGATAACCCGTCGTCAATTCGCCGTTGTCGATCAGAACGCTCACCTTCGTCCGCACTCCGAGCGCAAATCCTGCCATCGGCTCTTTGAGTTTTGCCGCCACCCCGCTTGCCCGAACTACGTTGCCGCTCTGCACTTCTTTCATCTCCATCGGCGGCAGCGCATCGCTCACCAGTTGCCAGTTGTTCGGCGCATCCCGTTCTTCTCGCAGCGCGCCGCGTCCCAGTGTCACCGCTTTCGTCCAACTTCCTCCGCGTCGCTCTTCTGCACCATTCGCATCCCAATCGAACTTCGTCCCGTCGATCCGCAGACCGGGCTCCGCTGCAAAATACTCATTCATCTTTGGCCGAACGGTCTCAATTCCAGTTTCAATTTCCGCTTCCCACGTTGCATCGGTATTTGCCGCTTGTTCCGATTCTCCCGCTCCGTGCAACAGGAATCCCGTCCGCTCGCTCATCTGCGCAACCGCCGCTTGCGTCCCGAAATGCCACACCAGTGCCGCCAGCGTGTTCTTTCCCGCATGCAGCATTGGCGCAATGTCGTACGTCTCATAGCGCCAGTGCGCCAAATCGCCACGGCTCGGCCCGCGTCCCGCTTCTTGTCCATTCACGTAAAAAATAAATTGATTGTCCGCGCTCGCATTCACAACAAAATGTTCCGGCGCTGCCGCCAGCTCAATCGTCTTCCGGAAGTGCACTACCGCCACATCTCGCTCCGCCGCTCCCGCCGCCGTGATCCACTGTGCTTTCCAATGCCCTTCTTGAGCGGCGCAAATCGTGGCTGCTGTAACGAAAATTCCGGCGATTCCGATTGCTCTCAGTGTCCGTTTCAAATACTTCATGGCGTTAATCCCTTTCTCTTCGGCCACATAGTACAAGCTCCCGCCTGACCGTCGTTAAAAGAAAAGGGCCGCTCCGTTGAGCGGCCCTCGTGTTGGTTCGCAAGTTCTCTTTAGCAAATCTCAGTGGCACGTTCCTTCGCCCGAATCTCGAAACGTCCCGCCCTCCACCGGCACAAACTCCCACGCATATTTCCCCGGCTTCAGCGTCAATTTCAGCACTCCATACGTATCCGCATTTCGTACTTCGCTATTCGCATGCGGCGCTTCGAACGGCCGGTGATTCTTCCCGCCCGTCCCCACAACAAATTCCCGTATCCCATGTGCCGCTTCCGCTTTCGCTTCCGGCGTCTGCGGACCAAATCGTTCATAGTCGTGGTCGTGCCCGCTCACCACGACGTCCGCTCCCGCGCTGTATAACGCGTCCCACAAAGGCTTCACCGTCAGATCATTTCCATGCTTCCCGCCCGAACTGAACAAGGGCTTGTGAAAATAAGCCAGCGTGCACGCCACCGGATGCGCCGCCAAATCTTCCCGCAGCCATTTTTCCTGCGTCGATCCCGCTCCGCAGCCGCCCACCTGGTCGCATTCGCTGTTCAGCACCACAATGTGCCAGCTTCCCAATTCGTAGCTGTAGTATCCCTTGCTCGCATCTCCGGCCGCCGCGCCAAAATATTGGAAGTAATACGTCGCTCCTGCCGAGTGGAATTCGTGATTCCCCGGCGCAGGCCGCGTCCTTCCTTTTTCTTTTCCCCAGGTCTTGTCGTAGCACGCAAAATTTGCCGCCGACCCATCCGGGTACGCCAAATCTCCAATCGCCATTACCGTCCCCGGAATCTTTGCCAACACCTTCTCCGTCGCTTCCGCTCCAGAAAGATCCGTGCAATCCGCAATGTCTCCGGCCCCAACCAGTACCGCGGCATCCGAATCCTTCCCCGCCGCGCGGACAAAACTGCTTGTAGTCCTCGTCGCAACTACCGCGAATCCAAGGCACAGCGCTATTGCTGCAAACGACATTTCTTTTCGCATCCTTCACCTCATAAAAAACGGGAAGAGAACTCTCGCTCTCTTCCCGTTCGCTGTCCAGTTTTCTTCTTACTTCTTCTCGAACGTCGGATTCCACCGGAATCCCGCGGCGATCGTGGGCGTGTAGTATTCACGCTGAATCATGTATTGCGGGCTGCCCTGATAGAAGCCGAAGACTTCGTTGGTCAAGTTAAGCCCATACATGACGAAGCTAAGCCCATGCGTAAGGCGTAGGCTGCCCTGCGCATCCACCTGCAAGTGGGAATAGAAATATTGATCGCTGAATGGCCCTTTGAGGCCGCCGGGAGTTGGAGTGCTGGGCGTACCGTCCAGGGTCGGTGTGCCATCCTGGAAGGAATAGGACGAAATGTTGTTCTGGTTGTAGGAAAGGCCAACGCGAATGGAGATGCGGCCCCGGTCATACGTGGGACTGATGTTCCATGTGTTGGGCGCGTTACGCAGCAGCCGCGGATGATCCGAGCGCCCGGGCAGTCCGCTTGCCTGAGACGCGGTGTAGCTGTAGTTCGCCGAAAGGCCAAGGCCCCCGAGCTTGCCGGGCAAGAAAGTGAAATGTTGCAAGAATGCTGCCTCGAACCCGCTGATCCAGGCACTTCCGGCGTTGATCGGCTGTGTCGCCGTAAATGTGCCCGCCGGAATTCCGGGCGCGGGAGAGAAGTTCGTGAGAATGAAAGTTTGCGTGACAATCGGGTCCGTCAGACGCTTGTAGAAATACCCCGCCTCGATCATGCCGAAAGGATTCAAGTAGTGCTCAATCAGCACGTCAAAGTTGTCCGCTGTTTCGGCTTTGAGGTTGGGATTCCCCAGCGTAACGAGATTCTTCTGATTGCCCGGGCTGCCCACAGTCGTAAACGTAACAGCCTGAGCGATATCTTGCGGGTCGGGCCGCGACAATCCGCGGCCATAGGCAAGACGTAGATTTGTGTTGCTGTTGAAGGCATACCGCAAGGAAACGCTCGGGAGCACTTTCAGATAGGATCCCGACGCTTTGTCCGAGAGCGTATTCTTGGTGGTATCGAAGGAGAACGTCGTCAGGCTTGTGTTTTCAAATCGCACTCCCGCGACGACGCGAACACGGCTCGAGAAGTCGATCGAGTTCATCAAGTAGCCCGCTCCAACCTTTTCCACCAATCCATAGTCCCCGGGATCTTGTCCGGCGGAGCTCACCAAACCAAATTGATTCAGGTTGGCCATCAGAAAATTACGGACCGTTTGATAATTTACGTTGTAACCCAGCTTGTAAGAACCGTCGTAATAGTTGCTGTTCGTCAGGCCGTTTGGAAACTGATTCAAGAAGATGTTCTGGTTCGGCGTGTAAGTATCGGTAAAGGTGTTATCAAATTTGTGCGCGTTGCGGAATTTCCCGCCGACTTCAATCGTGGAAAGATGAGAGCCCAGATGGTAGATCTTGGCCATCGCCCCTGCCAATTGAAAATTAACTTGTGCGGTCTTCCCGTGCCCAATTTGCACATCGCTCAGTGCCATGGTTGTAGGATCGTAAGCCTCTGTGAAGCATGACGGCGTCCACTGCGGCCTGTAAATATCTTTGGTTGCCGCAGGGTCGTATTCGCAGGTGCTTGCCGCGAGGGTACTGCTAAAGCCGGCCGTTCCCGGCGCGCGATTAATATCGCGAGACCGGGAAAAAGATGCATCCCACGCGTACCAGGTGGTGGAAAGCACGTGCTTTCCGCCTATAAGAAGGCTGCCGATGGCGATATCCGGCCGCCGATCTTGCGTGTTAAAAGAGGGCGTGCCGCCATTTCCATTGAGCGTTGTGACCGGGGAATTGTCGTTGAGTGAATACACCCAACGATCCCCATAGTTCTGGAAATCGGACAGAAGCCCCCGCGCGTAGATATTCGAGCCGTCTCCTAGCTTGTAGTCCGTGCTGCCGGCAAGGCCCCACCGCGTCCGATAGTAGCGGTATTCACGGATATCAATGGCGTCCTTCCAGAGATGCGTAGAGTTATCGGGAAAGGTGGCGACATCGGAGACAGGTTCGATATCGTCAATCCCGCGACCGCTCCAATCATAGGTGCCGCCAATCAGAAGGCCCCACCGCTTGCTCGCCCCGAGACGTTGGCCAACCGTTGCCGCGGATTCATATTGCGGGCGGCCACCAAGGATGGGCATGTAGCCTCCCATGCCAGCGATAGAGATCGTCGGGCGCTCCCCCGCCGTTTTTGTCACGAGGTTCACGGAGCCGCCTATCCCGTCGCCGTCCATGTTTGCTTGTAGCGTCTTACTAATTTCCACCGACTCGACGATGTCCGCAGGGATCGCGTCAAATTTGATTTGGCGAACACCCGACTCGGGCGAGGGAACGTTAACCCCGTCTATCGTCGTGTTTGTAAGACGCGGCTCGGTGCCACGAACCTGCACGTATTTGCCTTCGCCTTCGTCACGCTCGATGCTGACGCTGGGCAAACGGCCAAGGGCGTCCGCCATGTTCGCGTTTGGCAAGCTGCGAATCACGTCCGCGGGCAGAACCTGAACGATGTTGTCCGCTGTGCGCTCGCGGTTGACTGCCTCAACTTCGGCTGACCCGCGTTCCGACGTAACCACAACTTCAACGTCTACTGATTCCACCGACAGCTTCGCGTCGACGCTTGCGGCTTGCCCGGCGGCCAGCGTCACCGCCTTCGTGAATGTCTTGAATCCAACGTAAGTCACCGTAACGGTATAGTCTCCTGCGTCCACACCCGTAATTCGAAATTCTCCCTGGACGTCCGAGACCCCGCTCGCGCCGCCTGGAGTCAGGCTGACTTGGGCTCCCTGCAGCACGCCGCCGCTCGTGTCCGTCACTCTTCCGCTGACCGTTCCTCGATTTCCTTGTGCTTGCGCCGCAACGCCGAGCAAAAGCTGCGCCGCCACTGCCAAATACACCCATATCTTTCTCAATTTATTAGTTCGCATGAACACGCCCTATTCGTGTCTCGACCGCTTGGGCGCTACTGCCGTTTCTCGGGTTGGGACAACAGCGCGCGAGCGAGACAAGTTTTGTCGTTCGTGCGCTCTATTTCGAACCATTCATGCGACGCTTCCATGAACGCCGCTTCACACTTCTGTAAAATCCCGTTCGGTCTGCGTTTATCTGCCGTTTATCTTCGCGACCCGCATCCTTTGCTGCTCTTTTCCCTTAGCCCAGTCCGCCGTCGTCTCCGCCAGCTCGCGCAACACTTCCTCATCGTTCCTTCCCGATTTCTTCAACACATGGAATGAATGATCCGCCGTCTCAATCACGTGCAGCGTCGCTCTTGTGTGTCCCACCCTTGGTTTGGAAGGGCGGGAATTCAACTCTTTGCAAATCGGCTTCAACAATTTCAAGTCCGCCAGCTCGTCCCGCGTCCCTTGCAGAAACAGCATCGGCACACTTACTTTCGCCAGATGCTCGGCCCGCTTCGTTCCCGGCGCCTTCGGCGGATGCAGCGGAAATCCAAAAAACACGATCCCTCGCACTCCCTCGATCTTCCCTTCGGCCGCCGCCTGCGAAGTCATCCGCCCTCCCATCGATTTTCCGCCCGCCAGCAGCGGCAATCCCGCGCCAACTTCCCCCGCTGCTCGCACCGCCGACGCCACCGTCGCCGTCAGCACCGCCGGCTTGTCCGGCACTTTCCGCCTCTCCTCCATATAAGGAAATTGATACCGCAGCGTCGCCACTCCTACCCGCGCCAATTCGCCCGCCAGTGCGCTCATAAACGGATGCCGCATCCCCGCGCCCGCTCCATGCCCCAGCACCAGCAGCCATTTCGCGTCGGCTGGCCGCACCAGAATTCCCGAGACGCGCTCGCCGCCCTCCACTTCAATTCGCAGTTCTCTCTCTGTTTCCATTTTTGCGGTCAGCGCCCGTAAGCCGCCTTCACGGTTTTTGTCCTGCCTCGAGCTCCGCAATCGCCTTGCGCACGCTCTCGCCCTGCGCGCTCTCCGGCTTCTCCATCAAAAACAGTTGAAACTGCTCCACCGCGGCCCCGCGACGATTCTGCAGCGCCAGCACTTTCCCCGCCATGATGTGCACTTCCGCGAACTGTTCGTGATTCGGCAGCCCGTGCACGCGTTGCACGTCGGCAAGCGCCTTGTCGTATTCCTTGTTTGCAAATTCCGTCGTCGCCAGCAGCGCCGTCGCCTCCGCCATCGATGGATTCACCGTCAGCGCTTTCGTCAGCAGCGATTCCGATCCCGCGTAATCCTGATCCTGCAAATCCATCCGCGCCAGATCCACGTATGCCGGCAAAAACGCGTCGTCCGCCTGAATCGATTTCCCAAATAGCTCTCTCGCCTTTGCGCGGTCGGAGTTTTTCATCGCGATCGCTCCCAGTTTGTCGTACGCGCGCGCATAGCGCGGATATTCGGCAATCGCTTTTTCGAAATGCGCCGCCGCTTTCTCTATCTCTCCCTTCGCGTACGCCTCCAGCCCCTTGTTCATCTCCGCCTTCGCTTGCCTCGGAATATTCATTTCGCTCACGGAAATCGTTTGCGATCCGCCAATCGATTCCGCCGCCGGTTTCTGATTCGCCACTTTCACGCGAACCGTCTCCGTGTGCGATTGTTCCAGCGGATTGATCTCGAAATACGCGGTCGTGGTCGTCTCAATGGACGTTCCGGACACCGTCAGTTTGTAGGTCTTTCCGTTCGCCACTCGAAATTCCGCGGGCTCGGCTCCGATAATGTGCACGGTCGCAATCGGTCCTTGCGGCCCCAGCAGGTCCACCTGAATTTGCGCCTCGATGCTCTGCTCGTCGCTCGTGCGCACCCGCACCGATAAATCGCAGTTGCCCCCCGCCGTCTGCGCCGCAAGCAAAGTCGTGCAGCCCGGCAGCGTCGCGCAACCCAGCACCATCAAAACGCACGCAAGCGCTCGAACGATACGCCCTCCCCTTTCCCGCAGCCCTCTTCCGCGCTCCATTGTGGCCCCGAATCCCACCGACTTCAACGCGCCCCTGTGGCATAGGCTTCAGCCTGTGCTCTTGCATCTTTTGTCTGTCTCCGTAAAAGGTTTGTGTAGGGGCAGGACTTCAGTCCGCCCTCTTTCCTTTTCTTGTTTTTTCTTTTTTTTGCTTTTTCTCGCCTTTGCCTTTTCTCACGCGCGATGCCCTAGGTTCGTTTCTCAGAACCTGGGTCTTTTTTTCTCGCCTTCGAATTTCCTGTCATCCCGAACCCGTTCGCGTTTTTTCGCGAACGGCGTGAGGGATCTGCTTTCAGTTCCCCCGCCGCGATTCTGCGCCAGTTCGCCCGAACCTCCCTTAGCCTCGTAAAGGCGCCACTGTTTAGCCCAGTGCGTCAGCACTGGGTTCCTATACAACGCAACATCCAGCACCGTAGGTGCGGCACTCGTCTGGACTGTTCACAATCGCACATAGACCTCAGTCCAACTGTGCTACGTATGGGCATGCAATTGGCGCGTCACAACGTCGCGCCAACCGTGTCTTTCGGAGGCTTCCCATGGTTCTGCGCCGCAGCATTCTGTTCGTTTTTTCGATTTTGCTGGTCTCCGTCGCGGCCGCTCAAAATAAGCCGCCGGTGGACAAGGTGCCTGCCATCACTCTCCCCGGCAAGCAGACCTATTTGCATTATTGTGCCTCGTGCCATGGTGTTGACTCTCGCGGCAACGGACCCGCTGCCGACATCCTCAAGACGCCTCCGCCGGATCTAACGACGCTTGCCAAGCGCCACGATGGCAAATTTCCAGCCGACTACGTTTCCGACGTTCTGCGTTTTGGCACTCGTTTTGCCGCTCACGGCTCGTCCGACATGCCCATTTGGGGCCCGGTATTTGGCTCCATGGATGGCTGCGATCTGCAAGCCTCCCGTAAGCGCATCAAGGATCTTTGCGACTATCTCGCTTCTCTCCAGCAAAAAGATTCCTAGGCCAGGCAAGCGTTATCGTAAGAACGGGAACATGCGGATTAAACGTTCGTCTTCTCGTCCACTCTTAGGAAGCTCGACGCTCAATCATTGAAAATCCTCCAGCGAGCAGGAGCGCCCAGGCTGCTCCCAACAAAACGCCGCTGGCCACGTCGCTGGGATAATGCACGCCCAGGTACAGGCGCGACATCCCGACCAGCAAAATGACAATGACGGCGAGGCAATACACTAGAACGCGGCCTTTCGTTGTTGGCAAATGGCGCCCCGCAAGGATTGCAAGCGTCAGGTACAACGCGGCGGAAGCGAGCGAATGCCCGCTCGGATAGGAAAAGCCCGAATCCTGCACAAGATGAGTGACCTCAACGGGTCGCGTTCGTTCAATGATGTTCTTGGTGAGTTCTGTCCAAATTCCGGCCCCCACCGAATTCAAGAGAAGCTGCCAGGCAGCTGGACGGTCCTTCAGGGAAAGAAGTACGCAAAGAGCTATCGCGGATATCAGTGTCACCAATGTAAACGAGCCAAGAGCCGTTATGTCCACGGCGATGCCACTGAGCCATGGCCTTCGCATCCTGGCAACTGCCGTCAGGATGGACGAATCCAGCCCACGCACTTCATGTTCGAGCAGTTCGGAAGTGATCTTGACGAAGATCCCAAACGATAGCGAGGCAGCCCCCAGCCACAAGGACAATCGTTTCTCGCGGTCGGAAAACCGAAGCGGGCTAAGTTGCATCGTGGACCCAGTGTTTCACACCTTTGCTCCGTCCGCTGTTCTTGTCCTGCCTCTTCCTCGTCAGTCATCCCGTCCGCAGCGGAGAGCCTGCCCTGAGCGGAGCCGAACAACAACCTGTCTTCGTTCTTTTGTTTGACGCGCCTGTGTAGCAGCAGGACTTCAGTACGCGCTCTTGCCTTTTCTTACGTTTGATCGTAGAGAGTGCTATTCTTCGGATATTTGGTTATTCAGATCATAAATAATTAGCAACGATGGTAATTACTATGATAAAGCATAATTTCTCGACCGACGTAGCCAGCCACAATTGTTTGAATTGTGAGGTCGGGATGACGGACGAAGCTAGGGCGCGAACGAGTCAACGGAAGCTTGGAGTTTGCGATGGCCACTAAACGTCCATTAGCACACAAGGTAATAATATCGCCGGAAGATGCTGTAGACGCACTATCCCGCTCGGGATACCTTTTGGAGAATAGGATTGCGCGCACACTCGAAAAGTTTGCCACTCAGCTGCTAGTAAACGTCGCCTTCGTTGACCGTGCGACATCGCAAGTTCGCGAACTCGACGTATACTGCTTTAAAGGACAACTTAGTGATTACAATGAATTCTTTAGCTGCTCAGCACATCTGCTAATCGAGTGCGTCAATAACCCTCAGCCAATTGCTTTCTTCCGATCCACGCGCGACATGAACTTATACCCGCTTTTGGCCGCTCGTCCGGCATGGCTTGACCTAAGTCCAATCGAAGAAACGATCCACATTGAAAAGTTCCACAACTGCTTCACAGTGCCCCTAGCCACCAATTACTGCACGTTCGTGACGAAAAAATCGGGAGAATGGATGGTGACCCACGCTGACGAGCAACATCAAGAGTTCTCAACGTTGGCGACGATGGCGCAAATGACGCGCGAAAAACAACTAACTGTATTGGAAGAAATGTCGCGTCCAGAAGACGCAATTGAGGCTTGTGGGATCGAATTCATTTATCCGATCCTCGTCGTCGAAGGCACTTTGTTCGAAGTTATTCAAGACGCGAAGGGGCTCATCAAGCTTCGGTCGATTAATCGAATTCGTTACGGCAAGAGCCAAATCTGGAACGGCACTAGAAAATATAGCCCCATCGATGTGATGACGGAGTCTTACTTCCCCAAATTTCTCAGGCTTGTCGAATCAGACTGTCGCAACGCGCTCCGGCTCTTGGAAGAGAGATCGGAGGACGTCCTAGAAGCAGCAAAGAATCGAGAAAGTCTTGGGGAGCGGTTCGCCTTCGAGGACTATCTGCCGTGAAACGACCAAGCGATTACGCGAACCAGACGGGCGAACTCTTTGAAGACTTGCCGACAACAGATCCTCCACGCAAATTCAAGAGACCTTCGGCTCCCGTATGGACCGAGCACAAAGCGAATTTTATTCAACGTTATTTGACTCTGTTCATACAAATCACAAAACACGGCACGTACATTGACGGATTTGCTGGCCCCCAAAGAGCTAACCTCGAAAATGCTTGGAGTGCCAAACTAGTTTTGCAAATCCGGCCCCCGTTACTGCGCCATTTCTTTCTGTGCGAGCAGAGCGCCAAAAGTTTTGAATCTTTGCGAAAATGCGTGAATGAGGTCGCGCGGCCCAAAGGAAGAACGATTGATTTGTACCACGGAGACTTCAATCTAAAAGTGAAAGAAATACTGAATTCGAAGTACATAACAGAAAAAGAGGCGACGTTTGCGTTACTCGATCAGCGAATGTTTGAGTGCCATTGGGGCACGCTGCAAAAGCTTGCCGCAAAGAAGATGGGGATGAAGATCGAATTGTTCTACTTTTTTGGTTTCGGCTGGGCCAAACGAGCACTCGCTGGTGTCACTAAGAACACTGATACCGTAAAACGATGGTGGGGTCGCGATGACTACCCGCTACTAAAAGAGCAGAAGACACGAGAAGAAATCAGTGATCTGCTTGTGGACAGATTTAAAAATGAATTGGCCTACAAACACGTCATCGCCTATCCGATTTACAAGCGCGAGCACAACAACATCGTGATGTATCACATGTTGCATGCCACCGATCATGACGACGCCCCAGAGCTTATGAATCGGGCTTACCGGCAGGCGGTTAGATATTCTCAAAAACTGGCAGAGCAGCTAACGCTCCTCCGCGAGGGCTGAGTGTGGAGAATTCGCTCGCCATGATCGCCCGCCTACCCCGATCAGGAATGGCCGCAGAATTGGCTCTTGAGGGAAACTCATCATAGGTACGCCCGCCGAGACTCCTACCCGTCCTGGACTTGTTTACGCCGCCCCACTGTTTAAAGAAGAAAGGGATTCGCCTAACTCTGCACTGTGCGCGTATGGCATTCACCCAAGTCGCTTGCATTGGACGCGCTCCGCGTCCACTCTCGCCACCTACAATCACCCAATCGATCCCCTCTAAGTCTAATTTCCCAAGATCCTCTAACAGAGGCTCGATTGAGAGGAATTTTGTGTCAGCGCCAGAGCGCCTCAGGTTTTCAATACGGGGAACTCCGTATTTCCTATCCTCCACACTTACTCCCCACCAGATATGTGGGCATTCAGCAGCGAAGCTTAGCTTTCCATTTAGCAAGTCGCGCATTCTCTTATCCCGTTTGGTAAGGACCTGGTAGGTATGCCAATTTGCCGTTTTCATGACTTTGCAGACTTCAACGATATACGCGTCCGAAATGCCTTCCTGAAATAGATCACTCATAGAATTCACGAACACCATTCTCGGTCTGGGCCAACTAAATGGCTCCGCCAGCTTTTCAGGAACGAGTCTTAGATCGAAGCCTTGCTCGTACGGATGGCCGGGAACGCCGCGAAATCGTTCCGCAAAACTCTCGGCGTAGCAGTGCTTACAACCTGGACTAATTTTTGTACAGCCCCTAACAGGGTTCCACGTGGCCTCGGTCCATTCAATTTTGGAGTTATGGCTCATTAGCTACAGTTAAACACGCTCGAATAGGAAGAGAGAAATAGGAATACAGACTATTTACCAGCCTAGCTTACCAAGAGAGGAGAACAAAAAGCGAATTACAAATTCGCGCTCATTCGCTGCTATGCTCGCGGGTTCCAGTACCGCGCACAAATCCGCTTGACTTCCGCTAACGGATCGGTTATAGTGACTGTTGTAATATGTAGGAGGGTAAGGACAATGGCCTTATGCCCTCCAAATCTCTCGCCGTCGTACCAACTCCCCGTCCAATTGCTCTCTTTGCGGTAACGGCGCATTCCCGGCAAGTCTTAACTCCCCCGTTTTCTTTCACTTACGCACTTTTACCCCGATCCGCGAGGGGCTTGCTTCACTCTTTTGCCGTCCGCGGCAACTCATCTCTTTTGTTTCCAATAGCTTGCGCACTCTTTGCAAAAACACCCGGGGTGTACCCCTCCAGTCGCCTCCGCAATCTCACGGAGATTCCCACAAGATCTTCTAAGTCGTTTGAAATGAACACTTACGAAAAATGCTCTTGTAACCCTCGCAGAATCAACACTTGTGGCGCAAAGGACTTAAAGTCCCTGTGTTTTCAACACTTACAGAAAATAAGGGGGAGGGGGGTAATTATGGCTCGCCCCGAGCGATTTTTGCGAGAGGTTAACCAGAGTCTCCAGGAGGCCGCGCTCAGTCGAGGCGTCGGAAGGCCGCGCCACTCTATAACTCCAGCCGTGAATCCGCGTTGTTGTCTCGATATCCCGGAGGAATGTGCAGGGATTTCCGCGCATCATTCCAAAATCTTACTTAGAACTGAAAACTTACAACTGATAACTGTTTTTCATGGTTTCGCCGTCGGAGCGAAGAATCCAATCGCGAGATCCCGCGACGTCCGCAATCCTGCCGGCGAACTCAAAATCACCGGAATCGAATTTACCGCGACGCTCGCTGTCGCAATGTCTCCGTGCGAGCCGCCCGGAATCGTCAGCGAAATATTCGGATGTCCCGTCAACGTAATCGTGTCCGCCGGATCTTTCGCGCCGACGTACATCTGCAATTCCATGTACACCAGTTCTTTTCCGCCGCTGAGTCCGCGAGCAATCTGGTGTACGCCCGCCGCCTGTCCCGCCTCGACCGTCAAAAATTCCGTCGTCACTTTTTCCGTCGCCACTTTCGGCTCGATCGTTTCGGTGATTTCGTCC
>Ga0070734_10002631_pt1 | contig 21000 bp, 15 predicted proteins | sample Coa_R1_8_FD_66444 | JGI IMG/M metagenome (GOLD analysis project Ga0070734, IMG submission 66444) | Surface soil microbial communities from Centralia Pennsylvania, which are recovering from an underground coalmine fire - Coalmine... | ecosystem: Environmental > Terrestrial > Soil > Unclassified ...
GGATTGTCGCGCGGAATGGTTCCGTCGTCATTCAGGCGGAGAATCTTGCCGTAAGCGCTCATGGGGTCTTGCGCTTTGTTGACTTCGCCCGCGGCGGGCGTGGTCATGAGAATCGTGCCGTCGAGAGCAAATGCCAGGCGCGAGCCGCCCACGTTGGTCCCCGGCTCCGTGCTGTACAGTTCCTGGACCTGCGCCAGTGCATTGCCCTGTAGTTTTGCACGAGCCAGAACCGTAGAGGTCAGATTGCCCTCACCAGGCTTGCTGAAGGCGAAATAGATCCACTGATTTTGGGCGTATTTCGGATGCAGAACAAAGTCGTAAAGACCGGCGTTGGCGCGAGCATTGACCTTGGGAACTCCGCCGAGGGGTTGGGCCACCAGGACGCCATCGCGAACCATGCGCAGATTCCCGCCGCGTTCGCTCACCAGAATGTCGCCGCCGGGAAGAAAGGCGATGCCGAAGGGGCTCTTGAGCGCCTTGGTCATTACAGTCACTTTGATCTTGTGCTGCTCGGCTGTGTCGAAGATGAAGGGGCCATCGCCCAGGGGCGCGCGCGGCAGATCGATCACATTGTTCTGCGCGAAAAGGAACGTACCACCCATAACGGCGCCCATAACAGCCAGTGGCGGAAGAATTCTCATAGATACACTATACGCAGGAAGGGATATCCGATGAATCGTTGCTGCTATCTCCTCATAGCGGTGTTGCCAGGCGCTTGTCTTCTGCAAGCGCAATCTGCGAATCCGCTGAGTGCGGAGGTCAAGTGGTCTTACACCAGCATCAAGGGCAATCTTCTGAAGTTAGCCGACAGGATGCCCGCGGAGAATTACGGCTTTCGGCCGACGCCGGAGGTAGAAACTTTCGCGCGGCGCATCGCGCACATCGCTGAAGCAAACATGAACGTGTGCACCGGACTCAACGGTGAGCGGAAGCCGCTCGGCGCGGCGTCGAAGACTTCCAAGGCGGAATTGGTCGCCGCTCTCAAGGAATCGTTCGCGTATTGCGATCGAGTTTTCGATGCGCTGACCGACGCGACGGCAGTCGAGACGGTCAGTTCACGCTTGGGCGGACCCTTCCCTCCGGAGCCAACCCGTTCCAGGCTTGCCACTCTTTACAATTTGGTTCGTCACTCCAACGAGATGTATGGATATATGGCTGTTTATTTGCGGTTGAATGGGGTGGTCCCGCCGACGAGCGCGCCCGAGTAGGTCATGGGCTGAAGGCCCGTGCCACCAGTCAGGCAACTATAATGAGCCGGATGCATCGCCGCCGCTTCCTTTACGCCTACGCCGCCTGTCTGCCCTCGCTGCTGCGCGCGGCTCCGAAAAACGACCTCGTGATCCGCAATGGCCGCGTGATCGATCCTTCGCAGCGGCTGGACCGGGTAACGGATGTCGCCATTCGGGACGGCAAGATTGCGGCGATCGGCCACGGGCTTCAGGGAGCCGAGACCATGGATGCCACGGGCAAGCTGGTGGCGCCTGGGTTGATCGATATTCATCTTCACGCTCGTGATGCCGAGCTGCCACCTTCGGCCATCCTGTCAACCGGCGTCACGACCATTGTGGACGCCGGCTCCCGCGGCGCAGACAATGTCGATCAATTGATCGGCATCGCCCGCGACGCGCCGAACCGCATGCGCATTCTGTTGAACATCGGAAGACTGGGAAACAATCCCAATCGCCGCGGCGAATTCCTGGACGGAATCGAGCCGGCCGACGTCGAAAAAGCTCGCGCGGCCGTAGAAAAGAATCGTGCGTGGATTATTGGCATCAAGGCCAGATTGTCGCGCAGCGTCGCTGCGGACCACGATCTTGAAATCCTTCGCCGTGCCCAGCAGGTGGCCGCGCCACTGAATATACCCGTGATGATCCACATCGGCGACAGCGCGTCACCGTTGGCACAAATCCTTGCGCTCCTGCGCCCCGGCGATATCGTCACGCACATGTACACACCGGTCAACGGCATTTTCGACGCTCAGGGTCATGTCCTGCCCGAGGTTCGCGCTGCACGACGCCGTGGCATAATTTTCGATTTCGGCAATGGCCGCACCGAACACTGGACCTGGGCTTCCGCGCAAAACGGGCTGGCTCAGGGTTTCGCGCCCGATACGATCTCATCCGATCTGGATCTCGCGGGCCACACGGAACAGGTCTTCGACTTACCCACTGTTTTGTCGAAGTTTCTGGCGATGGGGATGCCTCTCCCGCAGGTCATCGCCTGTGCCACCGTGAACGCGTCCAAGGTCTTCCCCGAATTCAAATCCTACGGATCCCTTCGCCCCGGCGCACCTGCCGACGTGTCCGTTTTCGAGCTCACCGAAGGCAGTTTCGAGTTCGTGGACAACTATAAAACCAACCGAACCGGACGTCAGAAGCTGGTCGCTCGCGCGGTGATCGTGGGAGGGAAGCGTTTCGTTTAGCGGGGTATACTCCTTCTGAGGGAGGCTGCGGGATGAATCGAGTTGCGCCGGCGCTGGGCGTCATAGTTTTGGCGACGATGACCACGGGCGGAGCCCAAGCGGCCGATTGCGACCGCGCCTGCCTGAAGGGAATGATCACGAAGTACGTCGATGCCGTTGCGGCCCACGATCCCTCGCGATTGCCCCTCGCAGCGGGCGCACGGTTCACGGAAGATTCGAAGGAGCTGAAGCTCGGCGAAGGACTGTGGAAGACCGTGGCCAGGAAGGGCGATTACCGGCAGGACTACATCGACCAGAAAAAGCAAATCGCGGCCTCCCACGTGCAGCTTTTTGAGGAGAATGCGCAGATCCTTTACTCCGTGGTGCTGCGGGTTGCGGATCAGAAGATCACGGGGATCGAGACGCTGGTGGACCGCATCACGCCGGAATCGCGCTTCAAACCCGATTCGCTGGAGAAACCGCTGCCGGGGATGAGCGCGCCGGTGCCCTCGGGCAAGCTGATGCCGCGCGCAGAGATGATCCAGGCCGCGCTCCGGTATCCCGAAGGATTGCGGATCGGAAACTTCACGGATGCCAAGACTCCTTTCTCCAAGGAGGCGTACCGCGTGGAGAACGGGACCTTCATCGCCGGCGAAGGAGGCCCCCGGGCGAATGCCCCCGGCCTTTTCACCCAAAAGATTATGCTGCATCCGGACGTCAAGGCGAGTGTCGCTGCGGTGGATGAGCAAGAGGGGACCGTGCTGCTGTGGATGAATTTCGGCGACACGAACTCGTACGGCCCCGGGAACGCGCTAGTGACGTTTGAGGCCTTCAAGGTTTGGGGCGGCGAGATTCACGCCGTCAATGCTTTCTTCCGTATTCTGCCGAAAGAGACGCAACGCGGCTGGCCCTCCGCGGAATAGGATCTATGCGATACCGGTTTCTTATTGCCGCGCTTTTCATTCAAGGGGTGCCCGCGGCCGCTCAGTGGATCAAATATCCAACGGCGGGAGTGCCTCGAAAAGCGGATGGCACGGTCGACATGACGGCTCCCGCGCCGCGCATGGCGGACGGCAAGCCGGATTTGTCCGGAATCTGGACCACCGCGGAACCCAATCGGCCTCGAGCTAACAAGGCTGACAATGCCGACAAGCCTGGAGACCAAAGCGACATCACGGCCTCGCATCAAATGGCGAATATTGGCATCGATCTTCCGGGAGGTCTGCCGTATCAACCTTGGTTAGTGCCCATCGTGAAGGAACGCACCGACAACCTGGCGAAAGACGACCCGCACATCAAGTGTTTCCCGGACAATTTTCTGCGCGCCTATGGACTGCCGCATTTGTTGAGGTTCGTGCACACGCCAAATCTTTTGGTGGTGCTCAATGAAATGAACGCGGGATACCGGCAGGTGTTCACGGATGGGCGGCCGTTGCCTGAGAATCCGAACCCTACATGGCAGGGATATTCGTCGGCGAAATGGTCCGGCGATACCCTGGTGATCGATACGAATGGGCTCCGCAACGACACCTGGATCGATTGGGACGGCAGTGTGCTGACCGAGGCCGCGAAAGTTCGGGAGCAGATCCGGCGTCCGGACTTCGGGCACATGGAGGTTCGCGTGACGGTCGACGATCCAAAGGCTTATACGAAACCGTGGACCGTGACCTTGAAGGAGCGCATCGTTGTCGATACGGAGTTGATCGATGAGGTCTGCTTGGAGAACGAGCAGTCCCTCAAGCACATGAAATGATTTAGGGCCGCTGAATCATCTCGATGCGGTTGCCGGCTGGATCGGTCGCGATACCGATGACGATCCCGGTCTTTCCGAACGGACGCGGATCTCCGGCCATCGTCCCGCCAGCGGCCTTGATGGCGGCGGCGGTCGCGACCACGTCCTTTACGTTGAGAATGACGTGCGCGATCGGGTCCTTTATGTCGTCGGAGTCGCGATGCATGATCACGATCGGCTCGCTCTTGTTGGCCTTGGCGGCCTCCGCCGTCGCGCCGAAGTTCACGAAGATTTCCGGTCCTCCCTGGCCGTCGATTCGATTTACTTCCTGCATGCCGAACGCGGTCTCATAGAACTTCGCCAAGGCGACGCTGTCCTTCGCGCCGACTCGCACAGAATTCAGCGATACTTGGGCCCGTACTGAGCCCGCCAGCAGCAGCGTGGCGGATAAAGCGATCGCAGTTGTGTAGGTTTTCTTCATGGAAGCCTCCAGGAATATGTCTCATTCATGATAGACCGTTTCTTAACACGCTTAACGTAAACCTGCCGGAACGGGATGCGATCTAGGTAGCATGACGAGAAGATCGTTCGTGATTTGCCTATGCGCTGCGGTTCTGCTCGGCTCCTCCGGGCCTTCTCTCCTGGCGCAAAGTCCCACCGCTCGCATCGTGAGCGCCGCGAATGCGTTCCTCTCCACCTTAACGGAGCAACAGCGCCGGCGCGTGGTCTACGCATTCAACGATGAGCAGCAGAGGGCGCGATGGTCCAATTTCCCCATCGGCATGGTTCCCCGCGGCGGGATCAGCCTGAAAGAAATGAGTGCGGCTCAGAGCTCCGCCGCGATGGCGCTGCTATCGGCGGCGCTCAGCAAGCGCGGCTTTGAGAAAGTTCAGCAAATCATGGAGGGCGATGAACGCAACAAGATCGCCGAGGGCAGCCGTCAGGATGGTAAAGGGAAGGGTGGCAAGGGAGGCGATCCGGGGTTCGGCAAAGACAACTACTACATCTCGATGCTGGGCCAGCCCTCGGAAACGAATCCGTGGATGTTGCAGTTCGGCGGGCACCACCTGGCCGTCAATCTTACGATCTCCGGCGCGCGCGGGATTCTGACGCCGACGCTTACGGGCGCTCAGCCCGCTCTCTATCAGGCCGACGGAAAGACCGTGCGTCCCCTCGGGCAGGAGAGCGACAAGGCGGTCGCGCTGCTCAACGCGCTAGACCAAAACCAGCGCAAGCAAGCCGTCCTCAACTACCGCGTGGCCGATCTTGTCCTTGGCCCGGGAGCGGATGGAAAGACCATTCAGCCGGAGGGCCTGAAGGCTTCCAACTTGAATGAAAAGCAACAGGCAATGCTGCTGGACCTGATTTCCGAATGGGCGGGCATCGTTCATGAAACCGCGGCGGCCGCGAGAATGGCGGAGCTGAAAGCCGATATCAACGACACCTGGTTCGCGTGGAGGGGGTCGACCAATGTGACGGAAGGAACCAATATCGCCTCCTACTACCGGATTCAAGGGCCTCATCTCGTCATTGAGTACGCGCCGCAGGGATTGGGGGGCGACCCCTCCAACCACATCCACACGATGTACCGGGATCCGACGAACGACTACGGCCGCAAGCCCAATTCGAAATGAGAATCAATCCGGCGCTGTTCAGCTTCGTTATTCTCGCCTTCCCTGCGCCATCATTGGCTCACAGGTTGGACGAATATTTGCAGGCTACGACAATCTCTATTGAGAAGGACCGCATCGCTGTGGAGATGCGGTTGAGCCCCGGCGTTGCGGTGGCTCCCTTTGTGCTCTCTACAATCGACCGAAACGGTGACGGCGTGATCTCTGCGATCGAGGAAGCCGACTACGTGAGACAGCTCCTCCAGGACATTTCGCTAACGCTCGATGGTGATGTGTTGGCGCTCCGCCTGGTATCGAAGACCTTCGCGCGAGTCGAGGACATGCGAGAGGGCATGGCAGAGATTTACTTGACCTTTTTCGCTGCTGTGCCTCGCCAGGATGTTACAGCGCGTCAGCTCATTTTTGAAAACAGTCATCAGAAGCGCATCGCGGCATACCTGGTGAATGCGATTGTGCCGTCCGATCCGGACATTCGCATTACCGCTCAAAGCCGGAACTTCCAGCAATCGTCCTATCGCCTGGACTATTCGCAGGCCGGCGGTGAATCGCAGCACGCCTGGCTGCTGGCACTTGCGGTGTTGATGGCGGTTCGATTTGGATATTTGTGGTGGCGCCGGAGAGAACGCCGGCCAGTTAGCGCCAGGTGATGGCGGTTGTGCCGCTGTGCTCGAATTCAACCGAGGCGACATCCCCCTGACGAAGCGGTGTAACGGCCTTGCCATTGACGGTTGTGGAATGAGGCCCTGAAAATCGCCAGCGAAGGATCACATGCGCCGGCGCTCCGGCGATCGTCAAGCTTCCTTGCTCCGCGCCGGGTTGGATGGAGCGGCCTTCGAAGTCCCGGATCGCCTCCAGCTTGGTTCCGGGATAAATTTCGTATATACGGCGATCGTCCATCGATTTCACGCTCTTGTCGCTGTACTCGCTCGACGGAACTGCAGTCATGACGTCGTCGGGAATTTTGGGCACAATCGCTCCGCTGCGCACGTACAACGGAATGCGATCGAGAGGCGCGTCGGACAGAATCGTTTGGCGCCCGGAGATTGGCTTGCCTGACCAGTAGTCGATCCAATCGCCTTCCGGCAAATAGACCGCCCGTTGCGTGACTGGACTGAGCACGGGCGCGACCAGCAGGTCCGGTCCGAAATAGTATTCCGTCTCCGCCGCGCGAGCCTCCGGATCGTCCTGGTGCATCAATACCAGAGAGCGCATCATCGGCAGACCGGTGCGCGCGCTTTCCTGCGCCGCGGCGTAGCGATACGGCAGCAGGCTCATATGCAACACGGAATATTTTCGAAAGATCTGCACCGCTTCGTCCCCGTAGTCCCAGGGGCTGAAATTGTACGAGCTCATCACTTCCATTCCGGGAGAGAGCGCCGAGTACTCGGTCCAGCGGGAGAACAGCACGGGATCGGGATCGCGGCGAGCCGTCTTGTTGTATCCGCCGGTATCACTCATCCAAAGCGAAATTCCGCTCATCCCCGCATTCAGACCGGCGGTCACCACGGTCGGGAGACCGTTCACGGCGGAGAAACTGGCGTCGTTATCGCCACCCCAGAAAAAGGGCAGCATGTGGGACCCGGTGGTTCCGCTGCGCTGGAACAGCACCCAATTTTTTCCTTTGCGCTCCGCGAGAACCTCGGCGACGGCGTGATTGTAGTCCACCGCGTAACGATTCCGCACCATGCGGACGTCTTCGCCGCTCGAAAACTTGACGTCTCCGATGAAATTACCCTCGGCATCGTCGTCCTTGAAACCATCCGCGCCCGCGTCAATCGCCTTGGCGACCTGGCCTTGCCACCACTTCTTGGCGGCGGGATTCGTAAAGTCGATCAGACCGCCCCGCCCCTTCCACCACGTCCCGATATAGGTCGACCCATCCGGGCGGTGCAGCAGATAACCGTTCTTATCCGCCTCCGCAAAATTGGACGCGCTCGAAGTCGGGAGCTTGTCCTTAAATCCGTCTTCGCCGGGCACGGCCGTTTCCTGATTGAGCCACGAGGTGTGCCATAGCACCAGCTTGTAACCTTCGTCATGGAGGTGCCGGACCATTTCCGGCGCGTTCTCGAACTGTTTGGGATTGAACTCGTAGGTGTTGTAATTCGTGGCCCAAGGGCTGTCGATCAGAATGACCGAAGCCGGGAGCCCCAGCTTGCGATAACGGTCGATGTCTTCGTAAACTTCCTGCTGATTGCGATGGTAATCCCGCGCCTTCCAGGGAGCGAATGCCCAGTAAGGCGGCAGTTCCTGACGCCCGGCCAGAGCCGTGAACCGGTCGAGGATGGTGGGAAACCGCGGACCCTCAAGAAGCACAAAACGCAGCTTCTTTCCACGGACGGCGATGCGGATGCGCGTGGCGTCCGTGACATTGAGATCGAACGTCGCGTCGCTGAAGGTATCGACCCAAACACCGTAACCGCGCAGGCTCATGAAGAACGGCACGGGCTTGTACGTATCGTTGCCCTTCACCCCCACGGTGTTCCGCGTCTCGTTTTTCAGAATGGAGTGGACATGGTCCAAACGATCGAAGCGTTCGCCAAAGCCGAAGTAGTTGCTCAGGTCCCGAATGGCGAACTCCCATTCACCGATTTGGGACGCGTCCGCGGTCACTTCATGAACTCCTGGCGAGATCGTCCGAACCTGGAGCGTCTTTGTATCCACGGCCTTACCTTCAAACGCGAAACGATCCAGCACCAGATCTTCCGTAGCGCCTCGGGTGTTCGGAATTGCGAATTTGAGTTCAGACTCGATGGACTTCGGTCCGCAAGCTGCGAGGCTTAGACATAACAACCCGAACCATCCCAAACCAAGACGCATTCACATATTGTGCACCCGCAATGAACGTGCTAGGTTGTTCCCATGCGCGGTGCGTTCCTGGTGCTTCTCGCGTGCGTTCAGACCGCTTCGCCGATGACGGTCGAGGAGCGCCGCGAATATCTGGATAAACTGCTCAAGACCCTGCCTCCCGCCCAGCAATTTCAACAATGGCTCGATAAAACGGGCGAGCTACCTCCCGATTTCGACGCGCTGCCGCGAATGAACGCCTTGCCCGATCCGCTGAAATTTCTGGATGGCAAATCGGTGAAGAATGCGGCCGACTGGAAGGCGCGGCGGGCGGAAATCTGGCAGCTATACCAGAAGTACGATATCGGAACTTTTCCTCCAAAGCCCAAGCTGGACCGAGCCATGGTGCTGGATGAAACACCGGGCCATGGTTACCTGATCCGCAACGTACGCCTGGAATTCGGTCCCGAGGACAAGGGAACGCTACGCGTCCAAGTCATGATTCCCGCCGGAAAGGGTCCGTTTCCCGTGCTGATCAGTCCGAATCTGGCGGGCTGGGGACCGTCTCTGCTGCGCCGTGGTTACATCTCCGCCGGCTATGCGGGAAACGATGCCATGGACGATGCGGCGGTTCTGGACAAGCTCTATCCCGAGTACGATTTCGCGCTTTTGTCGCGTCGCGCCTGGGCCGCGCAGTTAGTGGTCGACTATCTGGAAACGCTGCCCCAGGTGGACATGAAGCACGTAGGAATGTTCGGATACTCGCGCGATGGCAAGATGGCGGCGATTGCTGCCGCGCTCGATGACCGCATTTCTGCTGTCATTGCCGGCAGCACCGGCGTGGGAGGCATTCTGCCGTGGCGGCTGGCAGGAGAGAGAAACTTCGCCGAAGGGATTGAGAGCACCACCCGCTCCTTCCCCACCTGGTTCGTCCCACGCCTCCGCTTTTTCTCGGGCCGCGAAGACCGTCTGCCCATCGATGGAAATCTTCTGGTGGCGGCGATCGCGCCGCGCTCGGTCCTGATCGAATGGGGGCACAACGACGAGGTGTCGAATACGTTCGGCATGGAGCAGGCCTACCAATCGGCTGCAAAGGTATACAAGCTCCTGGGACAGCCCGACCGCTTGGGGATCATGCGGGTACCTGGCTTCCATGGCGCCAACGATCAAGAGGCGTGTCTCGATTGGCTGGACATTCAATTCGGACGCTCCACGCGTGTTTGGAAGAATGATCTGCTGTTCCCCTGGGACTTCGAGAAGTGGCGCGTCAATACCAAGGAAGCTGTCGACCTAAGCCACTATCCCAAAGCGCTGGCGTCGGAGTGGGATCGAAGAGTCGCGGATATTCGCAAATCGATCGAATGGATGCTGGGAGATGAGCCGGCAAGCATGCCTCCGGCGGCGGGACGTGGCGGTCGCGGCGGTCCTCCGGCCGCACAAGTCGCCGCACCGGGAGGCCGCGCCGCAACTGCCAACCCCGGTCAGGTCACGCCCGACGTCATCTCCTGGGTGATCCAGCGCGGCGGCAACTCCTTCGGCTGGCTGGAGCCGCAGCGGAATCAGACCGTTTCGCGACCGGTTAACTTTGGATTCAACGTGCGCGGCGACCTTTACTATCCCGCCAATACTCCGCCCAATGCAAAGTTACCGGCAGTCATCTGGCTTCACGGATACAGCTACTCGCTGGGATACATGTGGGGGTACCACAACGACCTTCATCCCATTCTCGCGTTGGTGCAGGCTGGTTATGCTGTGCTCGCGTACGACCAGAGCGGGTTCGGAAGCCGCATGGGAGAAACCGCTCCGTTTTACGATCGCTACCCGCACTGGTCCCAGATGGGCCGGATGGTGGAAGATGCGCGGGCGGCCATCGATGCGTTGCAGAAGGATAGCTTGATTGATCCCCAGCGTATTTCCGTTTTCGGATACTCGCTGGGTGGAACCGTGGGTCTCTACACCGCGGCGCTCGATTCCCGCGTCAACGGGGTGGTTTCCATTAGCGGCTTCACGCCCATGCGCACCGACACGGCTGACCGCGGGACGGGCGGCATCGCTCGTTACAGCCAGGAGCGTGGTTTGATTCCGCGCCTAGGTTTCTTTATCGGACATGAAGCCCAAATCCCGTATGACTTCGATGAACTCATCGCGTCCATCGCGCCACGGCCCGTGATGGTGGTAGAGCCGCGCTTCGATCGCGACGGTACTCCGGCCGATGTGCACGCCGCCATCGATCGAGCTCGCAGCGCCTACCAGGCACGCGACGCCGCGGCCAGGCTCACGCTTTCCGAGCCTTGGGATTACACTCGCCTGCCAAACTCAACCCAGAGTGAAATCATTGAGTGGATGAAAACACATCTTCTGTGATTTAGGAGGATCGTTTCGCCACTTGCTGCGTAATAGTTCTTAGGAGGAAACCTCACTTGGAAAAGCTGATGGCTGTGCTATGCCTTGCCGCGCTCGCCGCGCAGGCGCAGACGGCGCCTAGACCGGAATTCGAAGTGGCGGCCGTGCGTCAGTCGTCACCCGATACGATTCTCAATAGCTTTGTGCCCACGCTCGATGTCGCGCCGGGCACAACCTTGCGCATTCTCAACCGGCAGCTAAAGGAGATCATCATGATCGCCTATAACATTGGCGGACGCCAACTGGCCGGTCCGCAATGGCTGATCGACCCTCCGGGCCGCGCTGGCGATATCCCGCGTTTCGACATCGTAGCCAAAGTGCCGGAGAACGCCTCGCGCGCGCAGATTCCGATCATGTTGCAGAATCTTCTGGAGGACCGGTTCAAGTTTCGCGCGCACCACGAGCAAAGACAAATCGTGATCTATTCGCTCGAAATCGCCAAGAGTGGTTTAAAGATCAAGCCAGGACCCGCGGGCGACAAACGTCAGGCCGGTTGTGCCCGCAATATGTTCGGCGAAAACGGTGTCACCACCGCGGTGTGCCAAAACATGACGCCCGCACAACTGGCGCAACAGCTTCAAACGCTCTCGCCTGCCTTCTTTCGCGAAGGCCCGATCGTCGACAAGACCGGCCTGACGGACGCCTACGATTTCACGCTCGCCTGGATTACACAGCAGCAGCGCGACGCAGGGGAAGACGGTCCTTCCATGTATGACGCCACGGAGACACTTGGCCTGCACATCGAAAAGCAAAAAGGAAACGCCGATGTCCTGGTGGTGGACCAAGCCGAGCAGATGCCGTCGGCCAATTGATGACTTTACTTGTGCCGGCGTGGCTTCCTTGAGTCCCGGCTCTGCGCTTTTTCAACCTTGGGTTCCACGGGCGATTCGCCTTTCGTCAGGAAGGTCCGCCACCCTGGATGCGTCGCGAGGAGCACCAGGAATGGTCCGGCGTAGGGAACCACCAGATAGTCGATATGGTAAGCCAGCTTCAATAGCCACAGAGAGAGCGCGTCGGGTGAGCGGTGCATGTTGGCGACGATCCCGCGGGCGTTTATCTCCGCGTAGCCGAGCAAAGCGACGCTGCTGACGGCGGTCTGAATCGCAAGGCCAAGGAGTATTCGCCGCAAGTTTGCGCGGCTTAGGGGAGCATTCAGGGCGAGTCCCAGGTACACGAACCAGGCGGTCGCGAAGGGCGCCACGTTTTGTGCCGGCGCGGAAAAATCCGAAGCGTGGACGTTGACCGGAGCGTTGCTTTGCGTGGAGTCGCGCACGACGTCATGGATGGGTATGATGAACTTCCATTCGCCGGCGGAGTCCACTTCGAGTGAATTCTCGTCTGGCCTGGCTGGAAGGAGTCCAAACGGGATTTGCGCCGTCAGGTGCAGCAGCGCGAGCGACGGCTGGTAAAGCACGAACCACCAGAGGCCGAGCAAGAGGAACTGTAGCGCGGCCGCGCGCGGCCAGAAAAACCGGTTGAAACTAGCGGCCAGCATGGGACCTTCGCACCCAGACGCCGAAAAAGATCAGCGCATCCAGCATGATCAAGGTTTCCCAAAGGTAGAGATGCGCGAACTCGAACCAGGATGTGCTGAACTGACCGAGATAAAAGAGGGACACGAATCGAAAGAAATTCAACCCATGGATGGCGATTCCGCCCAAGACTAAGCCGATCATTTTCGCCAGCCGGGAGGCGGGGAACGCAAGCACCGCGGACCACAGCAGGATCATGACGTTGACCCCGTTGCACCCGTCTTTCATTTCGATGCCGAATCCGCTGGGGGCTCGCATGATCATGTTCTGGGCGTGCGCGTGACCGCCCAGGAAATTGATCATCGCCGCAGAGGCGTGCACCAGGGACCAGGAGAAGCCGTCGATCGCGGGACGGGTCCACGGGGCCAGCAAAATGCCGAATTGCAGTAAGGCCGCAACGGCGAAAAGCATCACGAAACGGCCAGGACGCAGCCGCATCAGGTTTCGAAGCCCCGGCGGCGGCCAGCCAGGATCGCGAAGCCGCATAAGCCGAGCGCCAGGATCATCTCGCCCCACACGCTTAGAGTGGGCGTGGCGGTTACCGGCGCCGGCGGCGGGGCAGAGACGAAGTGCTCCAGATTCAGCCGGAAGGGAATTTCATTCACAGCTCCACCGTCCGGCGCCGTGGCAATGAAATTGACGTCGTAAACGACAACCAGCGCGCCCTGCGGTGCATTGGCGAGCGCTCCGGTACCGAAAAACAAGGAACATCCGCCGGTCGCCTCTTTGGACGCGAAGGCACCGGTCCCCGATGTCGTGACAAGGCCGCAGGCGGCGAAGGTGACGGTGGTAATTGCGTTCGGCGTACGAAATTGGGCCGCCACGACCTCACTGGCGACGGAAGTTGTGGCGGGCGCCGCGATGGTTCCTCCGCCCGCGAGGGCAATGAATTGATTGATCGGTGTATTGCGGGCGTTGAATCCGGTGTTTTCCCCCATCAAGAATAGGGTGTTGCCGGGTGCTGCGTTCAGGAACGCCAAATACTGGTTCATCTCGCCGGCCGTAAACGCCGGCGAATTGTTGTAACGCACGTCGTAGATCTGAGTGAAGCCGGCGAGCGACGCGGGGACGCCAGTGTTGACGATGGTAACGGTATTCGTGCCACCAAGGTCTGCGTTCAGCACGTTGGCGGCAGTCTGGGCCAGTCCGTTGGTGCCCGCTACGATCAAAATGTTCGCCGCCTGAACAGGCGCGATTCCGCATATTGCGAGCAGGCCGACCGTGCGGAAGAGTGAGGACGTTCGTATTGAGCGCATTGAGAAGGGAAAGTCGCAGTCGCGTTACCGCCGGCGCGGCGCGAATGGCGATATGTCAATGCGCCTGGGCTGCGTAGTAAGCAGGCTAACAGCGGTCTATGGTGCTGTCAATCAAATTAACAATAGGAGAAATCCTAGCTTATATGTCCTGATCGCACACACCACGTTGATACTATCGGAGTACGTCAGCCGACAGCGCCATTCCTTCGACCCTGCAGCACCCGGCGGCCGTGCGGTTTTGGGCGGCCTTGATTGGAACTGGCGCGGTTGCGGGTTTGGGAGCCGGAGCCCTCACGCGCCTGCTCGAAGCCGTGCAGCGTCTGGTTTGGGGCGGCTCCGGGACGGACCTGCTGGCGTCGGCGCAGCAGGCCAGCCTTTCGCGCCATGTTCTTGCGCTGCTCGCCGCCGGAGTTGTCACGGGAGCAGGCCAGATCGTATTACGACGGCTCTCGAGCGGCAACGGTATCGATACTACCGCTGCCATTTGGTTTCAGGCTGGCCGTCTGCCCTCGCTGAGAACCCTCGGCAGCGCGCTGCTTTCAGTGATTATCGTCGGAATGGGAGTATCCCTCGGACGTGAGGGCGCGCCCAAGCAGGTGGGCGCCGTGTTCGCGAACATCTTCTCGGATAGCGCGCGGTTGTCGGACGAGCAGCGCCGCTTGCTTGTGGCGTGCGGCTCCGGAGCGGGGATGGCCGCGGCCTATGGAGTTCCTTTGGGCGGATCTCTTTTCTCCCTGGAAGTGATGCGCGGCGTGCTGGCATTGCGATTTGTGCTTCCCGCGCTGGTGGCTTCCGTTGTGGCTACGGCATTCGCGTGGATCATGCTTCCCGACGCTCCTACCTATGTCATTCCGTCTTACGTGAATTCCGGACCGGTCATCGTGTGGGCGCTTCTGGCGGGACCGATCGCAGGCCTGTTCTCCGTGGGCTATGTTCGTCTCATCACTTGGGCCGAGCGGAACAAGCCTGAGGGCTGGCACAGGATTGCGGTTCCCGTGGTTGGGCTCGGGCTGCTCGGGCTGGTGTCCGCGCGATTTCCGCAAATCCTGGGAAATGGAAAAGACATTTCCCAATTGGCGTTTGTGAATCAGGCGCCGATTCTTCTTCTGCTGTCGCTGGTGGTTTTGAAACCGCTCGCGACCGTTCTATGCGTCCGCTGCGGCGCGCCGGGTGGTCTGTTCACTCCCTCGCTTACGGCGGGGGCGATGCTCGGCGGCGTGCTCGGATACGGTTGGGCGTTGCTTTGGCCTGGGGTCCCGGTCGGTCTTTGCTCGGTTTTGGGAGCGGGAGCGGTTTTGGCAGCGACCACGCAGGGTCCGATTTCAACCGTGGTTCTGATGATGGAGCTCACGGGCCGGGACCGGTCCTTCATTCTTCCGCTTTTACTTGCCGTGAGCACAGCGACTCTAGTGGCGCGCTCGATTGAGAGCCGGTCGATTTACGACGCGCGGCTGACGGACGAGCAGATTCAAATCCGGCAGAAGGTTCGCGATTCCGTTTCGACTTCGCCCGCGCTCACGCAGCCGTAGCCGACACCTTCTCCCAATCCGCCGCTTCGCCGAACTTCATTCCAGACAATGCCGGATCGATTCTTCGCAGCAAACCCGTCAGGACGCTGCCGGACCCGACTTCGACGAAGCGCGTCACACCCTTCGATGCGAGCAACGCGATCGACTCGCTCCAGCGCACGGGATTCGGCACCTGTTCGAACAGCCCTTCGCGAGCTTCGGCGGCAGTGCGCACCTCGCGCGCCTGCCAGTTGTTGATCAGGGGCACGGAGAGATCGCGAAACGTGGCGGCGTCCAGATCCGCCTTCAGCCGCTGCTGCGCGGGCTGCATCAGGGGGCAATGAAACGGGGCGCTGACGGGTAACGGCAGAGCGCGCGCGCCCGCCGCCTTCGCCAATTCCATCGCGCGAGCCACGGCCCCGGCGTTCCCGGCAATTACGATTTGGTCCGGAGAGTTCAGATTCGCCGCGCTGACGACTTCACCTTGCGCGGCTTCCGCTAGGATTCGATCGAGCTGTCCGGCGGGAAGCTTTACCAGCGCCGCCATGGCCCCGACTCCGGGCGGAACGGCTTCTTGCATATACCGGCCGCGTTTGCGGACCAGCTTTACAGCCTCACTGAAATCGAGCGAACCCGCGGCAACCAGAGCGGAGTATTCGCCCAGGCTATGACCGGCCACATAATCCGCGGTCACTCCCCGGCTTCGCAGCACGGCGTGCGCGGCTACAGAGACCGTCAGCAGCGCGGGTTGCGTGTTCTCAGTCAGCTTGAGCTGGTCTTCGGGACCCTCGAAACACAGCCGTGATAGAGGGAAACCGAGCGCATCGTCGGCTTTTTCGAACACGCGCGCGGCTTCGGGAGAGGCTTCGGCCAGGGACTTGCCCATTCCCGCGGATTGAGAGCCTTGGCCGGGGAAAAGAAATGCAGTTTTTGACATGGAACAGGAGGAACCTTGATTGTAGTACACCGCTTGGCCGCTGCCTGATATAGTGAGATTGTGAAAAAGAAACGCCTGCCGCCTGTTGTCGCTCCCGAGCCGGAGACTGTTGTTCCGGAGGCTCTGCTGGAGCAGGCGCGGCGCGCGATCGAGACCGATCGCTTTAAAAAGGCGCGCGGTTGCACAGTGTGCGGCGGCGAGTGCGCCCCAAATTCCAATGAAGGTCTCTGCTGGGTTTGCCGGCGTCTCAAGCTAAGCGCTTGGCGGGACACCGACACGCAGATGCCGGTTCAAGAGTAGACTGCCTCACGGGCTGTACGCCCGTGCCACCGGTCAAGCGCTGTCTGTCAGCGCATCAGCGAGAGCTTGGTTTGCAGCAGGCAGGCTCGGCTGTGTCTGAAGTTAAGCCCTAGTAAACAGCCTGATCCGTGGCACGGGCTTTAGCCCGTGGAATCACGTGCTACGCTCGCGACGGATCTCGCTTCTCCGGGTGAAAACCCATTTCCGCAATCGCTACCTCGGCCCTCTGCACGCTAAGCGCTCCGGTGCGCGCCAGCGCCGATAGCGTCGCCTGCACAATCGCTTCCGCGGAGATTTCGAAGAAGTGCCGCAGATGCTCGCGGTTTTCGCTGCGTCCGAATCCATCGGTGCCGAGCGTATTCAGCCGCTCGCCAATCCATGGAGCGAGCTGATCCGGGATCGCCTTCATATAATCCGAAGACGCGACCACGGGTCCCGCGGAACCTTCGAGCACGTTCACGATGTAAGGCTTCCGCGACGCCTCGGCCGGATGGAGACGGTTCCACCGTTCCACTTCCAGCGCCTCGCGCCGCAGTTCGTTGTAGCTGGTCACCGACCAGACGTCGGTTGGAATCTGGTAGCGCTCGCTCAGAATCTGCTGCGCGCGAATCGCCTCATTCAAAATCGACCCGCTGCCGAATAGCTGCGCGGCAGCCGGGCCGTTTTCGGCCGCTTTGTACCTGTAAATACCGCGAAGAATGCCCTCGCGAACTCCCTCGCCTTGCGGCATGGGCGGCTGAGCGTAGTTTTCGTTGTAGACCGTGAGGTAGTAAAAGCGATCCTCCGCTTCCTGATACATGCGGCGGATGCCATCCTGCACAATCACCGCGAGTTCGTAGGCGTAGGCCGGATCGTAAATGGCGCAGGTGGGAACGGCGCTGAAAAGCATCGGGCTGTGGCCGTCCTGGTGTTGCAGACCCTCGCCCAGCAGAGTGCTGCGGCCGGCCGTTCCGCCCAGCAGGAAACCTTTGCCGCGCGAATCGCCGAAGGCCCAGATCAAATCGCCTACGCGCTGGTAGCCGAACATCGAATAGTAGATGTAGAAAGGAATCATCGGTACGCCGTGATTCGCGTACGCCGTTCCAGCCGCCAGGAAGGACGCTGTGGATCCAGCTTCTGTGATGCCCTCTTCCAGAATCTGCCCGTTCTTGGCTTCCTTGTAATAGAGCAGCGTATTGGAATCGACGGGTTTGTAGCGCTGTCCCTGGCTGGCGTAGATGCCGAACTCGCGGAACAGAGACTCCATGCCGAAGGTGCGCGCTTCATCGGGAACGATGGGCACCACCAGCTTGCCAAGCTCCGGATGCTTCAGCAGGCTCTTCAGCACGCTGACGAACGCGGCCGTGGTGGAAGCTTCGCGGCCACGCGAGCCGCCCAGAGCGTCTTGGAAGATCTCAAGCGCCGGCGCCGTGATCTGAATGGGCTTGACCTTGCGCGCCGGGAGCGAACCGCCCATGGCGTTGAGCCGCTCCCGCAGATACTTCATTTCCGGCGAATCTTCGGGAGGACGATGGAAGCCGATGCTCTGTATAACATCTTCGGAGATCGGAATATCCAGCCGCTGGACGATTTGCTTCAGGTCGGCATCGGTCAGTTTCTTTTGCTGATGCGCCGTCATGCGGCCCTGGGCGGTGTCGCCCAGGCCGTAGCCCTTCACCGTCTTGGCCAGAATCACGGTCGGCTGACCCTTGGCGGCCATCGCTCGCACGTAGGCGTTGTAAACTTTGACCGGTTCGTGGCCGCCGCGCCGCAGCGCCCAAATCTCATCGTCGGAGAGATGCTCGACGAGCTTCAACAACTCGGGATATTTCCCAAAAAATTCCTTGCGAACATAAGCGCCATCGTGGGCGCGGAAGCTCTGATACTCGCCGTCGACACACTCGTGCATGCGCTTCAGCAGCAGCCCGGTGGAATCGCGGGCGAAAAGATCGTCCCAACCGGAACCCCAGATGCACTTGATGACGTTCCAGCCCGCGCCGCGGAAGGCGGCTTCGAGTTCCTGGATGATGCTGCCGTTGCCGCGCACCGGCCCGTCGAGCCGTTGCAGGTTGCAGTTCACGACAAAAATCAGATTATCCAGCTTCTCGCGGGAAGCCAGCGTCAGCGCTCCCAGGCTTTCCGGTTCATCGGTTTCGCCGTCACCCAGGAAGGCCCAAACTTTGCGAGGCGTCTCCGGAATGATGCCGCGATGTTCGAGGTAGCGCATGAAGCGCGCCTGATAGATCGCCGAGATTGGGCCGAGGCCCATGGAAACGGTGGGAAATTGCCAAAAGTCGGGCATCAGCCACGGATGCGGATAAGAGGAAAGGCCCGGATGATCGCGGAGCTCATGCCGGAAATTCTCGAGATGCTGTTCGTTGAGCCGTCCTTCCATATACGCGCGCGCATACACGCCGGGCGAGGCGTGGCCTTGAAAGTAGACGAAATCGCCGGGCTGATCGCCGTGCGAGCCGCGGAAGAAATGGCTGTAGCCGACTTCGAGCAGCGTCGCGAGCGAGGCGTAGGTGGCCAGGTGTCCGCCAATATTGGCGTCCATTTTGTTGGCGTGAACCACCATCGCCACGGCGTTCCAGCGAATCCAGCTCTTGATGTTTCGCTCGAGAACGCGGTCGCCCGGATAGGCGAGTTCCTCTTCCGGAGGAATCGTGTTGATGTAGGGCGTGTTCCACCGTAACGGCACTTGGACGCCCAGGTTAGAGGCGCGTTCCATGAGCCGTTCAATCAAATAGCTGGCCCGGTCAGGCCCAGCTTCGTCGACGATTTCGTCGAGAGCCTCAACCCACTCGGAGGTTTCCTGAGGATTGAGGTCGTCGGGGGTTTCTACTTTGGACTTCAACATAAGGGCGGGTAAACTACCAAGGTAGCATTGCGGGGCGGGACACTGCGAGTCTAACAAACACCTTAGACGGACCGATGAGCTTCTCGTGAAGCCCATTCGAACCTTCGCCGTCGTCCCGAAGTTGCCGCCGCGTCTCGAGCCGTTGCGCAAGCTGGCGTACAACCTGCGATGGGCCTGGAATCACCAGACCATCGAGCTCTTCCGGCGCCTGGATGGCGACCTCTGGATCGCGACGGGACACAATCCCGTGTCGATGCTGGGAAGAATCGACCAGGCGCGTCTTCAGGCGGCGGCCAAAGACGAGGCATTCCTCGGCCATCTGGACCGTGTGAGCAAAGATCTGGAAGCGTATCTGCCAGGCGATCAAGCCTGGTTTCCACGGCATCACGGAAAACAGGATCAACCGTTGGTCGCCTACTTCTCCGCCGAATTCGGGATCACGGAATCGTTGTCGATCTTTGCGGGCGGGCTCGGCATTCTCGCCGGGGACCACTTGAAGTCATCGAGCGATCTGGGCGTTCCCTTGGCGGGTGTCGGGCTGCTGTACCAGCAAGCTTCGTTTCGGCAGCGCCTGAACGCCGCGGGTTGGCAGCAGGAGGTCTTCGAAGATAACGATTTCCCGAACCTTCCTCTCACGCTCGAAAAAAAGCCGGATGGCTCGCCGCTGATGATCCGCGTGCCGCTTGCCGGGCGCGACGTCTGCGCGCAGATCTGGAAGGCCCAGGTGGGACGAGTGCCGCTGTTTCTGCTAGACACCAACACAGTCTTGAATGAGCGCGGCGAGGACCGCAGCATCACGTCCCAGCTCTACGGCGGCGATCGCGAGACGCGCATCCGTCAGGAACTGATCCTCGGCCTGGGTGGATATCGCGCGCTCGAAGCGCTTGGTCTTCATCCGGCGATCTTCCATATGAATGAAGGTCACTCGGCCTTTCTGGGGCTGGATCGTGTACGCAAGCTGATGGAGGATCAGAACCTCTCTTTTCGGGAGAGCGTCGAGGAAGCCTCCGCCAGCATGATCTTCACCACGCACACCCCCGTCGCCGCAGGACACGACTATTTTTCACCCGGATTGATGTCGCGCTATCTGGGCGACTACGCGAAATGCTTTGGAATTTCGTGGCAGGAGTTCCTCGGTCTCGGGCGCCGCAATCCAGCGGACAATAACGAAGAATTCTGCATGACAGCTTTGGCACTGCGCCTCGCCTCGCTTCGCAACGGGGTCAGCAAACTCCATGGCGAGGTGAGCCGCGAGATGTGGACCGATCTTTGGCCAGGACTACCGGTGGAAGAAGTCCCGATCGGGCACGTGACCAACGGCGTGCACTTCGAATCCTGGATCTCCGAGGAGATGCACCAGCTCTACGATCTTTATCTGAGCGCCGGCTGGCGAGAGGAAGCGGCCGATCGAGAAGTCTGGCAGCACGTCGACGGGATTCCGTCGGAGGAGTTGTGGCGATCCCACGAGCGTTGCCGGGAGCGGTTGGTGGCGTTTTCACGACGCCGCCTGACAGCCGAGCTCCGGCGGCGTGGCGCACCTGTAGCGGAGATCATGGCGGCGGAAGACGTTCTCGACTCTCGCATTCTAACCATCGGATTCGCGCGCCGCTTCGCGACCTACAAACGGGCGGGCCTGTTTCTGCGAAATCCGGACCGTTTGGTGAAGATTCTCAAAGA
>Ga0070734_10002632_pt1 | contig 21000 bp, 15 predicted proteins | sample Coa_R1_8_FD_66444 | JGI IMG/M metagenome (GOLD analysis project Ga0070734, IMG submission 66444) | Surface soil microbial communities from Centralia Pennsylvania, which are recovering from an underground coalmine fire - Coalmine... | ecosystem: Environmental > Terrestrial > Soil > Unclassified ...
CGAGACCGTCCTCCTCATTCTCCTGGAACGTATCGCACAGGAGCGCGACCAACGCGTCCGCCTGCGCCTCCGCCTCCTCCCGGTCGCGGCCCGTGAGGCAAGTCAAAGACAGGTCGAGAGCCCAGCGGAGGGTCGTCTCCAGCTCGTGGATGAGCTCCTGCGAGGAGACGTCGGCGGTTACCGGCGCATCGTCGCCGAGGAACGAGATTCCCTTCCATCCCCACGCCTCGGTCGCTTCGTCGAGGAATGTTGGACGCGCCTGGGTCAGGCGCCGAAACTTGAGGCCGCCGCTGGCCAAAAGCTCGCGGGTCACCACCGTTTCGCTTCCGAAGAGCGCGGAGAATTCGCCGGCGGCGCTCCACAGATCCTTCGTGGTCGTGTCGTTGTGGGGCATGGCCTGGAAGCGGCGCTTGCCCCCCGTAACATGTGCTTTCGCGAAGTAGTCGGTGTCGTGCACACCGGCTACGAACTTGCGGGCGCCCGATTTACGCACGGCTTGGGCAAGGCCGGCCTTCATCGGCTCGTCCCAAAACACGGTTTGGCCCAGCGCGAGCAGCGGCACGCCGGGCGCGCTACAGTCCAGCTCGGAGAGGGCCTCGGCGAGGGTCACTTCGAAGTTGTACTACGAAATGCTCGCGAAACGGGTGCCACTCGCTTCACTCCGTGTGTGCCACTGGCTTCAGCCAGTGCCTCTTGTGGCCCTCTCAGCATCCGCTTCAACAGCTTGATTTGGCCTACGTGGTAGGCAGTGTGAACGGCGATCTGGATGAGCCGCCCGACCTGCTTCGAATTGGTTTGCGTTTCGGCCAGCTCGCGCGCCCGCACCAGGTGCTCCAAAAAGCGCTCACGCACACCTGCCCACGCCGCTTCTTCGATGACCGGAAAGTCGGGGAACGGATTCCCCCTCGGCTTCCCCTCGATTTGGTTCAGCCACACCCGGTTCCAGATATCGGTGTGTGCCACATTCGTGGCGACCGAGTAGGGCGCACCGGCCGGCACCCGCACTGCCGCTTCCGGCTTGATGTTCGAGAGCAGCCTGGCGGGCGGGTCGAAGTCCTTGCCTTCGATGAGCTGGTTCAGCGCTTCCCAAGCCGGGTTCATGCCCCAGTTTGCTGCATCACCGGCAACTCGTTTGGCTGCTTGCGTCAGCCAGGTAAGGTCGCGCCATGGTGGCGGCGATCCTGAGCTTGGCGATGTCGGTTTCCGACCCGCCGAAGATTCTGATCGGCAACTACCTCGTGACGGCGCCAAACGGCATCGCGTGGATCGAGCCCGGCCCTGAAGCGTCAATCGGCGCCGTCCTCGATTTTGGCGGCGAGTACGCCGCGGGACTCGCCGCGCCGGACGACTCCTATCACGCCCAAACGATCTCGGTAAACGGAGCATCGGTTAGCATCGAGTGGGGCACAGACCCAGGCGAGCTTCCGGGCGCTGTCGGGAGGTTGATTTCCGACCGCGCGGTGGTGCTTAAACCCCGAGTTCTCGAAACCACGTGGCCCTCCTATCTCGCCCCAAGCTATGAACACGCCGGCCGGGCGGGCGTGGCGACCGAGGCGTTCGGTATCGGCGCGAGGGACATGGAAGTGCAGCTCGGCCTTCGTTGGTCCGTACCCCAAGTGACCGACGCGATCGAGGTACCGCTGCAACCGGGCACCCCCGTCTACTTTCGCTGGCCCTGCCAGCCCAGTCTCGAGATGCTGAACGCGGCGGACTCTCGACATATTGCGGAACGACTCGACCGCGCCAGAGCCGCCTACCTCGCCCGCCGTCCAACCGCTGCCGGCGACTGGGGCGACTTCGTCGGCGCGATCGCCGACAACCTCAACAACAGCCGCATCTACGCATCCGACCAGCCGGAAATCTTCCACTCGGTCAGCCGAGGCTGGGCGGGAGGAAAGCCAAACAACTCGCCGCTCTTCTGCTGGGACAGCTTTTTCAACGGCGCTCTTGCCTGCCTCGACGATCCGGTCACGGCCCGATCCACCGTCCGCGCGATTCTGGGTTGGCAGACCAAAGAGGGCCTCGTCCCCAACTTCGGCCACTGGCAATTCGACAAGAGCCGATCCTCCGACGATCGCTCCCAACCGCCGGTTGGGAGCCTGTGCGTTTGGAAGATGCATCAACGCTGGCCCGACGCCGCCTTCCTGAAGGAGGTCTATCCCAAGCTGCTCAAATGGCACCGTTGGTGGCCGACGGCGCGCGACGGGGACCACGACGGCCTCCTCGAGTGGGGCAGCAACGGGGTCGGCAAGCAGGGCGCCCTCTGGGAAACCGGATGGGACGACACCCCCGAGTACGCGGAAAGCGAGATGGTCGGAACCACACTCGACACCGACGCGGTCGACCTCAACGCGCTGTACGCGATGGACGCCGAGAACCTCGCGCTGATAGCCGACGCGGTCGGTGACCGAGCGACCGCGAAGCAGCTTCGAAACGAGCGCTTTGAAACGATTAAGCTAATGAACGAGCGGCTCTGGAACCCCGAGTTGGGTATCTACTGCAGCCGCAAGTGGCAGTCCAGGGGTGGCAAATTCCTCACGCGGCTCACCCCGATGAACTTCTATCCGCTCATCGCGGGCGCCGCATCCCCCGAGCAAGCCAAGCGCGTGCTCAGCGTCATGACTGACCCGAAGCGGTTCTGGGGCAAATGGATCCTCCCCACGGTTGCCTACGGCGACCCGGTGTGGCCGCAGCAGGGTTACTGGCACGGCACCGTCTGGGCGCCGGTCAACTTCCTCGTGTTTCAGGGCTTGCGTCGCTACGCACCGCCGGAGTTGGTTGCCGAATTTGCACGGAAGAGCGTCGACCTCTTCATGCGGAATTGGAGGGCTCGGGGCTGGTGCGGCGAGAACTTTGGGAGCGACAACGGCGTCGTCCACGGCGACCAGCACTATACGTGGGGTGCGCTCATGTGCCTTCTTGGGCTGGAAAGCATCTGCGCCATCGAGCCCGACGGCGCGGTGACCCTCAACGGCGCCCAGACCGCGGAGCTGCGAATCGACAATGTACCGATTCACGGACACCGTTACTCCGTTGAGACCGGAACCGGCTACGCCCGACTCATCGACCATGGCAGTTTGGTGTTCGAGGCGAGGAGCCGACGATTGACCCGGCGAATCTAGCCTATCCTCCACCCTCCAGCCCCCCCACCGGCTGAAGCCGGTGCCACACTATCCTCTATCCTCCACCCTCCGTCAGGGTTAAATCCCCCAATGCTAGCCGCCCTCGTCGCCGTGTCCGCGCTGACTCACCAGACCGCTCCGGACGCGGTGCACCTCCCCATTGGGCGCGGGGGCTCCATGCAAATCGCACCGGGCGAATTCGCCAACCTCCGGGAAGGCAAGCCGGCAACCTTCGACCAGTTCATCGTCGCCACCGAACACAGCCGGTTCGTCTATCTGGGCGAGCAGCATGCCACCGCCGCCCATCAGGAGCTTGAGGCCAAGGTGATCCGTGCCATCCAGACGTCAGGCCGCCACGTGATCGTCGGCGTCGAGATGTACCAACGCCCCAAGCAGGACGTGCTGGACCTCTGGTCGGAAGGCAAGCTCGAAGAGCCCGAGTTTCTGATTCAAAGCGATTGGAAGGGACAGTGGGGGTTCGACTACAAGTTCTACAAACCCGTCCTCGATGCCGTGAAGGAGTTCAGACTCCCCCTCGTCGCCCTCAACGTCCCCCGAGACTGGGTGCGGGCCGTCGGCAAGGGCGGCTACGCCGGGTTGCCGATGAGCGCCAAGCTTCAGCTTCCTGCCGAGCTGTTCCTCGGCAACGTGGAGCATCGGAAGGTGTTCGAAGCGATGATGGGCGGGCACCAGATGACGGGAACTTCGATGGAGAACATGTACGCCGCGCAAGTGCTGTGGGATGAGGGAATGGCCGACACCGCCTTGAAGTACCTCGCTCGCGTCCCGGCGACTCAGAGCTCCGTCTTCGTCATCATCGCCGGCGCCGGCCACGTGATGTACGACGAAGGCATCAACTACCGCATCACGCGAAGGCGAGGAGGGGCCGGCACAACCCTCGTCATGCTCGAGTCGAAAGCCCCGGTCGAGGTCTCGCGAGGGCTCGGCACCTTCGCCTGCGTCACAGCAACTCCGCCCGACCGGAAACCACGTTGAGCCTGGATAGGGCCGTCAGGAGGTCGCCAATCCAAGGCTCATATCGCCGCCACCGAGCGATCGAGCCGCTGTAGATCGGCTGACGAGCCTGCCATTTCGAAGCCGTATTGATGGGACGCGAGTTCTCCGTGTGGTGGTCCACCGCATCGTCCCAGGCGAGACCGGTGGACTTGACGAGCGCCCGTTTTGATTCACTGGGCTGCCACACCAGCTGCTCGTAGTCCAACTCGAACATCCGGCCGGGCGGCAGCACCTCGCGCCAATGCTCCATGAGGCGAAGGTAATCCTTGTAACACGCGGCCAGATCCTCGAAGGAGTGGGCGAAATTGACCGGGATCATGGCCTGATAGGCGGAGACGCACGTGTCAATCGGGTTACGCCGACAGTGGACGATCGTGGAGTTCGGAAACATAAGATGGATCAAACCGACCCACATGAAGTTGAACGGCATCTTGTCGGTCACGCGGCTGGTTCCTGAACTGTACACATCGGCGAGATTGAGGTAACCGTCCGCCAACTCCTTCAACCGAGTCGGTTCCGCTTCGAGCTCCCCCGACTCGGGCGCCCGAAGCTGGACGTATGTCAGCTCGCCCATGGCGCCGACGTCGGGATGGCTGGAGAGAATCTGCTCGGTCAGGGTCGTACCTGAACGCATCATCCCGACGATGAAGACCGGAAGATTCGAGTCGGACCCGTGCGTCCCGAGCTTCGCCATGAGCTCAGGGTTGTATGTCTCGATGATTGAATCGACCTTGCGCGCGTGCTCGGCGGCATCGAACGGATCGGTAGCGCACTCGTTCTTCGTGATCGCATTGCCCTGGCGGAAGTGGGGCATTGCCATCTCATACTCGCCGAGGTCGTCGTACGCCTTCCCGAGCGCAAAGTGAAGATGCACCTTCGCCTCCGGCGGCAGATCGGGCTGGTCCACAAGTGCATGCATGGTGGGGAGGGTGGACCGGTCCTCCGAACGGAACTTCGAGGCGTTGACGAGCTCCCGATACAGTCGCGCGTCCTTCGGGCTTAGGGCCAAACCGTCTTTCACGAGCTGCTTTGCGTCGGAAAATTTTCCCGTCTCCTGAAGGAGCTCGGCCAGCAGCATCCGCGGCTGGTCGGCCCGCGGCGCCATATGAACGGCTCTTCGCAACGCCGCTTCCGCTGCCGTATTCTCGCCGAGCGCGATGTTCGCGCGTCCGTACGCGACGAGTAGCTGCGGGGATTTGGATGCACCATCCATTCCACGACGAAGCGCTTCGTCTGCCTCCGCGATCCGGCCCTGGCGCCGAAGTACTGCGCCCAAGTTCACGAGGCTGTTGGGTTGCCCCGGCATGAGCTCGACGGCTCGACGCAGCGCGGCTTCAGCCTCGGGAAGCCGGCCGGCGAGGTACAGCGCATAGCCCAGACGGTCGTGGGCAGATCCGTAATCCCTTTGAAGGGCTACAGCTCGCTCGAGCGCGGCGACCGCCTCGTCAACGCGCCAAATATCCAGGTGGCAGATTCCCCGTAGGAAGTGCGCTTCGGCCAACTCCGGCTCGGTCGACAGAGCTCGATCGCACAGGTCGATCGCAGCTTTCTGTCCGCGAAGCGAGCGGAGGACACGCGCCAATTGAAGCATGGCAAGCACGAAGCCGGGCTGGAATCCCAGAGCCCGCTCGAGGAGCTCCTTCGCGAGAAGGGTTTGGCCCGTGCGCGCCGCGAGAATCCCCAACTCGACCATAGCGATCGCATCGCCAGGATCGGAGTCTAATAGCTCCCGATAGTACGCCTCTGCCTGAGGGATGCGACCACCCCTCGTCGCGGACCGTGCCGCCTCGAGTTTCGAAGCGCGGGCCGCGGCAGGCAACGCTGCCTTGCTCTCCACCCTCGCGGTTCTACCGCAACAACCAAGGTGAATCGGACCTTTCTAGGACTCCTTAAGTCTGTGAAATTGCATAGGAATCGGCAAATTAAACAAACTTGCCAAAACGTACCGTTTCCTTACTGAAACGGAACGAAAACCCGCTCGATCGGTCCGTACCCCTATTTGAGCTCGGGAAACGCCTCCAGAAGCTCTCCAATCCACGGTTCAAAGTTGCGCCATCGCGCCACCGAGGAGCGATAGATCGGCTGCTTGGCTTGCCACCGGGAAGGGGTGTTGATGACGCGCTTGTTCTCCCTATGCTCCAACACGGCGTCATCCCACGGCAGATCGAGGAACTCGAGGACCCGCCGCAGGTGCGGTTCACGATCCGTGACGAACTCCTCGTATTGAATCTCGAGGAACCGGTCGGAGGGCAGCACCGCCCGCCAATGAGCCATTAGCCGATGGCACTCTCGGTAGTAGAAGGCGATGTTGTCGAACGAGTTCGCGTAGTCCGCCGCGATCGGCGTGGTGTAGATCGAAAGGCAGTTGTCCAACGCGCCGCGAGCGCAGTGAATGATTCGCGCCTCGGGAAAAGCAACGTGAATGAGGCCGGCAACCAAGTAGTTGTCGGGCATCTTGTCGGTCACGCGCTCCCCGGTCGGCGCGGCCGCCTTGAGCCGGTCCAGGTATCCAGCGGCGAGTGCGCCGACCGTCTCGCCATCCAACTTCCCGGCCACCGCGATCGGGATGCCGTGAACCGAAAGGTAAGTGAGCTCACCGGCGGCCGAAACCTGCGGGTGACTTGATATCACCTGCTCCAGGAGCGTCGTCCCGGATCGAATCATGCCAAGGATGAAAGTGGGACGCGGAGAGTTGGAACCATAGCGCACCGCCTGATTAAGCGCCTGCGGCGTGAAAACCGCAATCATTCGGTCGATCAAGTCCGAAAGCGCCTTTCGATTGAATTCGGCCGCCGGACGCGTAACACGCGAAGCCCGATTCGCCTCGTGAAAGTGGCGCATCGCGTCCTCGAACTCCCCAAAGTCGTCATGCGCCTTGCCCAGCGCATAGTGAAGCTGGGACCGCTCCTCGGGCGGAATCGAGGGCTGGCGGCCCAGCCGCTCCAGGGCATCGACCAACGGCCGATCCTGATCACGTACCTTCGAGCAGTAGAAGAGGTCGTAGTAGAGCCTGATCTGATGGGGGTCGAGACCGATCGCCGTTCGATACGCATCCGCGGCCTCGCCGAACTGACCCTCATCGGTAAGGACGGAAGCGAATTGTCGCCAGAGTTCCGGCTGCGCCGGATCGACCTCGACCGCGCGCCGAAGAACGGACTCGGCCTGCTCGGTAGCGCCGATAGCGATGAACGCCCGAGCCACCCGGACGAGGGCCGCGGGCGCGTTTCCGGCGCATGCAACGGCCTGCGAAAACGCCTCGTGCGCCTCTTCTTCGTTTCCGCCCGCCACGAGCGATTGGCCAAGGTTCACGTAGGTATTTGGGAGGGTTGGCGCAAGCGCGATCGCCTGCCGGTAGGCGCCGAGCGCCTCCTCGGTTCGACCTACGCGCTGCAGGGCAAAACCGAGGCGGTCGAACGCCATCGGGTTCTGGGGGTCGAGGCTCACCGAGCGTCTAAGCTCGCCGACTGCCTCTTCGTTCAGCCACTGATCCAAGAGACAGATGCCGAGTACGAAGTGGGCGTCGGCGTGGTTGGGGTCGAAGCCAAGCGCCTGGCGTGCGGCGTGAACGGCTTCGTCGTGGCGCAGGGCGCTCCGGAAGAATCGGGCAAGCCCGACCCACGCTTCGACGCAGCCGGGCTCACGGTTCAGGATTCCCTGATAGGTCAGGCGGGCCAGCTCGGCCCGGCCGGTTCGGCTTGCGATCCTGGCAAGAAGTAATCCAGCTGGAACACTCGCCGGGTTGGAAGCCAGCGCGGTTCGCACTTGCGCCTCCGCCTCCTGGATTCGTCCATCGCGCTCAGCCCTTTGCGCGGCGGCAAGCGGAACGGAGCCGGGGTCGGGTTGAGGGCTGTGCATCGGACTCTCTCGCCGGGCCGGGGACCCGCCAACTCCATTATGTTGCCCTACCGAGGCAGCAAGAGCGGAGCGGGCCCGGCTCTTGGTACCCTCGGAGGGAGTTTGCTGAGACCTGCGAGCGTTGCGGCCCGCCTTTTGCACGGCGAGGTGATGAGATCATGAACACCGCCCTGCGAGAGCTGGAGGCCGAGGCCGTCTACGTCATTCGCGAGGTCGTGGCGCAATTTGAGCGACCGGCGCTTCTCTTTTCCGGCGGCAAAGACTCCACCGTCATCGCCCACCTCGCCTCCAAGGCGTTCGCGCCGGCGCCGATCCCGTTTCCGCTGCTCCACGTCGACACCGGGCATAACTTTCCGGAGACGCTCGAGTTCCGGGACCGGCTCGTCGAGCGGCTGGGTATCCGGCTTGCCGTCCATTACGTGCAAGACTCGATCGACGCCGGCCTCGTGTCCGAGGAGACCGGCCCCCGCGCGAGCCGAAATGCCCTTCAGACGGTAACGCTGCTGAGCGCAATCTCCGCGTTGAATCTGGATGCCTGCATCGGCGGCGCCCGGCGAGACGAAGAGAAGGCCCGCGCCAAGGAACGCTTCTTCTCCCATCGCAACACGCAAGGCCAGTGGGATCCGAAGTCGCAGCGGCCGGAGCTGTGGAACCTGTTCGACGGCCGCAAGCACAAGGGCGAGCACTTTCGCGTCTTTCCGCTGAACAACTGGACCGAGCTGGATGTTTGGCGCTACATCGCCGCCGAGGCGATCGAGCTTCCGAGCCTCTACTTCAGCCACGAGCGTGAGACGATCGAGCGGGACGGCACGCTTTGGGCCTGGATCGAGTACATCCAACCTGAGCCGGGCGAGGTACCCGTCAAGCGGCGCGTCCGGTTCCGAACCGTGGGGGACGCCACCTGCACCGCCGCGATGCTCTCCGAGGCCGCCACTGTGGAGGACGTCATTCGCGAGCTGCTCGAGCTCCGGGTGAGCGAGCGGGCGAGCCGGATGGACGACCGGCGCTCGGAATCCGCGATGGAAGACCGGAAAGCCAGGGGGTACTTCTGATGGCAGCAGACCTCCAGGACGCGCAACTCGACCTCATCCGCATCTCTATCGCGGGAAGCGTCGACGACGGCAAGAGCACGCTTCTCGGACGTCTGCTCCTCGAGACCGGGCAGATCTACGAAGACCAGTACGCCGCGCTCGAGCGCGGGAGCGCGCACCGTGGCGAGGCGAGCGTGAACCTTGCTCATTTGACCGACGGGCTCAAAGCCGAACGCGAGCAAAACATCACCATCGACGTTGCCTACCGGTACATGACGACCCCGACACGGCGCTTCATCATTGCCGACACTCCCGGCCACCAGCAATACACGCGGAACATGGTGACGGGCGCTTCCACCGCCGATGCCGCACTGATCCTCGTCGACGTGCAGAACGGGGTCACCGACCAAACGCGCCGCCACCTCTTCATCTGCTCGATGCTCGGGATTCCGCAGGTCGCTGTGATCGTCAACAAGATGGATCTCGTCGATTACGCCGAAACAGCCTTCACCGCGATCCAGACGGAGCTCAAGGCGCTCGTCGGACGGCTCCAAATGCCTCCGTTGACCTATATCGCAACCTCCGCGGTTGTTGGCGACAACGTGATGCGGCGCACCGATGCCATGCCGTGGCACATCGGTCCCACCGTGCTGGAATTCATGGAGGGGCTCTCCGCCGCGACCTGGCTGAACCCGCCCGAGCTTCGGATTCCGGTGCAGTACGTGGTACGCCCGGATCGCACCTTCCGCGGCTACGCGGGGCGCATCGCCTCCGGCACCGTGCGACGCGGCGACGAGCTGCTCGCCCTGCCTTCGCGCCAGCACGCGAAGGTTGAGCGGCTCTCGAACGTCGACGGGCCGGCCGACGAAGCCGGAACCGGTGAGAACGTAATCATCGAGCTCGACCGCAACGTGGACGTGAGCCGGGGAGACCTGCTCGTTCGGCCGCGAAACGCCCCCTTCGCCACGCGGGCGTTCGAGGCGATCGTGTGCTGGATGGGAAACGCGCGCTCGGTCCGGGGCAAGTCGTACGCCCTTCGCCAAACCACACGCGAGGTTTCGGCGACGATCACCGAGGTGATGTACCGGTTCGACGTCGCCACGTACCACAGGGAGAACGTGACCGAGCTGGGCGCCAACGATATCGGGCGCGTGGCCATTCAGACCGGGCAGCCGATGTTTCTGGATACCTACCAGCACAACCGGGCGATCGGCGCGTTCATCCTGATCGACTCGATAACCAACGAAGTCGTCGCAGCGGGCACCGTGACGAGCACGGCCCGCACCGACGAGGCCGCCGAGCTCGTGAGTGAGGCGCCGGTCGTCTGGCTGATCGGCCTTTCGGGAGCCGGCAAATCGACGATCGCCGACGCGGTCGCCGAGCGGCTCCGGCTGCAGGGTGTCCCGGTTGCCCGGTTGGACGGGGACGACCTGCGCGGCGGCCTCAATTCAGACCTCGGCTTTAGCCCGGAAGATCGGCGCGAGAACCTGCGCCGCGCCGCCCACGTCGCCAAGCTGTTCGCCCGCGCCGGGAACGTGACGGTGTGCTCATTCATCACGCCCACCGAGGCGGACCGCGCCCTCGTCCGCGAGGTGATCGGCGAGTCCTTCATTGAGACCTACGTGAAGGCAAGCCTCGAAACGTGCGAGGGTCGGGACGTCAAGGGCCACTACAAGCGGGCCCGAGCGGGCGAGCTACCTGACTTCACCGGCATTGGCTCCGTGTTCGAGGAGCCGAAGCATTCGGAACTGGTTCTCGACTCGGAGGGCACCGCCGTCGACGAGTGCGCGACGCGGCTCACCGAGCTGATCAACGAGCGCCGCTGATCCTAAAACGCGTGCTCACGTCCTGATAGAATGGCGGCATTTCGTGTGTTGCATACAGGGGGCCGAGGTAACCGGTTTCCCAGGAGGACTTATTGATGCTCAACTCGCGCTTTGCGCTCGTGACCTTCATCGGGCTGGCCGGACTCGCCGCAAGCCCGGCTGCGACCTTCACCATCACCAAACTCGGCACCGTCAAGCACGCCTCGGGCGGAGACGTCGACTATACGCCGGCAGTCGGGGAGACATACAGCCTCGGCATTCACTACACGCAAGCAGGGAAGGCCGGAAGCGCCTACGATATCCTCTTCCGGCTTGCGGATAAATGGGCGACGGTCCACGTGACCGATACCAGCCCCGGCGACAAGTATTACTCGGCTGATTTCACCTTGCCATTGGACGACAAGATCGATATCCAGGCCACCGTCGATCCGGCCGGCCAAGAGATGCCGCTTCATGGCGCTACGAAGACCGGCAGCTTCACCCCCACCCCTCCCTCATCGGCCCTAGACTTCTATGACGAGGTCGAGCTTCAGGTCAAGCAGACGATGACCTACCCGCTCCAACCGAACGGCAAGTACAGTTTCCACTTCCTTTCCGGCGTCCCGATCACAGATGGCTGGCAGACGGCCACGATAAGCACCCTGAAAGTGAACGGCAAGAACGTTCCTTCGGTGAAGATGCCCATGCCGACGCTTTTTCCGCTGTTCTATTGGGCCGGTTCCGGGCTGACGTCGCCCACGGTGAGCACCGACGAGGAGTGCGTCGTGAAGGTGCGCGCCCAGCGGGTGAACCCAGACAAGCTACGACAAGTCACATGGGCCGACATCGACGCCTTGCCCGGCATCGACGTCTTCAAGTACTTCACCCAACCGGAAGCGGTGATTCAGTCGACCAGCCCGGTCATCAAGCAGTACGTGGAGAATGCCCTCGGCGGGGCCAACTACCGCTCGAAGTACAAGCCGTACGACGCCTGCCGAAAGGTGTTCCAGTATGTGGTCGCCCACTGCAACTACTTCTATCCGAAGCCCGGCCAGCCCGATAACCGGGCCCAGAACGCGGTCGAGATGGCGCAGAAGGGAATCGGCGACTGCGGAAGCTTCAGTATGCTGCTCGTCGCCTGCTACCGGCACATGGGGATTCCTGCCCGCGATGCGTGCGGGGCGTGGATCGGCACCGATGCCGGCCACTGCTGGAGCGAGATGTGGTTCCCGAAAGCCGGGTGGATCGTGACGGACGGCTCGCTGAGCGATCTGACGTCGACGTCGGGCAAGTATGCCTACTACTTCGGCTACATTCCCGACCTCAATGCCCGCTTCGCCATCATGCGGGGCAACACGTTCAGCTACGCCGACGCGTCCACGAGCTGGCTCCAGGGCCCGATGTGGACGCCGATCGTCTCGAACGCCGCGCTGCTCGGCGGCGAGGTGACCGGCCACACGGTGGTCACCGAGGTGACCCAGAACGCCGGCTCGATTCTTCGTGCCAACGCGCACCTGATCGCCCCGGCGTGGAACGTCCACGACCTTCAGCGGCTGCAGGGCAAGTTCTTGCTCAAGCCCGTGCCTCGGCGTCCGTAGCGATAACTGCCGGCGGCGGGGCGCCGCCGCCGGTAACATCTCGCTCGTGCCCGCTGCTCAGCTTTCTCACGTCATCGGATGCTCCGCGCATGCCGCCGATGAGCCTCTGATCGCCTCCGAGAATCCATCGGATCCCGGCGACGTCGTGGCTCTGGCCCCGGATGCGAGCGCGGCGACCATCGACCAGGCGGTGTCTTCGGCGGGAGAGGCCTTCGCAGCATGGCGGACCCAACTGGCGAGTGCACGCGGAAACCTGCTGTTTGCCTGGGCGGACGCGATGGCGGCCCGGCAAGAGGAGATTGCCCAGGCAGTCTGTAGAGAGGTCGGTAAACCCATCCTGGAGGCGCGAGGCGAAGCCGCCCGGTGCGTGGCGCTCCTCCGGTACTACGCCGGGGAGGCGGTTCGCCCGAGCGGAGACGTCATTCCGAACAGCAAACCCGGCGGGATACAGTATGCGGTCCACCAGCCGGTCGGTGTGGCGGGCCTCATCACCCCGTGGAACTTCCCAGTCGCGATTCCAATTTGGAAGGCGGCCCCCGCTCTCGCGTTCGGCAACACCGTGGTCCTCAAGCCGAGTGAACTCTCGCCGTTCGCCGCGTCGCTCCTGGCAGAGACGGCCGCCGCGGCCGCCCTACCCTCGGGCGTGTTCAACGTCGTCTACGGCGGCGGCGAGGCCGGGAGCCGGTTGGTGGCCCACGCCGGGGTGAGCCTGGTTAGCTTCACCGGCTCGAGCCGAGCCGGAGCGATCGTCGCCCAGTCGTGCGCGGCGCGAAATGTGAAGTACCAGACTGAGATGGGGGGCAAGAACGTCGGCATCGTCCTAGCCGACGCCGACCTTGGCAAGGCAGCGATGTTGGTGGCGAGCGGCGCCATGCGATACGCCGGGCAGAAGTGCACCGCAACAAGCCGAGTGGTGGTGGAGCGGAAGGTGTTGGGCCCGTTTCTGGATGCTCTGAAGGACAAGATTTCGGCGCTTCCCCTGGGACCGGTCACGGACCCCGCAAGCGCGGTCGGCCCGGTCATCAGTTCAGCGTCCCGTGATCGAATTCACAAGGCGGTGAAAGGGTCTGAGCTGGCGCTCGGAGGCGCGGCGCCGGACATGTTCAAGACCGGCTACTTCGTCGCGCCGGCTGTCGCCGTCGGGGTCGACCCGAATGCCCCCCTCGCCCAAGAGGAGGTCTTTGGGCCGGTCCTCGCGGTAATCGAGGCGGACGGCTTGGATCGAGCCATCGACATCGCCAACGGAATCCGCTACGGCTTAAGCGCGGCGATCTATACGCGCGATATCGCCTCTGCGCTGAGCTACATCGACCGAATCGAGGCCGGACTCGTCCGGGTGAACGGCGACACGACTGGCGTCGACCCGTACGCGCCGTTCGGCGGCGTGAAGGGCTCGGGGTCGCACTCCCGGGAGCAGGGCCAGGCAGCGCGGGAGTTCTACACGGAAATCAAAACGGTAGAGCTCAATCCCTAGAGCTTCTTGCGCGTGCCGACGGCGCGCTCGATGACCGCCATCACGTGCTTGCGCTCGTCGCCGGCGATCGTCAGCCGAGGGGGACGGGTGCGTTCGTGGCCCATTCCCACGACCTGCTGGGTCAGCTTGATGTACTGCACGAATTTGGGCAGCGTATCCAGCCGAAGCAGCGGCAGGAACCACCGGTAGAGCTCGAAGGCTGCCTGGTCCTCGCCCGCCACGGCGAGGTCGAATAGCTTCACCGACTCGGCGGGGAAGGCGTTGACGAGACCGGCGACCCACCCGACCGCACCCGCCGCGATCCCTTCGACGATGGCATCGTCGACCCCGACGAACAGCGCCAACCGGTTGCCAAGCAGCGCCCGGATGGCGGTCACTCGCCGAACATCGGTGCTCGACTCCTTCACCGCCTCGAGATTCGGATGCTCCGTGGCCAGCTCCGCGATCTGCTCGGGCAGGAAGTCGATGCCGTAGGCGACCGGGTTGTTGTAGAGCATGCACGGCAGTGACGTCGCGCGAATGACCGAGGCGACGTGGGCCTTGTTTTCGCGCCAATCGCCCTTGTACACGTACTGTGGAAGCACCATGAGACCCTGGCACCCGGCCTTTTCGGCCTCCTTCGCCAGGGTAACCGCCTCATCCGTCGACAGCGCGGAGATTCCCGCGATAACCGGCCTGTCGGTGACATCGATGCAGGTCTTCAGCACTTCCAGCTTCTCCTCGTGGGACAGGGTCGCCCCCTCCCCTAGAGAGCCGAGCGCCACCAATCCCTTGCATCCGGCGTCGAGCTGCCATCGCGCGTGTTTGGCGAGAAAGGCATGGTCGACGTTTAGAGCTTCGTCGAACGGAGTGGTGATCGCGGGAAAGACGCCGTGCCAAATCATGGAAGGTTGGCCCCCTCACAGGCCGCCAAGTCTTTTACCTCGGTTGGGAAGAGCGGCGGTCGGACCCGGTCCGGTTCCCAGCCGAACAGTGCCCGCGCGGCGGGTCCGCACACTCGACCCTGACACGGACCCATCCCGATTCGTGTGTAGAGCTTTGCTTGACGCGCGCACCAAGCCGGCTCGATCTCGCCAAGCCGGACGTCCTCGCACCGGCATAGGATCGTGTCCGCGTCAGCCAGCTGGAGCACTTCGGGACGCAAGGCGAAATGGCGCTCGAGGAGAAAGCGAAAGTCTGAGAGCCGCTCGATCTTCGCCTGGAGTCTCGAATCCGAGATCCCGGCAGCCGACTTCCCCGCGAGCTCGCCCTGCGCCAGGGCTAACTCAAGGCCACCGATCCCGGTCGGCTCGCCGGCCGCGAAGATTCCCTCGACCGACGTCATCTGGCGTTGGTCGACCTCGACGCTTCCCCTAACGACCTCGCACCCGAGGAGGGAAGCAAGCTCGGCGTTCGGCACGAGCCCATACGCGCAGGCGAGAAGATCGCAGGGCTCTTCCCAGCAGCGCTTGCCGTCCGTCAGCCGCACGGCTTCGAGCCGATCGTCGCCGATTGCCTCCGCTACCCACGCGCCGCTAAGGTACGGCGCCACGCCGAGGTCGATGATGTATCGCGCGCCCTCGATGATCCGGTCTCGGTTAAGGGCATGCAGGGTGAAGAACGCCAAGGTACGCCAAGAAGCCAGCTCGAAGACGCCGACGACGTCGGCTCCCGCCCTGGCGAACGAGGCGCCCACCGCGAGCAAGAGGGGCCCCGAACCAGAAACGACGACCCTCCGGCCTTCGAAATCGGCCCCGCTCTTCAGGAGAGCCTGGGCGCCGCCGGCGCCCATCACGCCGGGAAGAGTCCAACCCGGGAATGGGAGGAAGAGCTCGCGGGCCCCGGTGGCGATGACGAGCTTCTCATACCTGACACACTCGCGGCCTGCCTGGGTGCGAACGGCGAGTGCTCCCGGCTCCGGCGCGTCGAACACGGTCGCGCCTGCGGTGAACTCGACCTTGGCCCGCTCGAGGCGGCTCAGGAGCTTTGCAAGGTTCGTGGCCGGGGCCTTTCCGAGCGAGACGCGCCATATCTGCCCCCCCGGCGCCGGGTTGTCGTCGAGGAGGCGGACCGAACACCCGCCCTCGGCAGCGGCGGCCGCGGCGGCGAGGCCGGCGGGGCCGGCGCCGACGACCACGACGTCAGCCATCCGCGACGATCTCCATGCCGTTTCGACATACGGTCATGCAAGCGCGCTGTTGGGAGACGCCATCGATCCTGACCCGGCACTCGAAGCAGATCCCGATACCGCACAGCCCGCCGCGCGGCTCGCCGGAGACGGACGTACGACAGCCTGCCTTCCCCGCGAGTTGAAGTGCGGCGAGCACCGTGGCGCCCTCGGGCGCCGAGAACGGTTCACCGTTAATTTGAACTTGAACGATCTGTTCCGCCAAACCGCGAGGAATTAGACCCGGATTTGGCGGCAGAAGAGACTCGGCGCCGTCAGAAGCTACCGACGGCTACTGCTTACGTGGCGAAGGCAGCTTCCTCTCCCTTCCTCGGTTCGACGCATCGCCGGCGCTATCGCCGGCTCGCCCGGACTCGCGGCCGGGATCAATACCCGCATGACCCACCTGTCCGTTTCGAATCACGTCCAGGAGCGGGGTGGTCGACAACGACCGCTGTCCCGACGGGTTCGGCTGAGATCCGTCGCGGTGCAGCCAAATCCTCAGCGGCTCCTTGGGGGGCATGGCAGCCGCAACCGGTTGGTTCAGGCGCAACCGAAGCACCGCCTCATTGGTTAAATCTTCGTTGTCGTGGACATATACCGTAATCGGACGACTCGGAGACTGTTCGGCAAGCGCCTGCCACCCCCCGGCCGAGTCGACCACGTCCTGCGAAACGGTTAACCGCACGAATCGAACCTGGGTCGTCGCGATCGCGGGCTCGCCGCCGTGCTCGGTGGCGCAGAGGATCAGATAGAGCCCGCGTGTCTTCTCATCCATGCCTCGCACGCAGCCGTCGATGCGCAGGTTGCCGGGGTTCGGCTTATCGTCCGCCTCCGGCAACGCTACGATCGGCTTTCGCAGCCTGATGGCGCACTTCAGGGAGGCGAACGGGTTTCGAATCCGTTTGAGGGTGGACTCGTTCCCAGGCGCGTAGATCTCGAAATGCAGGTGAGGTCCGGTCGCGTTTCCGCTCATGCCGACATACCCGATGAACTGGCCCGCCGCAACGTGTTGACCGGGGATCAAGTCGGGGGCAAACTCCACGTCTCGATCGCCCCTGTGGTCGTGGCGGCCGAGATTGTCGTCGTTCAGGTGGGTGCCGAGGCAAGACCAACCATCGTCGCCGTAGATCCAGAATGACTCCCGCTTCATTCCGATCGTCCCCGCGAAGGGGGCCACGATCGGTGTCATCTTCGGCGCGCGGATATCGATGCCGGTATGGCGATACCGACCCCGGCTTACGTTGTAGTCGTTGTGAAAATCAGTCCAGCCGAGGACGGGAAAATACATGCCGACGACATGCTTGATGGAGGGTAACGGTTTGCGGCCGAACGGCGCGACCGGGGGCGGCGGCCCCCACTCGGGGTGAGCTTTCCAACCGGCGTTCGACAGGGCTGAAGCACCCAGAAGGACCAGAACCGCTGCACGTCGCACACACATCATATCGGCGGGGTTTTTACGTTTTGTTAAAGGTTGAAGGAAGAAAACTTGTAGTTGTAACAGTTAAGGCGCTCATTCGATACGCCCCGAAAGTCTCAAGCGACGTGCAATAAAACTACAAGTTTCGAGGCCGGGCACGCGCCCATTATAGGCCTCAGACAAACCTTCGCGCGCAATAGGGAGACGGGTCTATTGACGCATTTTCGTTCAGGATTTGATCGACAAGCAGCTTTGAAGTTCCCAAGCTGGTTGTGATTCCCAAGCCCTCGTGCCCGGCGGCGACCCAAACGCCTGGCTCGAATTCGCCGATCAACGGCAGTTTATCGGGGGTTGCCGGCCGGAATCCGGTCCAAGCACGAATCACCGAGCACCGTTCGACCGCCGGCATCATCTCCACCGCGCGAGCGAGCATCTGGTTCAAAAGGTCGTGGTTAATCGATTCATCCCAACCCACGAATTCACGCGAGGAACCAATCAGGAGCTGCCCGGTCTTCCTTGGCTGGACGTTGAAGGCGACCGACGGAGCTTCGGTCGAATGAGCGCTCTTCAGGTAGCCGAGCTCCAAGACCTGATGCCGCACCGCCCCGGGGTAGCGATCCGTGATCGCCAGGTGCCCCTTCCGCGGCTGAATCGGCAGTCCGGCGGTTAGCTCCCCCGCGTGACTCCCGGCGGCGTTGATCACCACGTCGGCGAAGACCTCTTCGCCGTCCTCGTGCCGAACGCAGCTTGGGGCGATTGACTCGACCCTGCGGCCCTCACGCAGTTTGGCGCCGTAAGCCTCTGCGCGCTCAACCAGTCGTCGGGCCGCATTCGTCGGGTAGAGCACCGCATCGCCGGGAACCCGCATCCCTCCCGCCAACCCTTTGCGCAGCCCCGGCTCCAGCGTCGCGAGCTCCTTTCCGGAGACGAGCTCCGCCGCGACACCGAGCTCCCGGTACGTGCCGATCTTCCTCTCGGCCGCCGCCATCTCCTCATCATCCGCGGCCACCCAGATCGTGCCGCACGGGTCGAACTCCGCGGGGTCCATATCGACGGCCAGCTCTCGCCAAAGGGAAACCGACAGCTGCGTCAGCGCGAATTGGGCGGGCGAATCGTCCATCACCACGAGGTGGCCCATCCCTGCCGCCGTGGCACCTCCGCCGCAATACGCGGCATCGATGAGAGTGACCCGAACCCCGCGCCGCGCCAATTCGTCGGCGCAGGCCGCGCCCACGATTCCGGCGCCGACGACGATCGCGGTCACTGCGTGGCTACGCCGGCTTCGGAATCAAGGCTGCCCGACATGATTGGTGAGGATACACCCGCCCAAGCGGTTAACATCACTGGGCCGATGTCCACCATCGGACGTCGAAACCATAATAGAGCCATGCACCGATTTATCAGCCGCTCCCTCGTTCTCGGCCTTGCGTCCTGCGTCGCCTTGGCCGCAACCGCCGCAGGCCCCGAGCCGAAGGTTGGCATCAGCGGCTCCGCCCCAAAGACGGTGAAGCACGGCGGCAAGCTCGTCGCGAGCGTCAAGTTCGCGGTCCCCGCCGGATTCCATATCTACTCGCCCACGTTCAAGGGCGTCGGAATTCCGGTCAGCTTCGAGCTTCAGGGCGCCCCGAAGGGGTTCAAGGTGGGGGCGGTGAAGGCGCCGGCCGGCGGCGAGCTCAAGGGCAATGTGCCGATGCAAGTCACGATCTCCGTTCCGGCAACCGCCAAAGGAAAGGAGTCGATAACACTCGTGGTCCACTACCAGCAATGCAACGACCGAATCTGCCTTCCGCCAGACAGGGCAACCGTCAGCCTCAGCACGGTCGTAAAGTAATTCATGCGCTTGGCGTTCAGAGGAGTTGCCGGTTTCGCGGGTTTGTGTCTCGCGGCCGGGGCATTCGCGCAGTCCACCGGATCGGGTGATGCCCTCAAGCTCGCCCTGAACAAGGGGATCGGGCCGTTCCTGATCGCCAGCTTCATCGGCGGGCTCGTGGCGCTCCTCACCCCGTGCGTCTTCCCAATGATCCCGGTGACGGTCAGCTTCTTCGCCAAGCGCGAAAAGCATCACGTTGCAGGAGCGGTTGCTTACTGCATCGGCATCGTGTCGACGTTCGCGATCGTCGGGGTCGGCGCCGCCGCGATCTTCGGGGCGGCGGGGGTCGGCAAATTCGCCGCGAACCCGATCGTCAATCTTGCCCTGGCGATCATCTTTGTCGGGCTGGCCCTGAACCTCTTCGGCGTCTACGAATTCCGGGTCCCGCTGCCGGCGGGTCTCGCCAATGCCTCCCGGTCGAAAGCCTCGTCGTTGGTCGCGCCGTATCTTATGGGGGTCGCGTTCTCGCTGACCAGCTTCACCTGCACGGCGCCAATTGCCGGCGCGCTGCTCGTGATGTCCGCCGAGGGGAAGAGCCTTGCCTATCCGGCGGCCGGGATGACCGCTTTTGGGGTCGCGTTCGCGCTGCCGTTCTTCTTCCTCGCCGTCTTCCCGCGCTTCATGACAAACCTGCCGAAGAGCGGCAACTGGCTTTCGGCGGTGAAGCCTGCGCTCGGCTTCATCGAGCTGGCGGCGGCGGTCAAGTTCCTCTCGAACGCCGACCTTTCTTGGAACCTCGGGCTGCTGACTCGGCCGGTGTTTCTGGCGACATGGACGATCTTGGCCCTCCTGCTGGGCGCCTACCTGCTCGGCTTACCCAAAGCTCTTGCCAAGACCGGCTGGGTTCGGCGCGGGCTGGCCATCGCCACCCTCTGCCTCGGGGCGTTCATGGCGCTGGGAATGCGGGGAACGCCGGTCGGAAGCATCGAGGCATACCTACCCCCGGCGGGCTATCCGTTCGGCAAGAGGCTGGACAACGTCCCGACCACCGGAACCGACGGCAAGACCTTCTTGGACACATACGAGGGGGCGGTCAAGGTCGCGGCCAGGCTACATCGCAACGTGTTCGTGGACTTCACCGGGGTCAACTGCGTGAACTGCCGCTGGATGGAGGACAACGTCTTCGTTCTCGGCTCGGTTCAGGAGCAGTTTGCCAAGATGGTGCGAACCGAGCTCTACACCGACCGATCGACGCCGAGCGACCAGGCAAATCAGAAGCTTCAGCAGCAGCTTGCCGGCACGATCGCCCTCCCGGTCTACGTGATCGTCACGCCAGAGGGGAAGGTGGTTGCCAAGTACGAGGGCAAGTCACCGAACTCGCAGGAATTCGTCGAATTCCTGAAATCGGGCGTCGGTACCGCAGTGGCGTCAAATTAGCTGACGACGCGCTCGGCGCCATCCGGACGACGCACGGGGCGTGGACTACGTAGGTTGTCGGTCGACGATACACGTCGAGACCAGGTCGCCCATCACGTTGACGGTGGTCCGGCAACGGTCGAGCAGCCAGTCCAGCGGCAGGAGAAGCGGGATGTATTCGATGGGCAGACGAACCGCGGAGAACACCGCGATCATCGTCACGAAGCCGGCCTGCGGAATCCCCGCCGCCCCTACCGACGCGATGATCGACATGAGCGCCACCACGATCTGATGGCCTAGCGGCAG
>Ga0070734_10002637_pt1 | contig 20948 bp, 17 predicted proteins | sample Coa_R1_8_FD_66444 | JGI IMG/M metagenome (GOLD analysis project Ga0070734, IMG submission 66444) | Surface soil microbial communities from Centralia Pennsylvania, which are recovering from an underground coalmine fire - Coalmine... | ecosystem: Environmental > Terrestrial > Soil > Unclassified ...
AGTGATACGGAGCAAGAAACCATAACTTTCGCTCGACAACCGTTCCTCATCCACATGAGCCAGCATTCGAGAACGCACCGCCTCAATCGCCCGAGGCTTCTCTTCGATGAACTTCAAAGCGCCATTGACTGTCCCCCAGTTACCGGTCGCACGTCCGTGCAATAGCGCCAGGAAGCCCGCATCAATCGTATTATACTGGCCGACAGCGACCACTTTCGAGGCGAGACTGGAGGAGGTTATCAGATCGCCGAAATTAATATGGCGCTCCGATTGTCCTGTCAGCAATTCGATGGCGAATCGGTTTGCTTCCGTTTCCTCTTCATCCGTATCTGACTTTACTTCTTCATCTATAAGAACGCCCGCCCCTTCCAGATGGCCCAATGCGATATGTCCAAGCTCATGTGCCAGATGGAACAGAAGCCATGCAGAATACTGAATCTTCTTACAGAGCACAATCGCCGGACGGCCATCCATGGTGGCCGATAGAGCATCTGGTTTCTTACCGGAAGGGAATTCGGAAACGTGCAGTACGGGAATGCCCAGACTCCAGCAATAATCAAGGAGCGCCTCGAAGTGAACGCATTGTGAACCCCGAGCCAGAAGTGACCGGCGAATTTCCTGTGCGGAAACAGGAACGGGAGCAGCCCCTATGTCTACGCCCAAACAGGCAATCTTGGCTGCGCGCACTGCAATGCAGGTCGCAGGCTCCAACTCCCCATCGGTATGGCCCGCTTGTTTTTTATACTTTGGCTTGCCGAACTTAGTGCAGACAATTTCGGATTGCTCATCTTCCAAAGAGCAGGGATCGATGTTAAGATTGAGCGCAATCATCGTAACAGCCTGCCCATACCCGGCAGGAGTCTCGGCGATATGGTCATCCCACCAATCGGGTAACACCTTCTCGCGCACATACTTTTCGGGAAACCCCGCTCTCTTCAATCGCTTATACATGGGCTGCATTCGGGACGCTATCGCCATATCAATCACCTCCTCCCAAGAAGTATTATACCGCAAATCTGTCTATATTGTATCTCTCTTGCATCCGGTCAATTTGAGGATACCGAGTGAGGCAGGAGTTGGTGCGCCTCTTCGCCCGCGCTGGTGGGCGCTTCCAGCGCCAGGTCGGCGCTCTCCGCATTGTGGACCGCCCAGAGGAGGCGCGCAGTGTCTCCCTGCGCCTTCGCGACCTGCGCCAGGCGCAGATAGATGTAGGGCAGCTCCTGTGCTGGTCGGACCGGGCAGGCCAGCGCCAATTCGTACTCATGGCGGGCTTCTTCCAGGCGTCCGGCCCGGCGGTGATACCCTCCAACCTGATAGCGCAGCAGGAACTCGACCCCATAGATGTCGTGTTCCGGGAGGGCGCGCAGCCCCTCCATAAAGATCGGCAAGGCCGCTGCCAGCTTGCCCTCCTGCTGCTGCAGCGTGCCTTTCGTATAGTAGCGCAACGCCTCCGCTTCGGCCCGGAGGGCCGGATCCGCATGGAAGACCTCGTAGTGGGGATCAAGAGTGACCGCGCGAATGGGCTGTCGAATCGACAGACGCAACTCCGTCTGCTCTCCCTCCACGGCGATCTCCTTCACAACGGTCTTTCCGTCTTCCAGCGTGATCTGCAAGGGCAGGGAGAGCCGATAGGCAGGCGCTTCCTGATGGATCACGGCGCGAAGCGTCCCCGCATCCTGCGTCCATTGCAGCGTAAGGGCCGGAGCGCCGGAGCGGTAGAACCACTGGCGGTAGAACCAGCCGAGGTCCTGTCCGGACGTTTGCTCCACGGTCTTCAGGAACGTCTCCCAGGTCACCGTTCCAAAACCATAGGTCGTAGTGATCTGCTTCAGGGCGGCGCGGAAGCGGTCGGGGCCGATGGTGCGCGCCAGCAGGGAATAGACGAGGAAGCCCTTGCTATCTGCCTGTGCATGCGAGTTGGGGCTGCTGGGAAGCTGAGATAAGGGATAGTCCACTCCTGCGGCAGCCAGGAGCAGCGCGCCGCGCCCGCACTGCATGTCCAGATAGCCCGGATAACCGGAGCGCCGGTACTTTTCGGCAGCCGCTGCCCCATCCAGAGCTTCGACGCAGCGCAGCGAGCCGAACTGAGCCATCGCCTCGTCCAGCATATAAGCGCCCCGCTCTCCCTCATGCTTGATCAGGTTGCCCCACCACTGGTGGCCGATCTCGTGCCCGAAGAGGGCCAGATTGAAGCCCTGCGCCAGAAAGCCTGTATCCACAAACATAAACCCTTCGAGCGAAGCGCCGCCGAACCCGGACAGTTCGGACTGCGGCGCGGGCGTCTCGATGACCGCGAACTCACCATAGGGGTAGGGACCGAACTCTTTCTCCAACACCTGCAGCACCTGCCAGCAGCCGGTCACCATCCGGTCGGCAAAGGGGCGGTCTTTGAGCAGGTAGAGGGTCATGGGGACTTTGCCCGCGCGGTGGCGCACCACATAGTGCCCCGCCGCAAAGCTGAACAGAGACGGTGTCGTGACCGTAAAGGTAGAGTGTACTTCACTCCCCGCTGTCTGCTCTCCGCCAGCAACCCCGCTGGCTTTGACCACGTATCCGGTTGGGGCGGTGAACTGCAGGGTTCCCACACTCCGCAGTTCGCTGAAGCGAGGATACCAGGTGGTGTTAGCGCCCCCCGCGAAGCAGCCCTCCGGTCCCAGGTAGAACACCAGTCCCTGCCGCTTTCCGCCCGCAAAGGTGACTTTCACCGTGACCGGCGTCTTCGCCGGGATCGGTCGTTTCGGTCGGATCTCCCACTTGCTGGAAGAGCCGGCCTCCTTCCCTTCGGTAACACGATGGATCGCAGCCGCTCCCGCGCTACCCGCAGGAGCCAGCACCTCCGCTTGCGTCACCTCCATATCGGAGCGGAGATCAAACGCCAGGCTCTCCCGCGCCTCCGCAGTGAACGGTAACCGTACGGTTGCGGTCGCCTCCAGCCGGTGCTGATCCGGCAGGACCCGCACGTCCAGATCACAATGTTCCGCAGGAATAGAAGTATTCTTGCCTGCTTTGTTCTGGGCGTTGACAACCTGAGGGAACGCAAAGCAGGCGAGCCCTAGCGCCATCACAAACCACTTGATCATCCTACCGTACCTTTCCGGACATGAGTTCTGACTTCAGGTTCAGTGTATCCGGTTGGGAGTGCGTTGTCTTGTGCCAAACAAGCATCCTTGGCGGAGGTCAGCGTGAACGTGCGGTGTTGCGGAATTGGGAGGGGGTCAATCCGGTACTCTGTTTGAAGGTCTTGGTGAATTGGCTCTGGTCGCAGAAACCGGCCTCCAGGGCGATCTCGACGAGCGGCGAATCGGAGCCGGCCAACCGGCGGGCAGCGAAATCCACCCGCAGACGACGCACATAGTCGCCGATGGTGCAGCGATGGTGCTGGCGAAAGGCACGGATAAGATGCATGGGGTGGACGCCTGCGGCGCTAGCGAGTTCGTCCAGCGAGAGGGTTTCGGCAAATTGCGCATGCAGCCGTTCTCGTACCTGTTGCAGCCATAGCGGGGGCGTAGGTTCGGCAGAGCGATGCACACTGCGAGAAGCCTCTACTATCAACTCCAGGGCAAGCCCTTCCATGGCCAGAGGAGAGAGGCCGTCCATCCGGCGGAACTCCTCATAGAGGCGTAATGCAATCCAGGCCGCTTTGCCGCCCTGTAGTTCGGCGGAATGACGCAGTAGAGACGAATACGCTTCTATCCGCTCCTGCCAGTGCGCGGAGACCTCGACCCCGAAGACCCGCCCGCCCTGCCGGTGGAACTGGTCCGAATGCACCTCGCCGGGCGGATGAAAAATCAGAGAGAGCGGAATGCAGCCGCGCTCTCGCTTCCCATACACTTCCGTATATGTGCCCTGAAGGACCAGGCAGAAGTAGGCGTGCTCGTGCGAGTGCCTGGGAACCTGAAGATGGGGAGGGTAGCAATAGTCCGTCAAGAGGAGACTGCTCACCTCGCAACTCTGCACTTTTTCGCCATAAAAAGCTCCGGGCGGCAACCTGGGCTCCATCGCAACGCTCCTTCTCGCTCTCCCTGCCCTCATTCAACATGGATTTAGTATAACGCAATGACCTTCTCCTGTCCAGAGAGGCGGGAAAGGTGAAAAACCGCTTGACATTTGCTGGCCGATTGTTTACTCTATATGCAGCTTGATTTTCAATCCAACCCAACGAGGGGACCCACCATGCGAATGCGCTCGCTTTGCTGCCTGCTCCTGCTGGTTATGGGCGTCGTCATGGGAACGCCCGGAGCGCCTACCATGCCCGTATCCGCCCAATCCGAACTTCCAACTACTGACACGCGTGCTTCAGTACCACCCCATAACCTCGACACGCACCGCACTTTCCCGGCCTTTCACTCGTTGGCGGAGTGGGAGGCGAAGCGCGACTTTATCCGGCAGCAGATCCTAGTCTCTAGCGGCCTCTACCCGCTGCCGCCGAAAACCCCGCTTCAAGCGAGGGTCTTCGATAAGGTTGTGCGCGATGGCTATACCATCGAGAAAGCCTACTTCCAGACCTATCCCGGCTTCTACCTGGCCGGCAACCTGTACCGGCCCCTCAAAGCGGAAGGGGAGAAGCATCCGGGCGTGCTGATTGCGCACGGCCACTGGGGCGTGGGACGCATGGCGGATACCCCAGATGGCTCCATTCCGGCCCGCGCCATCACCTTCGCCCGGCAGGGCTATGTCGCCTTTACTTACGATATGGTGGGCTACAACGACACGCGACAGATCCAGCATCGGGTCTGGGCCAACGACCAGGCGAGCTGGCTCTGGGGCGTCTCCGAGATGGGTCTCCAGACCTGGAACAGCATCCGCGCCCTGGACTTCCTCTCCAGCCTCTCCGACGTGGATACCAGGCGACTGGCGATCACGGGTGAATCGGGCGGCGGCACGCAGACGATGATCCTCGGCGCGCTGGACGACCGCCTCGCCGCCGTCGGGCCGTGCGTGATGGTTTCGCACACCATGCAGGGCGGCTGCCTCTGTGAGAATGCGCCGGGGCTGCGCGTGGACTTCTCCAATATGGAGGTCGCCGCCTGCGCCGCGCCGAAGCCGCAGATCATGGTCGGCGCGTCCGGCGACTGGACGCAGACCATGATAACGGTCGAGGGACCGGGTGTCGAGAGCGTCTACAAGCTCTACGGCAAGCCGGACCATCTCAAATACGTCCTGTTCAACTACGGGCACAACATCAACAAGACCAGCCGCGAGGCGGTCTACGATGCCTTCGGCCACTGGCTGCTCCCAACATCCAGCGTCGACTTCCATGAGCCGCCCTACCAGATGGAGCCCGTGGAAGCACTACGTGTCTTCCCCGACAACCAGCCGCTGCCGAAGGACGCCCTGACGCCGGAGCAACTCACCGAATCGCTCATCGCCCTCGGCAAGAGCGAAGTGGAGAACCGCAAACCCCACGATTCGCACAGCCTGGCGCAGTTCAAGAAGACCTTCCTGCCCGCCTGGCAGCATACCCTCGCGGTAGAGATGCCGACCAAGGAGGGGCTGCGCTACTCCGAACTCCCGGAGGAGAATGTACCGGGTTATATCCGCAACCGGATGCATTTCGGGCGCGCAGGCAAGGGCGATAGCCTCTCCGCGTGGGCCTTCTTTCCCCATAGCCCGAACGGCCGTATGGTCATCCTCACCCATTCGGATGGCAAGGCCGCACTCCTCGCCGGGGACAAGCCGGGACCGCTGGTAGCGGCGATCCTGGAAAAGGGATACGGCGTATTGGTCCTGGACTGCTTCCTGACCGGTGACCTGGCCGATGCGAAGGCGCTGGCAGCCCGCAAGCGCCCGTTCGGCGAGTTCTTCGACACCTACAATCGCACCAACCTGCAGGAGCGGGTGCAGGACCTGATGACCGCCTGCGCGGTCGCCCGAAACCACTATGCCGCAAAATCCGTCACCCTGGTAGGGCAGGGGCAGGCGGGTCTCTGGGCGCTGTTGGCCGCCCCTGCGGCGGATGCCGTCGCTGCCGACTGTGCACAACTGGACCTGACCACCGACGCCGCGCTGTTGGACGCGGATCTCTATGCGCCCTGTCTGCGCCGGCTAGGCGATTTCCACACCGCAGCGGTCCTTGCCGCGCCGCACCCGCTCCTGCTGCACAATACGGGCGCGAAGTTCACCGCTGCCGCCTGGATCGGCGAGGTCTACCATGCGCTCGGGGCCAACCCGGCGCTCCATACCTCCGCCGACCGAATGGACGACAGCGCCCTCGCGGCCTGGATCACCGAGCCACGGCACTGAAGTGCCGGTCTACGTTTGCGAAGCCCACCTTCGTGGGCTAATGAGTCGGCGCAGGCCGACTTTGCAAACGTAGACCGGGGTTTCAACCCCGTGAAGAAAACCAAGGAACCGACCACAGGATGGATATAAAGGAAGCTCTCTATGAACTCGGGGTGCGTGACGACACGATCACGCCCGCCGAAAAGGAACAACTGGATCAGGACGGGTATCTACCCCTGAAGGGCATCCTGTCGCCGGAGCAGGTCGAGGCGATCAAGCAGCGCCAGACCGAACTGCTGGAAGCGGAGGGCGATAAGGCCGGCACGGAAGTGCATCAGGAGAAGGGCACGGACCGCCTCTCCGACCTTATCAACAAGGGGACCATGTTCCATGTGGTCATCACGCAGCCGCGCGTGCTGGCCTGCATCGCCCATGTCCTCGACTACGATCTAAAGCTCTCCTCCCTCAACAGCCGCAATGCCCTGCCCGGCCAGGGATTGCAGGGACTGCACGCGGACTGGGGACGGCTGGAGACCCCCGGCGTCTATCAGGTCTGCAATTCCATGTGGCTGCTGGACGACTTTACCCCCGAGAACGGCGCGACCCGTCTCGTCCCTGGCTCGCAGCGTAGCGGTAAGATGCCCTCCGACGAGATGGCGAACCCCGCCGACACACACCCGAACGAAGTCGTGCTGCTGGGCAAAGCAGGCGACGTGGTGGTGGTCAACAGCCACACCTGGCACGGCGGCACACTCAACCGGACCCAGGGGCCGCGCCGCGTGATGCACGGCTACTTCTGCCGCCGCCATCAGCCGCAGCAGCTCGACCAACAGAAGTATCTGCGCCGGGAGACCTGGGACCAGCTCAGCGAAGCGGCCCGCGTCGTCCTGGGCGTCACCGACCCCGGAGGGTGGTAATCATGGTAGTGGAAGAGATTATCCGGATGCAGAGTGAGTCTCCCCTATCGGAGGAGGAGGCCCAGGCGCGCATCGAAGCGATCATGGAGAAGTTCAAGGCGTACGGCAATCCCGGCCTGGCGCGTCTGATGCAGTTCGCCGGCTTCGGCGATGTGGAGACGTCAGGGGAGGGTTGTGTGCTGCGAACCCTGGGCGGGAAGGAGTATCTGGACTTCGTCGGGGGATTCGGGGTGTTTTCGGTGGGGCATCGGCATCCCCGCGTGGTCGCCGCCGCACACCGGCAACTGGATCGCCTGCCGCTCTCTACCCGAACTTTTTTTAATGAACAGCAATCGCTGTTGGCGGAGAGACTGGCGCAGTTGACGCCCGGCGCGCTCCAATACACCTTCTTCTCCAACAGCGGCGCGGAGGCGGTCGAGGCCGCGCTGAAGTTCGCCCGCGTTGCGACCGGCAAGACGGACTTTATCAGCACCCATGGCTCTTATCACGGCAAGACCATGGGCAGCCTGGCCGTTACCGGGCGCGAGAAGTACCGCACACCGTTCGAGCCGATGGTTCCCGGCACAACGTTTGTTCCCTTTAATGATCTGGCAGCGGCGGCAGCGGCCGTTACGGAGCGGACGGCGGCGATCATTGTCGAGCCGATCCAGGGCGAGGGCGGCATCATTCCGGCGAAGCCGGGGTATCTCTCCGGCCTGCGGCAACTCTGCGATGTGCGGGGTATTCTGCTGATTGTGGACGAGGTACAGACCGGGCTGGCGCGGACCGGCAAGCTGTTCGCAGTCGAGCACGAGGGCGTCGTGCCGGATCTGCTCACGCTGGCGAAGGCTCTGGGCGGTGGCGTCATGCCCATCGGCGCGACGGTCGGCACGCCGACAGTCTGGGAGCGGGTGTTCGGCGAGAACCCGCTGCTGCACACCAGCACCTTCGGCGGCAATCCGCTGGCCTGCGCGGCGGCGCTGGCGACGCTGGAGGTGATCGAAGAGGAGGATCTCTGCACGCAGGCGACCGTGCGGGGCGAACAACTGCTGCGTGGGCTTCGCACCGTCCAGCAGGAGTTGCCGGGCGCGTTGAAGGAGGTGCGCGGCCAGGGCCTGATGATCGGCGTGGAGTTCGAAGTCAAGGATGTGGCAGAGCTGACCATCAACCTGATGGCGGGGCGGGGCGTTATTGCGGCCTACACCCTCAACAACCCGAAGGTAATCCGCATGGAGCCGCCACTGGTCGTCACTGCCGAGCAGATCGAGACGGTCATCGCGGCGTTCCGCGCCTCGGTCGCCGACGCCGTCGCCATGCTGGAAGGAATGGATGAATAGTACCCCTCCTCTCCCCCTCTCCCATGAAGGGGAGAGAGGAGGGGGGTGAGGGCAAAAGGAGAGATCATGCGACAGAAAAAATGGATCGGCGGGGTGCTGCTGACGTTATTGGCAGCGCTCACGCTGGCAGGATGCAGTCAGGAAGATCCCAACGCCAAAACGGGTACGGAACCTGGTCGTCAGACAGTGATGCCTGGAACGGACAGTTCAGGAACGTCGAAGACACCGACATCTACCCCTACCAATAATACCGGCGGGAAAAAGAAGATCGTCTTCGTCTTTAAGATTGGCGGCATCTCCTACAGTGAGGCGTGCAAAGCGGGCGCGCAGCAGGCCAATGATGACTCTGCCTTAAATGTGAATGTGGAGTACCAGGCGTCCACAGAGGGCACGGCGGAGAAGCAGGCCGATATCGTGGAGCAGGCCGTCGCCAACAAAGCCGACGCCATTGTCGTCTCGCCGGTGGATGCCAACGCCATCATTCCCTCGCTGGACAAGGCAGAGGCGGCGGGCATCAAGGTCTTTACCTGGGATGCGGACGCGCCCAAGAGCAAGCGCCTCTTCTATGTCGCGGCGGTGGACGATGTCCAGATCGGGACCGACATCGCCGAGGCGCTGGTGAAGGACATGGGAGGCAAGGGCAAAGTCCTGCTGATGAGCGGGCAGCGTACGGCGGAGAACCTCAACCTGCACCTCAAAGGCATTCAGGACGGCCTGACCAAGCACAATATCACCCAGATTACCCCGGTGGTCTATAACGACGACGACAATACCAAGGCCACCTCGCTGGCGGTACAGGCGCTGCAGGCCCATCCGGACATCACGGGGATCGCCTGCACCAACTCCGTCAGCCCGAAAGCCGCCGGGGAGGCGCTGCGCAAACTGAACCTCGTCGGTAAGGTGAAGGTCTGGGGACTGGGGCTGCCCAGCGAGACGAAAGCCTATCTGCTCGATGGCTCCGTCTCCGGCCTCTATCTCTGGGACCCGCAGAAACTCACCTACGACACGGCGAAACTGGTCAAGAACGCGCTGGACGGCAAGATGCCGGAGGACGGCCAGGAGATCGGGCCGGAAGGGAAGATCATGGTCAAGAACGGCATCGTAACGCTGCCGTTGCGCCTCGAAATCAACAAGGGCAATGTCGAGAGCCTCAAATTCTGACCCCCTGGGAGCGCGGGCGTCCCGCCCGCAAGCGAAATCAAGCGGTCGGGGCGCAGCAAGCAGCGCCCAGGGCGAGAGGCACGGAATAGAGGGAGGAGAGTATGGTAACAGTTTCGGTGGAAGGAGATACGGCGGTTTTCGAGGTGCAGGGAGCGCATCAACTCTGGGCGCTCAAGAGCCGCCTGGAGATCCCGCTGGAGCATATTACGCGAGCCTATGCCGAGCCCAATCCGCCGATGGGATGGTTCGACGGATGGCGGCTATACGGCGCGGACATTCCGCATGTCTTTCGGGCCGGCGCGTTCTGGTGGCATGGCAACAAGGTGTTCTTCGATGTTCGGCATCCGGAGAATACGGTCGTGGTCGAACTCAACCATGAGAACTTCGCCGAACTGATCATCGAGGTCGCCGACCCGGAAGCGACGGTCAATGCCCTGACGCCCCACCTGCCGACCCCGCCGCCTGAATGACAGCGGGGCAAAGGCTGCTATAAAGACCAGGATCCCTTATAGAAAACCTCTACTATCTTTGCACGTTTCGGAAGATGAGCTTGAGCAAAACAGGTTGCTCGCCTGGGCGCCGCCATCTCAAAAAGCTCAAAAGTGCAAAGATAGTGGAGGTTCGCCTTGACATTGGGCGGTAAAGAGGGTATATTTGTGCGTTCACTCCGGGAGGGAGGCTTTTTTATGCCTGCCTGCGCCCGCGTTTTTGCGTCTGTGGCGCCGGAGCGTCCCAACCATACGATTTTGCCTGCGCCGGCGTTCGATGCCTTCTGCAAACGGTCGCCGCGCCATGCTTGGGGAGATTTTCTATGTACGCAATCGTCAAGACGGGTGGCAAACAGTATAAAGTCGAGACGGGCAGCACCATCACGGTCGAGAAGCTGGAAGGCGACCCGGAGACCACTGTGGAGCTGACCGAGGTGCTGATGGCCACCGGCGACGAGGGGCTGAAAGTCGGCACGCCTACACTGGAAGGCGCGAAGGTCGTAGCGACCATCGTGGAGCAGGGCAAGGGGAAGAAGATCAACGGCTTCACCTACAAGCCCAAAAAGAACCAGCATCGCCGCTACGGACACCGCCAGAAACTGACCAAAATTAAGATCGAAAGCATCGAAATCTGAAGACGTCCGACCCCATCTTGGCACGCGCGCAATGGGAACTTTGGGGTCGGCAACTTCGTCAGGAGACATAGAGACAGATGGCACATAAGAAAGGCGTGGGCAGTTCACGCAACGGACGCGACAGCAACCCGCAACGGCGTGGCGTCAAGAAGTACGGCGGCGAAGCGGTTCGCGCCGGAAACATTCTGGTGCGCCAGTGCGGCACCAAGCTGCATCCGGGCAACAATGTCGGCCTGGGCAAAGATTATACGCTGTTCGCGCTGATTGACGGCGCGGTTAAGTTTGAGGGAGATCGGAACCGGCGGCGCGTCAGCGTCTATCCGGTGGCTGTGGAAGCCGAGACCACCCTGCCCGCCGCCGAGCCAGCCACCGCGTAGGGATTGGCTTCCCGTAGGGGCTGCCCCTGTGTCAGCCCCATACAATGGATGAGATTCGGACGCCCCCAACTCCGAAAGCAACGAACCCCACAGCAGCCCCCACTGCTGCGGGGTTTCTTGTTTTTACAAGCTTCTCCGCGATAGCGTGTTTATATCGGCGCTTTCAGCAGGGTGAGGGGATAGCGGCGGCCGCTCGCGAAATCTGCCAGGACCGACCGCAGACGCTCTCCGCCCACCAGCGTCGTATCGGGCAGGGCCGCGATCTCTTCGGAAGTAAACCAGCGCACGGCCAGGATGTCATCGCCGGCGACAGGTTCGCCGGTGTGCTCGGCGGTAAAGACGAAACGAATGGCCTGATAATCCGGTTTCCGGAACCGGGTATAGATGCCGACCAGTTCGGAGAGCGTCACCACCAGGCCTGTCTCCTCAAGCGCTTCACGCACCGCGCCCTCTTGCGGCGTCTCCCCGATCTCCAGGTGTCCGCCGGGTAAATTCCAGCGCTCATAGTTCTCGGGCTTGCGTTCCTGCACCAGCAGGAGGGCCTCTTCCCGCTGCAGGACGACGCTCACATGGATCAAAATAGACATAACGCAGCCTTTCGTTAGCGCGGGCTGGGAAAAAGGGCGAGGGCGCGGTCGGCATTGCGGAGGGCGCGCTGCTCCAGGTCGGCGGTCTGCACGCGGAGGGCCGCGACACGCGACGCCCGCGCGGTGAGCAGCGCCGCCACCCGCTCCGCGACCTCAGCAGGGTCGAAACCGCGCCAACTCTCCAGTGCGTCGCGTAAGTCGAGGCTCCGCATCAGGCTCTCCACCTTGGGATCGTAGGCGAGGGCGAAGGGTGGGACGCCGACGCGGGCCGCAAAGATGAGGGTGTGCAGGCGCATGGCGACCACCGCCTGCATCCGCCCCACCAGGCCGAGCAGGGTCTCCGGCGGGTACGCGGAGCGGAGCGTAGGAAAGGCGCCGCCCGCCGCCTGCATCACCTGCTCACCGAACTCCACATCATCGGGCACATGCATCGGCAGCAGGACCACCTGAGCGCCGGATTGCCGCTCCAACTCCGTCAAGAGCGCGGCGTAGGCGGGGATGGGCGATTCCCCCGCCCCGCCCCAGGGGCGCAGGGCGACCCCCAGGAGTGGAGCATCCAGAGGAAAACCCTCCCTGGCCATCAGCGTGTCCACCTCGGAGGGGGCGGCGGGCGTGAGGGCGAAGGCTGGATCCGCCGTCACCTCGATGGGCGGGCGCGTCACCCCGATCTGCGCCAGCAGTTGCGCGGAGGCCGCATCCCGCACCGTGATGCAGGCCGCCCGGTTCGCCACCATCCGCACCAGCGTCCGCGACACGCCGCGCCGCAGGGGACCAAGCCCCTGCGCATAGAACATGAAGGGGACGCGCATGCTATAGGCCAGCCGGCAAACGAACAGATAGTAGAGCAGCGAGCGCATGCTCGTCGTATCCTGCAGCAGGCTGCCCCCGCCCGATAGCAGCAGGTCGCACTGTTTGAGCAGGCTCCGCATCGCCGAGAGGCTCATGCGGTTGACCGAAGGGATGCCGTGCAGCCGCGTCGTCGCCTCCGGGTCCTGCGACAGGGCGAACAGCCGCGCCTGCTCGCCGGCCCGCCGCGCGAACGCGGCGCGGATGCCCGCCAGCACCGCCTCATCGCCCGCATTCCCGCACCCATAGTATCCGGAGACCGCAATATTGATCGGAGAGCGTAGCGCCTGGAGGAGATCGCTCACGGCTCCGCCTCGGTCGTACGCTCCGGAAGCAGGTTCGGAGGAGGCGTTACCCGCTCGACGCCCCAGAAGACCGCCAGGCCGATGGCCGCCCCGAAGATCAGGCCCAGCAGGTCGCGCCAGAAGGAGCTGAGGAGTGGGGTGTGGATATGGCAGAAGGTATTCAGGAGCGACACCTGCCCCAGGCTGCCCGCCACAAAACAGGGCAGGGCGAGCGTCCGCCGCCCGCGCAGCCACCATGCGATGCCCAGGATAAACAGCGGATGCCCGACCAGGAACTCCTTGGTGCGCGGACGCACCGGCAGGATCGTGTCGAGCAGCGCACGGGCCTTGAGTTCAAAGCTGGAGACGCCCACCCCGGCGTCATTGCCGGTGCGGGCCACCACCAGGGCCAGCGCCGCCACCGCGACGATAAACAGGATCAGCGTTCCGAAGCGCGCCGGCTCGCTCAGGGCATTGCGAAAGCCCCGCACGGCCCGGGCCTTGTAGTCCTCCCACCGCTCCTTCTCCAGCGCCGCGCCGCCCATCATCGCCGCCAACAGGACGATAAACAGTGGGATTGCGTGCTGGGCCTTGATGCCCACAAACTGTTCGGCATGGACCATAAAGGGCCGCGCCGCCAACAGGCCGATGACATGCACAATGCCGATCCCGGTAATCAGGCTGGCGACGGTCAGCAGGCGCACGGACATCGCGATACAGCGCGAAAGCGAGGCGGGCGCGATCTGCGAGGTCCGGTTTTTGGGAAGCGGAAACGTGTAGAGGCACGCCGCCGCCGGGTAGACGATCCCCGCCAGCAGCGCCAACAGCTTGTGCCCGGTATCGCCCCATATCCCCAGAACCGCACAGACCAGTCCCAATACCACCAGCAAGCGCCATTGCATCAGTTCGGAGAGGGGGCAGAACAGGACCAGCATCCAGACCGTTCCCGCAGCTACGCCCAGCCCCAACAGGAGGAACAGGATGCGGGAGACATGAATATCCGTATAGCGCTTCGCGCCCTTCATCTGGCTGGCAAAGCCCAACTGGCCGGTCACATAACCGTTCTTCTCCATGCCCTTGATGATCTTGTCCAGGTAGCCGCGATTGTCCTTCAGGCGGTCGGCGCCCGCAAAGGTGAGCAGGCGCACATAGCAGAATCGGATATTGCGCTCGCGCGCCGCCAGCGCAAAGCGCTCGACGGCCTCCTCCTCGGTCATCTGCCCCATCTCCGCCGCCTGAATGCTATGGACCCGCACAAAATCGCCGTTGAGCACCGCAGAGAGCTTCTCATCGCCCTTCTGCTTGCTGAACTCCACTGCGCCATAGGTCAACCCAACCGGCTCCGGCAGCGTTCTCCCCTCCTTCTCCTCCTGCTTCTCCAGGGCCAGCAGGCCGGGCGAGAGCGGGGCTTTCGGGTCGCGGAGCATGGCGGCCACCCACTTCTCCATGTCGCGGTAGCCCAGCGTCTCCTCTCCGCTGAAGATCACCATGGGCGGATCCTCCCCTTGCGGGGCCATCTGCTCCCGCAGATTGCGCAGGATCTTCTCCGCCGCACTCTGGGTGACGCCGGGGAAGTTGCCGATACGGGCGGCGATGCGCAGTTTCGCGTCCCTCGCCGCCGCGATGCCGTCCGGAGGCAGCCCTACGCCCATCGTCCTCAACTGCGCGTAGTCCACAGGCACATAGAGGTCATTGGACAACAGCCCTGCCTCCCTGGAAGTAAATATGGTCCCGGCGAATGTCGGCGTTTGAGAAGGAGGATTGATCGGGATCTCATGCAGTTCCAGCGCCTTGCGGATGCGCTCCAGGGTCTCCGGGTAAGCGGTCACGGTGGTGAGCCAGCGGCCATTCTCGGCAGGCGTGCTCTGCGTCTGGATCGCTCCGGACTGTTCCAGTTGGGTGATCGTGTCTTCCTGTAAGATCAGGGTGCTGATGTGATTGGAGTGATTGTTATCCAGCGCTTCCAGCGTCTCTTTAGGCGTTTTGCCCAGCGATTGCGCCAGCGTGGAGACCTCCTGCCACTCCAATCCTATCTCGACGCGCCGGTTGTGCATCTCGGCGCTAAAACGCATCACGGCGGCAATCAGTCCGCACAGGGTTCCCAGCGCCATCAGCGCAAAAAGTACGGGGGAGATGCCTCGCAGTTGAATTCGCATAATCCTTCCTTGCTTGCCCTTCAGAACGGGCGTTTCCTTTACACCGCGCCCACGGCAAATTGCCTGCGAGCACGTCCGCGGCATTGTATCACGAAACGGCGTTCGGTTTCAACAGGCAGCGTCCCTACACCCCGATTTCCCTCCCGTCCTCTCGGTCGCCTCCCGCCCACAAATTTAAAAGAAATTAATGCGACATTAAGCCGAAATTAACGCCATCGGAGTATAATGCGGTAAGAATTCGCCCCCTTGAGGAGAATACGCATGACCTCTCAACCCGATACAAAGCCTGCCGCCGCCTCCCAACTGCCGCCCGACCTTCCGCCGGAAGTGCGGACGTTTTTGCAGGAAGTGGGCTACCTGGAGCCGGATCACCTGAAGGTTGGCGATGCCGTTCCGTCCGTCGCCCTGACCGACCTCCAGAGCGGCGAAACGGTCTGGCTGGGCGGCCCTCACCTGACACGCCCCACCGCCCTCATCTTCGGCAGCTATACCTGACCCCCCTTCCGACGCCAGGCAGGTCGCCTGGAAGCGATTTATCAGCAGTACCGAAATCACATCCAATTCTACATTATCTACATTCGGGAGGCGCACTCGACGGATGGCTGGCAGATGGAGTCCAATATCCAGCAGCAGGTCCTCTACGCCAACCACCAGACCCTGGACGAGCGCAAAACGGTCGCCGGGGCCTGCACCCTCGGGCTGAACCTGACCATCCCCACCCTGCTGGACGACATGGACAACACCGTAGACCGCCTCTTCTCCGGCTGGCCGGAGCGGCTCTATGTGCTGTCGCCAGAGAGTACGGTGCTCTATCAGGGTGGCAAAGGCCCCTTCGGCTTCAACACGGAAGAACTGGAGCAATTCCTCGCCGAATTAGCGTAGCGGGTGGTGGAGATCTACCAGTTGGGGGAGGGTGTGGAGGTCGGTGAGTGAGGCGGCGATGCCGGGGACGGCCGGGTAGTGGCGTTCGGGGGAGAGGTGGGACTGGAGGACGGTCGCGCCGACCTGTAACGCCCATGCGATGACCGTGGGCTGGTCGTCCACGATGAGGGCGTCCTGGGGGCGGACCCCGATGTCGGCGAAGAGGCGTTCGTAATATTCCGGTCCCTCCTTGGCGCAATCGATGAGGTCGGGGCCGTAGAGCCGTTCCGGAAAGGCATCCAGTTTCGCGCCGATGAGTGCAGCGCGGAGGTATTCCGATTCCTGCCCGGAGGCCATATGCAGGTGGTAGCCCGCTTCTGTCAGGGCAGCGAGGGCCTGTTGTGCGCCGGGAAAGGCTGCATCGCATTCGGAGAGGGCCTCAAATTGCGTGGTCCGCGCCAGCTCCAGGGCATTCGGAGGGGTGGGCAGACCCATTCTGCCGAAGATTTGCGCGATGGAGCGCTCCTGCACCGAGGCCAGCCAGGCGCAGTAACCGTTGCGGGGGTTGCCGGTAAAGCGGTCGAGATACTCCCGCTCCAGAGCGATGAGCGTATCGATGGAGGCTTTCGCCCAATCGCGCGGAGTGCTGCCATAGTGGGGGGCGAAGCGTGCGCCGATACAGTCGCTGTACTGGCCGAGCAGTACAAAGGGATCGTTGAGAGTATCGTCGAAGTCCAGGAATACGGTCTTACCGTCTGGCATGAAGCCTCCCCTTTAGCGAGCATCATACGCTCTCCTCACATTCTAACGCAAGTCCTCTCGGATGTCAACGCGGCGTGAGCTTTTGCCTGATACGCCGCGAAGTCAGCCAGAGGGGGTGAAAAAATTGCTTGTGGTTCCCCGGCTTTTGTGATAACATAATCACCAATTGCATGTCTGAGCCGACGGTTCAAGCGGTACACCCTGTGGCAGCGCGGGCGCTCTTCCCCAGGGAAGCGAGGTCCGGCAGCGGCCGATGCAAACCGTTTGGACGCTTGAGGAGATGATGGATCACAAAACGTCTCAAAACATTGCCCTGGATGAAACGCCCCTCTTTTCCCCCCTTGAGCCGGATTTCAACCCCGCGCACCTGCCTATGATCGACGCCCTTCTGAACCAGGCGCAACAGAAATCCGCGGAGCTTCTTGCCGTCATCGAGAGCATGCCCGACGCCGTCTATATCGGCACGGAGACCGGGATCACCGCCTGCAACCAGATGGCGTTGCAGATGCTCGGTTTCGCGTCACTGGAAGCTATGAATGAGAACGCCGCCTGCGTGGCGGAGCGTGTGCAGGCGCGCATTCCGGACACCGGGGCCCTCCTCCCGCCCGAGGAATCACCCTTCCATCGGGCGCTGCAGGGAGAGCCGTGTGTACGGGAACTGCTGGTCCGAAACCTGCAGTCGGGCGAGGATCGGATCGTGCGCAGCGCTGCCGCGCCGGTTGTCAGCAACGGCAAGGTGATCGGCGCGGTCGCCATCAATACCGACATCACCATCCAGAAGCGCTACCAACTCCACCTGGACGACCTGAATAAGCGGCTCAAACGCGGGGTTCAGGAGACCCACCACCGGGTCAAGAACAACCTGCAGTTGGTCTCTTCCCTGCTGGACATCGCCATCATGGAGCATCCGGAGGCGCTGCCGGTCGTGGAGGTCAAGCGCCTGGCGCTGCAGATCCGCACGCTGGCAGGCATCCACGATGTGCTGACCCACGACTCGCAATACTCCCGCGATGCCAATGCCATGACCCTCTCGGTGCAGGTGATGCTCTCCCGTCTGGTGAGCATGCTGCAATCCACGGCGGAGCGCCATCGGATCGAACAGGAGATCGACGACCTGCAGATCTCCCTGCAGAAAGCGACCGCCCTGGCGCTGATTACCAACGAACTGGTCTCCAATGCCATCAAGCATGGTCGCGACTGGGCGCGGGTGCGCTTCCTGGTGGAAGGCGAGACGGCTCGGCTGAGCGTCGAGGACGATGGGCCAGGCTTCCCGGCAGATTTCTCTCCGGAGACGGCTGCGCAGACCGGCCTGATGCTGGTGGACAACCTGGTGCGGCACGACCTCGCCGGGGTCGTGACCTGGGAGAACCGGGCGGAGGGCGGAGCGCGGATCGTGGTGCAGCTTCCTCTCTACCCCTGAATTGGAAGCAGCCTCAATCCTGCAGCCAGAGCGCGATAGCGGCCAGGTCCTGCGCGCGGTCGCCGAGGGCGGCGGGGACGATGCGACAGACGTCGGCGCTCCGCTTCCAGGCGTATTCGGCGACCGCCGCGCGAATGGGGTTCAGGATCAGGTCGCCCGCATGGACCGCGATGGTCCCCAGGATGATGCACTCCGGGTTCAAAATCTGAATGACGTTAGCGATGCCGACGCCCATGTAGGTTCCTGCCTCTTCAAGGATCTGGAGCGCGAAGGCGTCGCCCTCCTTTGCGGCGTTCACCACATGCTCCGCCGTGATGGCGTTGGGGTAGCCGCCCGCCAGCGCCAGCACCCGTTTATCCCGTCCGTAGCGCATGCTCTCGCGGGCCAGGCGCGCGATGGCAGGGCCGGAGGCCAGCGCCTCCAGGCAGCCCCGTTTGCCGCAGCCGCAGAGCGGGCCATTGAGCAGGATGGTCTGGTGGCCGATCTCGCCCGCCAGGTCGTTTGTGCCGCGCACCAGCCGTCCATCCACGATCAGGCCGCCGCCGATGCCTGTACCCATGGTGAGAAAGACGAGGTTGGACGCTCCCTGCCCCGCCCCGAACTTCCACTCGGCCAACGCCGTCGCGTTGGCATCGTTATCCACCCGGACCGGCAGGCCGAGCGCCTCCTCGAAAAACGCTTTGACCGGAACGGCTTTCCACTCCGGCAGGTTCGGGGGTGTATAGATAACCCCAGTTTTGGTGTCCAGCGGCCCGCCGCAGGAGATACCCAGGCCGCGCACATCGGTGGGCATGACTTTCTGCGCCGCCATCACCTCGCGCGCCATCTCTGCCAGGCGCGCCAGTACCGCATCCGGACCGCGCGTTTCGGACTGCGTCGGCTCGCTGCGCCGCTCCAGGATCTCGCCATCCGTCCGCGCCAGCACGACCGCGCACTTGGTCCCGCCAATGTCCACGCCGAGAACTGTATCCCCGCTCATCCTCTCACCTCCGCCTGCTCAACCGTGAGCTTTTGCCCCGGAAATTCGCGACTACGGTCTCGATTTCCTGCCTCCGAGCGGTCAATTGCGGCGGATCAGGGTGATGCCGGTGATGGTGACCACGCCCTTGCCGCCGCGCCCGCCGGGCGAGTCCACCAGCGCGACCGTATCGAGATGGATGGGATAGTGGACCCTACCGTCCTTCGCACCGCCCCAATATCCTGCGTGGTCAGCGCGCAGGGAGAAGGTGACATAGCGCCAGCCCTGCCAGTCTATTCTGCCGACGGTCGGCTGAAAGGTCTGCCCGGTCGCATCGGTAAAGCGGGCGTTGAGGATGTCGCCGGAGTTGTCACCATAGATCCACATCCCCAGGGCGTAGGGCTCACCGGGAAGTGGATCCCGCTTTGCGCCCTGCGGCGAGAGGCGGAGAAACTTCCAGCCGGGCGAAAAGTCGTAGGTAATGCGCAGGCCCGTATCGGCGCCTCCGACCAGCCCAGCCGGCGGCTTGACCACGGTCCACGTCAAATTCGACGCGACCTTCGGATCGCCATCCGGTTCGACACGGTAGTCGGACGACGGAGGCATGGCTCCCAGCGGATAGCGGAACGCCTCCAGAGGGGTAAAGCGCAGTCCCGGCGTGGTCAGGACGGGACTGTTGCCGTCCGCCGTCATCGTCTCGATGGTAAACTGTGCAGATGAGCCACCGCCGCGCACCGCGGCAGGCACGATTCGAAATTCTTTCTCGCGCTCGCCCGGAGCGAAATCGAGCGGCAGTGGGTGAGAGCCCGGCGTATTGGCAAACAGCCTGCCGGAAAACGGCTCTCCTGTCAGGTTTTCAATGCGCACCAGGAGGCCGCCTTCGGGCAGCGGAATAGGGGTCAGGCTCAGCGGGTTGCGGGGCGTAAGGTGCGTCTCCTGCGCAACCGAGCCGACGCCATCCACAGTCAGCGTGACCCGGACCCGGTGGTTCTCATCCGCCCGGCTCCGCAACTGCCTGCGCCCCTGTTCCGTTATTTCCACTCTACTGCTATGCACGTTGCCGCTCAGTTCCAACCAGCGGGTCCCAATCGCCGCCGGATCCGCGTCCGTGCCCCAACCCTCGACCGTGATATGAATGTGGTCCGGCGGAGCCTTCCCCTCCGGAAACCCTCCGAAATCTATTGGCAAACTGCGAAGCGTTTGGTTCTCTCCGTTGACGCGTACTACCGAAGGCAATGTCCGCCACGTTGCCGCCAACTCCAGCAGCGCGTTCTCACCTTCCGGAATAAGGTACTGCGGAGCGTCGGATAGCTGCAAAGCCAGTCCGTTCGCACCTGCCGTCGCCGCCGCCTTCTCCCCCAGGTAATCAACGCCCTCGAACTTGCCTGCGCTGACCGGAAGCACCGCCTTATGTGGCGTCTTCTCCGTGGTCCATACTGCGAGGCGCAGGTTCTTACCATCCCCGAACAACAGACAATAATCATTCGCGGAAGCCAGCGAGAGCCGCTTATTGAACGGCAAACCGTTCAGCGTCCGCGTTAATGTCTGCGCGGCCAGGTAGGTCGGCTTGGGCTTGTAGTCGTTGTACACCGTTCCGAAGTGGTGCTCCACCTCCTTCGGATCGGTCCCGTCGTCATGCCAATCGTACCAGATCGAAACGATCAGGCCATTGGCAAGATTGCTCAGGAATTGCCGGGCGATGTACTTGCTCTGTAAATCCAAACTTAATCCCGGATACAACTCAGAGTATCCCCACTCCCCGCTCAAAATGGGAATGTTCTTGCCCTTGCCATACTGCGCAATCGCCTCGCGCACCCGCAGGAAGTCCTGCGCGGCGGTCTCCGGCGGCTCGTTGCGATACGGATGGAACGAGACGGCGTCCCAGTAGTCCAGCATCCCGGCGCGGAAACACTTCTCCATAAAGTCGAAGTCCATGCCGGAGACTGCCGGGCCGATGT
>Ga0070734_10002638_pt1 | contig 20939 bp, 14 predicted proteins | sample Coa_R1_8_FD_66444 | JGI IMG/M metagenome (GOLD analysis project Ga0070734, IMG submission 66444) | Surface soil microbial communities from Centralia Pennsylvania, which are recovering from an underground coalmine fire - Coalmine... | ecosystem: Environmental > Terrestrial > Soil > Unclassified ...
GCTGCTGGAGGGCGCTCCGACGCTCACCTGCCTGGTGACCTCACGGCGCGCCCTGGAACTGGGGAGCGAACATGAATTTGTGGTGGCACCGCTGCCGACGCCGCCCGGCGAGGGCGCTCCGGAGCAGTTGTCCCTCTACGAGAGCGTGCAGTTGTTTGTGGATCGGGCGCAGCGGGTCAAACCCGACTTCCAATTGACTCCCCACAACGCGGGCGCTCTGGGGCAGTTGTGCGCCAGCCTGGAGGGCATCCCGCTGGCGCTGGAGTTGGCCGCGACCCGCGCGCAGGTGCTCTCCTTGTCGCAGATGCTGGCGCAGTTGGACCGCCGGTTCGACCTGCTGGTGAGCCGGCGACGCGACATGGACACGCGGCATCGGACCCTGCGGGCCACCCTGGACTGGAGCTATAATCTGCTCTCCAAGCCCCTGCAGGACTTCCTCACACGGCTATCGGTCTTTCGAGGCGGATGGGATCTAGCCGGGGCGGAAGCGGTGTGTGAGGCGGACGAACCGCTCTGCCTGGCTTCGGGCCCGGGAATGGCGCTGGACTACCTGGCGCAACTTCGGGAAAACTCGCTGGTCGTGGCTGAGGAGCAGGGGCAAGAGATGCGCTTCCGGATGCTGGAGACGCTGCGGGAGTATGCGGGGGAGAAGCTGCGTGCGAGTAGTAAGGAGGCGCTCCTGCGAGATCGACACCGAGACTACTTCCTGGGGCTGGCGGAGCAAGCCGAGCCGCACCAGGTCGGGCCGGAGCAGGCGTTCTGGCTGGAGCGGTTGGAGTGTGAGCACGACAACCTGCGCGCCACCCTGGAGTGGTGTCTGCAGACCCAGGAGGGTGGCGACAGGCCGCAGGAGGCGACAAGCGGGGAGGAAGCAGGATCTCTTCGCCCTTCCGTAGAGGCCGGCTTGCGGCTGGCCGGTGCGTTGTGGCGCTTCTGGAGTACGCGCGCGCATTGGCGCGAAGGCCGCAGTTACCTGTCGGAACTTCTGGGGCGCGCAGAGGCACAGTCCCGAACGGCGGCGCGGGCGAAGGCGCTGAACGGGGCGGGCATGCTGGCCTATGAACAGGGCGATTACGGGATCGCCAGGGCGCAGTATGAGGAGAGCCTGACGATCCGACGGGAAATAGGAGATAGACAGGGGATCGCTCTCTCGCTCAACAACCTGGGGAACCTCACGTATTATCAGGGAGATTATGAAACTGCCCAACGCTTGCATGAGGAGAGCCTGGCGATCCGGCAGGAGATGAAAGACAAACCGGGCATCGCCAGTTCGCTCAACAATCTGGGGATCGTGGCCTTTGCGCAGGGAGACTATGGGCTGGCAAAGACGCGCTATGAGGAGAGCCTGGCGATCCGGCGGGAGATGGGAGACCGGCAGGGCAGCGCTGCTGCTCTCAATAATCTGGGGAATGTGGTCCACGCTCTGGGGGACTTGAGGACCGCCCGGAGACTGCATGAGGAGAGCCTGGTGATCTTGAAGGAGTTGGGAGACAGACGAGGCAGCGCGACCGCACACTACAACCTGGGAATTATGGCCTACTCCCAGGGAGACATTGCGGTTGCAAAGGGGCTATTCGAGGAGTGCCTGGCGCTCCAGCAGGAGTTGGGGGATAGGCATGGCATCGCCACCACCCTCACCAGCTTGGGGAGTGCGGTCCATTCACTCGGAGACCTTGATATTGCCAGGACTATGTTCGAGGGGGGGGTGGAGATCCAGAGGGCGCTGGAGGACAAACGGGGCATCGCCACCGCTCTCAATAGTCTGGCAGCGGTCATCGCGGACCAGGCCGATTACGCAACCGCCCGCAGGCTGAATGAGGAGAGCCTGGAGATTCAGCAACCGTTGGGAGATAGACAGGGCATCACCTACTCTCTTAATAACCTGGGGAATGTGGCTTTTGCGCAAGAGGATTACGAGACGGCAAAGGCCAGATACACGGAGTCGCTCGCCCAAAGCCGCGATATTGGGTATCGAGCCTGGGAGGCCATCAACCTGCAGGGCCTGGGGAATGTTGCCAAGTTTCAGGGCGACTACGCCGCCGCTAGAGCGCTCTACGGGGAGAGCCTGGCGGTCGCACAGGAGTTGGGGGATAAGCAGCGCATCGCCTTCTTGTTGGAAGCGTTTGCCAACCTCAAGGCGACGGAGCAGCCGGAGCGTGCGGGGCGGCTGTGGGGCGCGGCGGAGGCGCTGCGCAAGACCGTAGGTTTGCACCGATCTCCCAACGAGCAAGCGCGGTACGACCGGCAGGTGGTGCAGGCGCGGGCCGCCGTAGGGGACGCGGCCTTTGCCGCCGCCTGGACCGAGGGACAGGCCATGCCCCTGGAGCAAGCGGTGGATTGCGCCCTGGAAGATAGATTTTGACACGGTTTACCGGCTTCCCATTTTCCCACGAGGCAAAGGTTATTCGATCCCAGGAAACGCCGGTTCTCAGTCAGGCTCATCTTTTTTCCGATGAGACAGCAAGGTGTCTATGGTCTTTACCGCGTCAAACAGAGAGTGGTCCATATAGGCTACTTTCTTCTTAGTGTCAATAACCACCACGACGGGGATACCTATCACGCCGTAGCGTCGGAAGGTCTGCCCAAAGGAGCCGGGTGACTTGTCCGGTGCGTCTATAGCCACGGGATAGGTGAGCTTGTGTTGGCGCACAAAGGCCGCCAATTGCGCACGCCGGAGACTTGCGTCATGCACTCCGATCACCACCACCCCTCTGTCTCGGTACTGACTGGCGACGCGCTGAACGTCCGGCAAGGCGGCCACACAGGGACCGCAGTTGATGGCCCAAAAATCGATCACGACGATTTTGTTGCGGAGCGACTTCGCCGACTGAGGGCCTGTATTGATCCAGGTCATCGCGGCGAGCGGAGGAGCGGGCTGCCCGCGTAACTTGGCCCATGCCTCCTGCTCCTGGTTGCCCCCCGTTGGATTTTTGTATTTCTGCACCAAGACCACTTCCGGCCCACCCGCCGAAGCGATACTTGCCAGGCTCCAGGTATCTGCGCCCGTCCGAAGGAGGAGGCGTAGTGCGCCATCGGCGATGTGGTCGAAATGATAGTGGCCCTGATTGTCTGTCCTTGTCTTCTGCTCCTCATTCCCACCGCCAATGAGCAGGATCTCTTCCCCCACAAGAGGCGTTCCCTTCTCATTCACCACGCGACCGAATACGGACTTATCTGCCCGGTTGAGCGCCAGAGGGTCCAGCGCTCTCACTTCGCCGGGCTTCAGCACCACATGCGCGGAACTTGCTGTGGAGTACCCTGGCGCGGTCGCGGCAATAGTGTACTCGACGCCAGGCCAGAGCGACGCGAACGTATATCGCCCCTCCTTATCCGCCCGGACTTGATCACGGGTGATCCCCCTGGCGAATGCCCACTGGGCCAGGTCTACGGTTGTGCCATTGACGACCGTTCCCGAGGCGTCCACGACCCGACCGGAGAGCGTAGCGACCGCATGTGGCGTGAGGCGTAGGACCAATCCGTCCGCCTCTCCTCCCACAACCGCCGTGCTCTCAATCGTCGCCGCATCCTCATATCGCGCCCGGAGCAGAATAGGGTGATCCGCATCCACAACCAGGGTGAAGTTGCCCTCCTTGTCCGTCTTTATGACTGGTAGTTCGGTCAGGGGATCGAGGTGGGCGATATTGGTGACTTCCGCCCCTGCTATCGGTTTCCCATCCGCGCCGATCACATGCCCGTGTAGTGTCTTCGACATCCGCGGCTCTGTAGCGCACATCCTGGAAGCCATGCTCCTGCCCGGATACTCGGGTGCGCGTTTGCCCGGCCCCATTGTCAGAATGAGGGCCATTGCGGTCGCATTGATCATGATCCATCGAACCATACCGATAACGTCTCCTTTCTCGTTACCGAGGCGTTCCATTCCGCTCCGGCGGCGCACACGACCTGCGCTCCTCCAGGATTGGGGGGAAAATGCGATGGATCTCCTCCACGCTCTCGCCCCGGATCTGTTGGATCAGCAGGGTGGCCGCACAATCCGCGATCTCCTTGATGGGCTGGTAAACGCTGGTCAAGGGCGGTGCGGTGTAGGCATACTGAGCGGTGCCGTCGAACCCGACCATGGAGAGTTGTTGTGGCACGTTCAACCCCCACTCTCTCGCCTTCTCCAGCATGCGGAAAGCGACCCCATCATACCAGGCGAAGACTGCCGTCGCCCGCCCGTCGCCTTCGAAGAGCGGCTTTAATCGTTCGTAGGTTTCGTCTCCGCTCTTCTCCCATCCGACATCCACGATCCATTCCGGACGCACAGGAATACCGGCGTTCGACAGCGCTTGTTGGTAGCCCAGGCAGCGCTCCCGGACATAGTTTTCCCGCGCGTTGGCGGTAAGATGCAGGATCCGCGTGTGCCCGAGCGATAGCAGATACTCCGTAGCCAGACGCCCTCCCAACAGATTGTCACAATCCACCGACGCGATATCCGGGTTGTCATGCGATCCGAACATCATGACGATAGGGAATGCGCTCTCATGCAGGTGTTGCGCCAGCGGGTCGCCAGGAGGCCGCCAGAGCAGCGCCCCGTCGAGGCGACCGTCCATCACGTCGGCGACCTGCTGTTCGAGGCTCTCTTCTTCCGGGTTGTACTCGGCAGCCAGGAAGTTGAGCAACACGCCGTAGTGTTCACGCAGCGCCGCAGCGGTAATGCCCTGCATCATCTCACTGACAAATCCGGACCAGGCAGACAGGTAACCGGACCATTGCGGGATGATCCCAAGTGTGTCGGCCCGCTTGCGTGCAAGCCCCTTTGCCATCGCGTTGGGACGATAATGGAGTTCCGCCGCAGCCTTCAGAACGCGTTGGCGCGTCTCCTCGCTGACGCGGGTCGTTGTCTGGCGACCGCTGAGTACCGTTGAGACGACACCCTTTGTGACGCCTGCCCTCGCGGCCACCTGCCTTATCGTGACAGCCACACCTGCCTATCCTTTCTCGTTGTCTACAGGGGGATCCTCTCGTCTTTCGATGAACCGGTTCATCTTAGCGAAAAATGAACCGGTTCATCAGAGGCATTATACACGATAGACATCGGTTACGTCAACCCCCTGTATCCCTTTTCGGTTTGGAACCAATGCGGCATCGCGTCCGTCTTGACTCCATGACTACCGCTGAAAGTGGGCAGGAATGATGGCACAAAAACTGATCCTTGTCTGTTGGCTCGTTTTCTTAGCCTATTGGCTGATCAGCGCTTTTTCGACCAAGAAAACAGCGGAGCGACCGAGCCTGGCAGCCATGCTGCTCTATCGCATTCCTTTCGCCCTCGGCGCGGTGCTGCTCTTCAAGCCACTCCCTTTGGCTTCATGGGATATCCTCCTCCTCCCCCATATCGTCGTGGTTCAGGTCATCGCCGTCGGCCTTTGCATTCTGGGCCTGCTCGGAGCCCTATGGGCGCGCCGAACGCTCGGCAAGAACTGGAGCGGTGAGGTTGTCTTCAAGGAGGAGCACGAACTGGTAGAGCGCGGTCCCTACCGGTTTGTGCGCCATCCGATCTACACGAGCATCCTTCTGATGGCGCTGGGAAGGCTGCTTAACACGGGGCTTCTCGGGGCGTTGGTAGGGTTCCTGATCCTGATCGTCGGCGTCTGGATAAAGCTCAAACAAGAAGAGGCGCTCATGCTCAAGCACTTCCCCACGCAGTATGCCGCCTACAAGTCCCGCGTAAAGGCGCTCATTCCTTTTGTGCTGTAAGGGGTCGTGAGGAGTTTAAACTCATTTGGCAGCGGGTCCTGAAACAGCGCTTCCACATCGCAGTGGAAGCCGGGGACGGGGCTCCGCTCCTGCTCTGGGTGAACGGTTGGGTTACGGCGCGTTGACTTCCGCGATAATCATGCGACAGATGCGGTTAATCTCCGAGTCCTGGTCGGCTTTCTTGAGTCCTGCAAGCGGTCTATCGGGGCTGTTGGCAGCCTGATAGGATCCCAACTCGGACACTTGAAACAGGCTGTCTCGGACGGCGACCCAGTAGATTTTCAGCCCGCCCTGCCCGGAGGCGATCAGGAAGTTCCGAAGTTCCTCATTCGCGATGAAATCGGAAGCCAAAAAATCGGGCGTTACCAACAGAAGCGCGATCCGCGCGGACTGGAGTGCCGCTTTGATCTCATCCATCCAGCGGCTTCCAACAGGGATCTGGGTGTCGTCCCAGACTTTCACACGGTCGGTACGCACTGCCGGAGCGAAAGCGGTCTTAAAGCGATCCAGCCATACGCGATCTTTGTGGCTGTAGCTGATGAAGACACTGGTGCGTTGAGAGGGCGCGCTGCTTCCGGGCTGCGAATTCGCCGCTCCCCTCTGCGAGGAGGATGCATTGAATCTCTCCTCGAATTGGCGCAGCAGAGCATTGCCGGAGTTCGACGCTCTTGCAGCTCGGAGTAGGGACGCCGCATCCGATTGCTTGTTATACTCCTTGATAAGATCGGTAGCGACAACTTGGAGCCTGCCTCTGCCCGCAATGTCCTCCAGATTTTTGTCGAGTTTGAACAGCACCATCTGCTCCAGATCACTATAAGAGGGGAAGGCGCTGAGTAATGCCTGCGCGAACTCTTCGATCTGTTCTCCTGTCAACTGCACCGCTTTATCCTCCGGATTTGGGAACTTCTAATACAACCCTAACACAGCAATCCTACATAGTATACCAAACCTTTCCGAAGCGCACAATATAGACCGGCTTTCGTACCAACCAACGGCGCGTAGACTGCTACATACTCTGTGAGACAACGCTGTGCTTTGCACACGGACGCATCGGAAACGGATCGTAAATCCGGCACGGATGAGGGAGCTTGCCAGTGCAATCCGAGGATCGCAAGCTGATTGCAGCCTTCCAGGCAGGAGATGAAGAAGCCTTTAATGCGCTCTACCGCCAGTATGCCGGGCGGGTGCTGGCGTTCGCCCGCCAGATCACGGGCAGCCGGACGGAGGCCGAAGACCTGACGCAAGAGACCTTTCTGGCGGCTTACAAGGGGCTGATCGGCTTTCGCGGTCAGGCGAACTTACTCACGTGGATCTTCTCCATTCTCGTGCGGCGCTGGCGTGACCAGCACCGGAGCGCCAAACCGCCGCTCGTCGCCTATATCGAAGGGGATGAGGCGCAAACGGAGGAGAGCCTTCCCTCACATCGCGATGGCAACCCGGAGCATCGGCTGACTGCCATCGCCATCGGCCAGGCGCTGGAGACCCTGGAACCGGCCTTCCGGGAAGCCTTTGTGCTGGTCGCCGTACAGGGATTGACGCATCGAGAGGCCGCCTGTGTGCTGCAACAACCGGTGGGAACGGTGAAGTGGCGTGTGGCTCAGGCCACACAACGGGTGCGCAAACGCCTTCAGGAGAGCGATGCGGAAGAAACAAAAAGAGAGGCAGCCTATGTCCGTTCACTACACACCTGAAGAGTTCATGGCGCTGGCTGTTGGGGAGATGTGGGCCTACAAAGCGCAGCGGATGCGCCGTCATCTGGCGCACTGCGCGGCCTGTCGCGCGGAGTGGGAGGCGACCACGCAGCTCCTCGCCGGAGCCAAGGAGCTGCGGAACGAGAACGCCTCCGAGGCGCTCCGGGAACAGATTTACGCCCGGATGCAGATGCCCGCTACAAACACACCGCTTCCCGATCACGTATCACACCCCGTGCCGCAGCAGGCGGAGAAAGCCTCTTTCGAGGAGAATAAGGAGAAAGCCGACATGCAAACAACTTCAACGTTACATTCGTCACCGTCTTCCGTGCGGACAGGAGCGCGCCGTACCCCGCTCCTCTCTCTGCGCGCCTGGGCGGCAGTGGCCGCCGTGGTGGCGTTCACCGCCCTGTACCTGCTCCTGCCGGGCCTCCATCCCAATGGGCATCAGACGGAGGGGATTGCGTTTGCCTCTGTGCGCCAGGCCATGCAGAAGGCGAAGTATGTGCGGTTTTGGGCCAAACAGACCAGTTCGCCAGGATTTGTAGAGCAGAATAGCTTGCTGGCAACGGCTCCACTGGAGGTCACGGTGCGGATCAAGCCCTATACAGTCGCCTATTCGGAACCGGACGGCACACGCCACCTCCATACCACAACAGGCGAGACCATCTATCATCCGAAAACGAAAACGGTGGAGCAGGATCCAAACAGCCCTTCGGACCTGCATCTGCTGGACGTGCTCTTTGCTCCCGAGACGCCAGACACCTCGAAAGATGCCGACCAGGCGTGGAAGAGCGAGCGCGTTACGGAAAACGGCGTCGAGGCCATTCGCTTCCATAAAACGGAAGAGACGGAGATAGACGCCAAAGAAGGGCTGAAATTCACGACGGAATTGACGGTCTGGGTGAGCCCGAAAACGCATCTTGTCGCGCATAGCGAGGTCAAAATGACCCCCATCCAACAGGGGAAAGAGCTCGGCTGGATCAAAATCGAGATGGGCCGCTTCCGCTATGGCAGTTCCGACGCGTCTTTTGCACCGGTATTCGACCTGCCGGAGTCTGCGCCTCCTGCCAACCGCAAGCAGTGAGAGATTAACCCCGCGAGATCGTAACTGAGGTGAGTAGCGCGCAGCCTGTAGGGGCGCTGCTTGCTGTGCCCAATGTAGGTAAAAGGGCGCGGCAAGCAGCGCCCCTACTTATCCGCATCGGAAGCGGGAATCGGCTCCAGCGGATGGTCGGTGAGGTCTTCGGGGGCGGGCTCCCAATCCGGCGGAGTGATGGCGGCATAGAAGGCATGGGAGTGGCCGCCGCGATAGGCCCAACCCTGGTCGCCATAACTCCAGTGCCAGTACTCGCTGGGATAGTTGGTCAGGCCGCCGACTTGCAGGGCGGTGGCAAGCAGCGTGCGGGTCTGCCGCGCCGTCTCAGAGAGGCCAGGAGCGGCGAACGGAAAGCAGTGGGGATCGAACGCATCGTAGGGGGAATGATGGTCCAGCAGGCGGCCCGATGCATCGGCGAGCATCACATCCACGGCCCCACCGGTGGTATGCGGCGGAGGGACCCGCACGCTGTCGGGCGCGCTAAATCGGTTGACGACCCGCTTCAACTGGACCTCCGACCAATCCGGATGGCGTGCGGCGATCATGTTCCAGACCGACCGATACATGCGGCGCTGGATATGGGGAGCGCGCCAGCCCTCGATGATCGCCAGATGGTAGCCGGGCGGCAGCGCGCGGTTCGCCCGGCATAACTTCTCCGCCACGGAGCGCCTCAGCAGGGTCTCGCGGTGGTAGTGGAAGCGGGGTTCGTCCAGCAGCAGCTCCGGGCAGAATGCCAGAAAGTCCACCAACTCCTCGCCGCTCTCCACGATACGGATACGGCGCAGTTGGCTGACAGGTTCGGCGGGTGAGATCGGCGTGTTCGGCATGTCAGGTTCGTGGGGCGGGCAAGCGCAGCCCCTTCGGGATGAGCAGGCGATCCAGCAGGTCGAAGCCGAACTGCACCAGGAGGGCCAGCACGGCGGCGGGAATGGCGCCCTGCAGGACGGTCGCGTTGTCGTTCAGGTTCAGGCCGCTGACGATGGGTTCGCCCAGGCCGCCCGCGCCGATAAACGCCGCCAGGGTCGCGGTGCCCACATTGATGATCGCGCTGGTCTTGATCCCGGCCAGGATGGTACGCGAGGCCATCGGCAGGTAGATCTTAAAGAGGCGCGCGCCCGGCTCCAGGCCCAGCGCCGCCGCCGATTCGCGCAAAGAGATCGGGATGTCCTGCAGCCCGACCGCCGTATTCCGCACGATGGGCAGGAGGCTATAGAGAAACAGGGCGACGATGGCTGTTGTGGTGCCGATGCCGAGGAACGGGAGCGGGATCAGCATGGTGAGCAGGGCAATGGAGGGGATGGTCTGAATAATCCCGGTGATGCCCAGAATGGCCTGGCTGATCGGGCCGGGATGGCTGGCCACGATACCCAGGGGCACCCCGACCAGGATCGCCAGCAGGAGCGAGATGCCGACCAGTTCCAGGTGGCGCGCCGTCCACCGGACGAGGTTCGCCCCCAGCGAGGCCGATTCCGACGCGCGCGGCGCAGATTGCGGCGTTTTCGAGGCCGCCGGGGCCGCCTGCGGCGTCGCGTCCTGGAAGTAGAGCGCCGCCGCCCTGGAGTAGTCTTTCGTTCGCTCGGCCTCCGCATTCAGCCGGATCATCTTCTCCTCGTTGATGGTCCCCGACAGCTTCTGCAGGGCGGCGACCGCCTGTTGAGGCGCGGAGAGGCGATAGAGGAAGACCGCGCGGTACTTCGGGAAGAAGTTGAGATCGTCTTCCAGCGTCACCAGATTGTATTCGGCGATCTTGGCGTCGGTGGAGTAGGCGTCCTTCACATCGATCTTGCCGTTCGCCAGCGCCGTATAGCCGAGGGCGTGCTCTACGCCGGCCACATCCTTCATCGCCAGGCCATACCGGGCGCTCAATGGCTCCCAGCCATCTTGCCGTTTCAGGAACTCCGGCGTAGGGCGCACGACCAGGTCGGGATGGTTCTTCAGATCGCTGATGGTGCGAATGCCCAGTTGCTGCGCCTTGTCCCGGCGCATGACCAGCGCGTAGGTGTTGTTGAAGCCCAATTCATCCAGCATGCCGACGCCGTCCTTCGCCAAGGCAGTCCGCATGGCGTCCGGCGTCATTCCCCCCTTGACCTTCAAAATCTCCTCGCTGACGGTTCCGGTGTACTCCGGGTAGAGGGTGATCTGCCCTGTCCGTAAGGCCGTCCAGACGATCCCGGTCGCGCCCATCCCCTGTCGATGCTCCACGGTGAACCCGGCGTCCTCCAGCGTCCGCCTGGCGATCTCGCCCAGCACATAGGATTCGGTGAACTTTTTCGAGCCTACGATCAGCGTCTGTGCCTGCACCGACGTGGAGAGGAGCAAGCAGAAAACCATGAACATCCACTTTTTCATATCTGCACCAGGCTCCGTTGCGCGGTCATGAAATCGGAGACAAAGGGAGTGGCGGGCCGGTCGCGCAGGTCAGCGAGCGTGCCCTGCTGCACCACGCGGCCCTCGGAGAGCAGCACGATCCGGTCGGCCAGGTAGCCGGCCTCCGCCATATCGTGCGTCACCAGCACGACCGTCTTCTTCAGACGGCGAAAGATCTCCTTGAGGTCGGTCTGCAGCCCGGCGCGCACCAGCGGATCGAGCGCGCCCAGCGGCTCATCCAGCAGCAGGATGTCCGGATCCAGCATCAGGGCGCGCATCAGGCTGACACGCTGCCGCTGCCCGCCGGAGAGCTCTACCGGATAGCGCCCCAGGCCGTCCAAGGGAAAACCGGTCAGGCCGCGCAGCTCCTCCAGGCGCTGTCGATTGACCGCCTCCGGACGACGGAGATGGTGGGCCATGAGCAGGATGTTCTGCTCCGCAGTGAGGTGCGGAAATAGGCCGCCATCCTGGATCACATAACCCATGCGTCGCCGCAGTTCCTGCACATCGGCGGGCGTGACCGGATGGCCGCCCACCGTTAGCGTGCCGGTGGTCGGCTCCAGCAGGCCGACAATGAGCCGCAGCAGCGTGGACTTACCGCAGCCGCTGGGACCGATCAGCACGGTGGTCCCGCCCTCCTCGAACAGCAGGTCCGTCGGGTGCAGGGCGGTCTGTTCGCCGTAACGTTTGCTCACTCCCCGTAAGGTGATCATCGCGCGCAACGCACTCCCAGGAAGCCCTGCCGATAGGTCGGCACATACCAGTTGCGGAAACTGCACCGCAGGATACGCCGATCCGTGGCCCAGGAGCCTCCGCGACAGACATAGTGCCTGCCGTCCATGTGCTCTTTCGAGTAGCCGTCGTAAGGAAACGCCTCAAAACCGGGATAGGGCAGAAACGGCGTGGAGGTCCACTCCCAGACGCCCCCCGCCATGGCTTCAACGTTCAACGCGCTGGCTCCCTCCGGCGTACTGCCGACCGAAAACCCTCTCCATTGGCGCGACGCCCGCGCATCAAAATGGAAAATCGCCTGCTGCTCGCAGTGGGCATGCGCCGCAGTCGGAGGTTCCTGGCCCCAGGGAAACTGTCGCGACCGGCCCGTCGCGGGATCGAAAGCGGCGGCGTATTCCCATTCGGCCTCCGTCGGCAGGCGCTTGCCCGCCCAGCGCGCGTAGGCGTCCGCCTCGAACCAGCTCAGGCTGGAGACCGGTTCCGCCCATGTGAGTGAGCGGACGCCCAGCGGCCCGGCATAGCGGTAGGTCCCGTCGGGAAGGGGAGGAAACCAGTACTCCGGGCGCAGGACATCCCAGGCCTGTCGCCAGGCCCAGCCCTCCGGGGTCCATAGTTCCGAACGTTCATAGCCGCCATCCCGCATGAACTGCATCCACTGCCGGACCGTTACCGGATACCTGTCCAGTTCAAAAGGCGCAACCTCGACAAGATGCTCCCGCTTCTCGTTGTCGTAGCCATGCCGGTCGTTGGAACCCATCCGGAAGGTCCCGCCGGAGATGGCAATCGTCTCCTCCGACCATGGCGTGTTCTCAAGAGAAAGCCTGCCATCGGATATTCGCTCGAACTCTCCCTGATGCTGGTGGATCAACTGCAGCAGTTCGGCAATCGTCTCCTGGTGCTGGCACTCGTGCTGCAGGGCGAATTCCCAGGCATAGCCGTCCGCCAGCAGTGGCGCGTCGGTATCCAGATCGGCGGCCTCCAGCGCGTCCAGGGCGCGGCAGCGCGTCTCCTCCAGATACCCCCGGATCTCCTCCCGCGAGGGCAGATAGACGCGGTTGTTCTTGGGGTTTTCCGGGGTATTGGCAAACAGAAAGCTCAGCGCGTCGTTCATGGCAGACCTGCCGAGCGCCTGTGTGCAGGCCCAGAACTCCTCCGTCATGCCGATATGGCCGAAGTGCCATCCAATCGGACTATAGAAGTCGTGGAGGCGTACCTTGAGGAACGCCTCCGGAACGAGATCCAGCAGCGCGAGGGTCTTGCGACGGACCCGCGCTCCCTCCTGCCGTATCTCCGCCTTGCGTTGCGTCTGGTCCATGCGCTTCCCCCGAAGAATTAGGCAGTCGTCGGCTGGAACAGCAGCAGGCCGAACCACTCCCGGTCATCGTGCCAGCGCGCTTGCAGGGTCAATCCCGCGCGGCGACAGAGAGCCACGAAACCGGAGAGCGAATACTTATGACTGTTCTCCGTGTGGATCGTCTCTCCCTCCTGAAAGGAGAAGGAGTGCTCCAATGCGGCGATAGGCGCCACCTGAGGCTTGCGGCTGACCAGGTGCATCTCGATCCGGGATTCCGCCTCCACAAAGGGCGCGTAGTGGTCGAAGGCGTCCAGATCGAAACGCCCTCCCAACTCGTGATTGATCCGCACCAGCAGATTCTTATTGAACGCCGCCGTCACCCCCTCGGCGTCGTTATAGGCGGCTTCGATGATCGAACGCTCTTTGAGAAGATCCACGCCGATGAGCAGGCGATCCTGCGGCGCCATTTGACTACGCACATGCGTCAGGAAGGCAACGGCCTCGTCGGTGGTGAAATTGCCGATGGAGCTGCCCAGAAACAGGATCAGGCGCGGCACGTCCAGCCGGGGAAGGGCGGCGATCCCATCCAGGTACTCCGCGGCGAGGGCGGTAATCGTGAGCCGGTCGTACTCGGCGAGGAGTTCCAGGGACGACGCATACAAAAAATCACCGGAGATGTCTATCGGCAGGTAGTGGACGCGCTCCTGCTGTGCCAGCGCCGCCTCCAGGAGCAGGCGGGTCTTCCCGGAGCTGCCGCTGCCGAACTCCACCAGGGCGATGTTCTCGCCCGCCGCCGCGATCATCTCCGGCGCAAAACGCTCCAGAATGGCCTGTTCCGTGCGGGTCAGGTAGTATTCCGGCAAGCGTGTGATGCGCTCGAATAGCTCGGAACCGGCCCGGTCATAAAAAAAGCGACACGGGAGCCGCTTACGGGGAGCAGATAATCCCTCCGCGACCACCGCGCAGAAGGGAAGTGATTGTTGTGTAGATAATACCTGAGAGTACTCTAGCCGGGAGTGAAAGGGTTGCGTCATGGATGGCCCTCCGCAAACAGGATTAACCTTATAATGCGCACACCCCCCTTTTAGTTCCCGACCGAACAAAATTCCTCCTTTTTTATAGGGAAATTTGTCTCCAGGGAGTAATCGAGCGAGAAAGGAGAAATCGAGATGGCGGAAGCGATGTACGATGTCCTGGTAATCGGCGGCGGGCAGGCGGGGATCCCCCTGGCCTGGGCGCTGGCAGGGATAGGCCGTCGGGTAGCGCTGGCGGAGCGAGAGCGTCTGGGCGGCTCCTGCATCAATTTCGGGTGTACGCCTACCAAGGCGGCTATCGCCTCGGCGAAGGTGGCGCATCAGGCCCGCCGCGCAGCGGAGTATGGCCTCCATATCCCGACAGTAGAGCCGGACTTTGCGGCGGTCCTGGCCCGCGCCCGTGGGGTCGCGGCGGCCTCGCGAGAGGGGTTGGACCGGGGGCTGGAGCCTTCGGACAACCCGAAACTGATCCGCGGCCATGCCCGGCTGGAGGGTAAGGAGGGGGATGTCTTTCGGGTCCGGATCGGGGAGCAGGTCCTGACGGCGCGGCAGGTCGTGCTGAACACCGGCACGCGCAGCTTTCTGCCCAATATCGAAGGCATTGCACAGGCGGATGTGCTGCACGCGGGCAACTGGCTCGACCGGCCCGAACTCCCCCAGCACCTGGCGATCCTGGGTGGCGGCTATATCGGCCTGGAGATGGGGCAGTTCTACCGGCGGATGGGCAGCCAGGTCACCATTCTGGAGAACAGCCCCCGGATCATCGCCCACGAGGACGAAGATATCTCCGCCTCCCTGCAGGGCCTGCTGGCTCAAGAAGGAATTGCCTTCCGCCTGAGTACCAAATTGGAGCGCATCGAGAGCGGCGAGGGAATCACCCTGCATCTCACCGAGAACGGAGCGCCCTCTGAACTGCGCACCTCCCACCTCTTTGTGGCGACCGGTAGGGTCCCGAATACCGACGATCTGGGCCTGGAGACCGTGGGGATCACACCGGAGCACGGCTTTGTCCCGGTGAATGAGCGGCTGGCTACCCCAGTGGCGGGTCTCTGGGCGGCGGGCGATATTCGAGGCGCGCCCTTCTTCACCCACACCTCCTGGGACGACTATCGAATACTGATGTCGCAGATGACCGGCGATGGGAGCCGTACCACACACCGCGTGGTTCCTTACGCCGTCTTTACCGATCCGGAATTAGGGCGCGTGGGCATGACGGAGGCGGAAGCGCGGCAAACCGGAAAGGAGATCCGTGTCGCGCGCTTCCCACTCAGCCGTAGCGGCAAAGCCGCCGAACTTGGTGAGACAGAGGGCTTTATCAAAGTGATTGCCGAATCGGAGACAGGAAAGCTCCTGGGTGCGGCGACACTCTGCGCCGACGGCGCGGAGTTGATCCACCTCTACAGCGACCTGATCCGTGCTGGTCTGTCCTATACTGCCATCCGTGACGGGATCTACCTCCATCCGACCCTCGGCGAAGCGGTCCAGAGCGCTGTGTCGGCGCTGGATAAAGCCTGATAGGGAAACGGTCCAATGGCTCCTGCTAGATAGGATGCAGCAGTTCAAGCGGCTGTCGAGCTGGCGTTAGGTGCTGGCTGTTGTTGGCGTGCTTTCTCCAGTAGTGCGTCGAACGCTTCCGGTTCAACAATGCCCTTCTCAATCGCGATGCGGCGCAATGTCATCAGGTGGTGACGACGCGCAGGTTTTTCCGGCGCAATCATGGGTAGGAGCATGACCGCATCAAACTTCGGGTTTTTCCAGACGCGCGGGCCGTTCTCCACTTCCGTCAGATGATAGCCAAGTTGAGTGAATAGGTAATCCAGTTGTTCCTGGGTGAGTTGGTCAGAAGGTATCATGTCTTACTCCCTCAAACTGCCTGCGGAATTTGTCAGCGTTTTGGAGAGGAGGCTCTGGGGAACAGCTTTAAAACCTGAAGCATTGCTTCTGGCGCTGCCAGGGTGGCTACGGTATCGGTTTCGGCATGGACGGTCACATTCTCATAGGTACCATTCACCGGTTCGCGATGGATATGCAGTTTGCGCTCGGGAATGTTGACTACCCAGTATTCGATTAGTCCTGCCCGCGCATAGAGGCCGGCTTTGACGGACAGGTCGTACGCCAGAGTTGTATCGGCGACTTCGATACAAAGACGAAGTTCATCAGGCTTGGGGTTGGCCTCGAAATCTTCGTCCGCCCGTGTCAGAACAATGGCATCCGGTTGGGGTTCACTGGTGGGATTGTCTTCCGGACGAACATCTATCGTGGTCTGCGTCAGAACATACGCCTCGCCGAAAATGCGAAACAACCAGGTCAGTATGCGTCGAATGACACCCGCATGACGTATATTCTGCCCCATTTTATTGATCACTCCCTCGACGAGTTCATAGGGATAGTTCAAAAATCCGGCCTTCTCCAGGCCGGCGCACTCCTCACGCGTCCAGTGAACCGCGAGCGGAGAATACCCTTGGAGTATCTGTGGGTTTGTCGGAGGAGCCACCATCTTGCAATTTCCCTTCCTTATGCCTTTCATTGCGAGCGAATTTGCTTATTATACACCCAATATGGGTTGATTGCTTCCTGCAAATGTGCGCCCTCATAGGGAGCGGGAGGACGATGGGCTAGGCGTTCGAAGAGCCGGAGGGGTCGGACGGGCCGGCTTTATCCATCCGATCCCTCAAGTGCAGGGCGAGGGTGGCGACATAGGGTTCGCGCAGGATAACGACATGGTGTCCGGGTATCGGGATCACCTCCACACCGCCGGTCGTCCGGTCTTTCCAGCCCAGGGTGTAATCATTGATCCGGTAGAAGCGCTGTCTGCGCATTCGAAATACCGTGATCGGACATTGGCAGACCGTCGGCTTCCAGTCGGGACCGGGCCAGTAGCGCTGCATCCAGAGCCTGGTTACTTGATCCCGGGTGATCTGCGCCTGGGCCGGCGACACACTGGCTTTCGCGGGGGCAGGCGTCTTCGCAGCCGCCTGGGTACGTCGGCGGCGATACCGGGCGATCAGGCGATTGGTGTTGTTCGCCACCGCCGTCCAGTATCTCCAGAGCTTCCACTTGGGATAAGAGACCGTCTCTTCCAGAGGCCAGGCGTCCAGTATTCCGAGCAGATCTACTCTCTGTCCCTGTGCCTCCAATTGCCGGGTCATCTCAAAGGCGATGTGCGCGCCCTGACACATTCCGATAATGTGGTACGGACCCTCCGGCTGAACGTCGCGGATGGCGGCGATATACTCGGCGGCGAGCGCGTCGTACTCTACCTGGCTATAGGGTCCCATCTCTTCGGTACGATACTGCGCCTGCAAGCCGAAGAGGGGCTGGTCTTCTCCGATCCGGCGCCCCAGAAAGACATACCCCAATACGTTGGTGTTCGGAATGCCAATGCAATAGATGGGCGGACGGGTTCCGGAGGGCTGAATGGGAACCAGCGTGGGCCACTCGGTCTGCTTCTCCTCGTCCACCAACTCCGCCAGACGCTCTATCGTGGCATTCTGAAACAGGCTGACCAGAGGCAGCGTTTTCCCCAATACCTTCTTGATGTCCGCCAGCAGGCGTACCGCCAGCAGGGAGTGTCCACCCAGATCGAAGAAGTTGTCCCGGATACCGATAGGCCGAATGTGGAGCAGCGCTTCCCAGATACCTACCAGCGCCTCTTCGGTGGGCGTCCTTGGCCCCAGGATCCCCTGAGCCGTCTCTGGCGATTCCGTATCCGGTGCGGGAAGAGCTTTACGATCCACCTTACCGCTCGGCGAGAGCGGCAACGCCTGGAGAGTGACAAACGCCGACAGTAGCATGTATTCCGGCAAACGCTCCTTAAGGAAGTGGCGCAACTCCGCACTCTCCACACGTCGCCCCTCGGCAGGGACCACATAGGCCACCAACCGCAGGCTGCCGGCAGCGTCTTCGCGCGCCAGCACCACGGCATCCCGAACCCCTGTATGCTCTCGCAACGCACATTCGATCTCGCCCAACTCGATCCGGAAGCCACGGATCTTCACCTGGTGATCCAACCGACCCTGGAACTCGATATTCCCGTCTGCCAGATAACGACAACGATCCCCCGTCCGGTACAGACGAGCACCCTCCTCCGGGCGGAAGGGGTCTGCCACAAACTTCGCGGCCGTCAGATCCGCCCCGTTCAGATACCCATGCGCCAGGTTCGCGCCTCCCAGATACAACTCCCCGCTCACGCCCACCGGAACCGGCTGCATCCGAGCATCCAGAAGGTAGGTACGGACGTTGGAGATGGCGCGCCCAATCGGCAGGCTCGCCCGCTCCCAACCCGCCGAGCAGGTGTAACCGGTCGCATCGATCGCCGCCTCCGTCGGACCATACAGGTTGTGCAGCGCCACGCTCTTTCCGAAGACATCGAAGAACTGCTGCGCCAACTCCCGAGAGAGGGCTTCCGCTCCACAGAACACCTGACGCAGCGTGGAGCAGTGCCCGAACCTCTCCTGGGTGAGCAGCATCTGCAAGAGCGAGGGAACCAGCTTGAGCGTGGTGATGCCCTGCTTCTGCACCAGATCCACCAGATACTCGGGATCCATATGTCCGCCGGGACGTGCGATCACCAGCTCCGCGCCTACCATCAGCGCCGCCCAGCACTCCCACACCGAGGCGTCGAAGCTGATGGGCGTCTTCTGCAGCAGCCTGTCCTGGGGAGTAATGGGGAAGGCATGCTGCATCCAAAACATGTGGTTCTGGATGGCGCGATGGGGAATGACGACGCCCTTGGGCCTGCCGGTCGAGCCGGAGGTGTAGATGACATAGGCAGCTTCCTCGGCATCCACATCCACATCGAGCCGATGGGTGGGCTGTTGGGCAATGCGCTTGGCATCCCGATCCAGGCAGAGGAGGGTAGCCTCAGGATGCGGCAGATGTGCGGCGACGGCGCTCTGAGACAGCAGCACAGGCACGCGGCAGTCCTCCAGCATATAGGCGAGGCGCTCGGCGGGATAGTCGGGATCGAAGGGTACGTAGGCGGCTCCGGCTTTGAGTACACCGAGGAGGGCGACCATCAGATCGAGGGAGCGCTGCATGGCGACGCCGACGAAAGCTCCTTTTCCGACACCGAGCGCTTTGAGGTGATGGGCAAGTTGGTTGGCGCGCTGATCGAGTTGTTGGTAGGTGAGCTTGTGGTGCTCGAAGCGCAGGGCGATGGCGTCGGGCGCGCGGTCGGCCTGTTGTTCGACGGCCTGATGGAGGCGCTGATCCGGGAAGGGAGTGTGGGTGTCGTTCCACTCGACGAGCAGTTGATGCCTCTCTGCCTGGGTGAGCAGGGGCAGGCGTGACATGGGGCATTGCGGATCGGTCACAATGCCTTCCAACAGCATCTGCATGTGCCCCAGCATCCGACCGATGGTTTCGCCATCGAACAGGTCCGTATTGTACTCCAAAACCAGTCGCAGGCCGCTCTGGGTCTCCGTGGCCGTCAGGAGAAGATCGAACTTAGCGTTTACTCCCTCGCCGCCCAGCGTTTTGATCTGAAGCCCTTCTAATCCTGCCGCACCACGCGGTGTGTTCTGCAGGATGAACATGACCTGGAAGATCGGAGAGTGGCTGAGGCTGCGCTCCGGATGGAGTTCGTCCACCAGCTTCTCGAAGGGCAGATCCTGGTGCGCGTAAGCGCCCAGCGACGTCTCCCGAATACGACCCAACAGATCTACAAAACTCGGGTCGCCGGACAGATCCCCGCGCAATACCAGCGTGTTGACGAAGAAACCGATCAGGCTTTCAAGATCGGCCTGGGTACGGTTGGCGATAGGCGTGCCAACCACGATATCCTCCTGCCCGGAATAGCGAGACAGGAGCACATTGAAGGCAGCCAGCAGCGTCATGAAGAGCGTCGCTCCCTCCCGCTGTCCCAACTGCTTCACCGATACGGAGAGTTCCGGTGACAACAATATATTTTGGCGTGCACCGTGATGGGTCAGCACGGGAGGGCGTGGACGGTCCGTCGGCAACTCCAGCAACGTCGGCGCGCCGGCAAGATGCTGCTTCCAATAGTCGGTCTGGCGCTGAAGCTCAGCCCCTTCCAGCCATCCGCGTTGCCACATTGCATAGTCGCCATACTGAAGAGGCAGTTCCGGCAGGGGCGAGGGCTGTCCCGCCTGGAAGGCGTTATAGAGCGTGGTGAACTCGCGCGCAAGCACGCCCATAGACCAGCCATCCGAGACGATGTGGTGCATGGTCAGCAGCAGGATATGCTCTTGCTCTCCCAGCCGGATCAGCGAGGCGCGGAAGAGCGGGCCTGTGATGAGATCGAAAGCACGACACGCTTCATCCTGGACCAGACGCTGCGCTTCGGCATCGCGCCGCTCTTCGCTAAGCGTACTCAGGTCGATTCTAGGCAGGTCTACCGATGTCGCGAGATGGATTACCTGATAGGGGTCCCCCTCCTCCAGCGCAAAGGTGGTCCGCAATGATTCGTGCCTGCGCACTAGTTCATCCAGGCTTTGTTGCAGCGCCTCCACACGCAGCACGCCGCTCAATCGGAGGCCAGTGGGCATGTTGTAGAGCGGGCTGCCCGGCTCCAACTGATCCAAAAACCACAGGCGCTGCTGCGCAAACGACAGAGGCAATCGTCCCTTACGGGCCGAACGCACTAGCGGAGGAGCCTGTCTCTCATCCTGGTTCGTCAGCGCCACCCGTTCCGCCAAGGCGCTTACCGTCGGAGACTCGAACAGGGATCGAAGTGGCAATTCCACCTGGAAGATCGTGCGGATCCGAGAGATAACCTGTGTCGCCAGGAGGGAGTGTCCACCCAGTTCGAAGAAGTTGGCGTGGATGCCCACTTGTGGCACCCGAAGGACTTCACTCCAGATCTCTGCGATCCCTTCCTCAACGGGAGTGCGAGGCGCGACAAAACTCTCCCGGCTCTGCGGCGCATCGGGAGCGGGGAGCGCCTTTCTATCGATCTTGCCATTGGGAGAGAGCGGCAACGCCTCCAGAAACACAAACGCCGAAGGGATCATGTAACCCGGCAGCTTCGCTCCCAAGTGCTCCCGCAACCCACTCGCAGACAGATC